>Ga0233447_1003035_pt1 | contig 11141 bp, 16 predicted proteins | sample SI_124_October20_3_FD_183014 | JGI IMG/M metagenome (GOLD analysis project Ga0233447, IMG submission 183014) | Seawater microbial communities from Saanich Inlet, British Columbia, Canada - SI_124_October2016_135_MG | ecosystem: Environmental > Aquatic > Marine > Inlet | place: Canada: British...
TGACACTATAGGTGAGATATGAGAATCGGTACTGATACAAGTTTTTGGGCAGAGAATGTAGATTACACAAAGATGGTAGCTAATGGGGCAGAATTTACTATTCTTCGTGCAGGGCAGGGTTCTTGGATTGATAATTATTTTCAGAAGAACTATGACGCTTCGGAAGGCATGTTGCCTAGAAGCACTTATTGGTTTTTCGACCAAAGATACAAACCATCAAGACAAGCAGAGCTTCTTGCTGCTGTATTGAAAGATAATCCTTTAGAAGGTTATATTTGGGCTGATTATGAAAGAGATTATGACAATGCTCCTTACGCATCTTGGGTAGACTTTCACACATTTCTTAGAGAAATTGAAAGATTGATTCCTGAAATGGTTGGAAGGATTGGTGTTTATACTCGTTATTATTATTGGAATGAGAAAGTTCCTCAAGATAAGTGGAATTTATTCGAGAAATATCCTTTTTGGGAAGCTAGATATGAAGCAGATGCTCCATTTGATAAGCCTTTCAAATCTTTGCTTTGGCAGTTCTCTGAGAGAGGGGATGGTGTTGCATACGGTTTGAATAAATATGTAAAGACGGCTATTGACCTGAATTATTTCATGGGAACGGATGAAGAATGGGAAATTTTTACTGGTAATATTGAAAATAATGTATTAGAAGTAGCGGAAGAAGTGGAGCCTGAAATCCTTGCAACGGTTGTCTCTGGTAAAGTTCCTTCATTGAAGGACGGCTCTGGAATAGATTATGAAACTGTAGCAAGGACTTGGGGAGGTAGACAGTTTCCAGTGAAGAATGTAAAACATCCTGACGATGACGGTTTTATCTATTGTGAGACAACTTTACACGTTCCAGTAGAAAATATTTTCACAGGTAAAAAGTATGTTACTTTGGAAACTGTAGTAGATGAAGAGCCTCCTGATAATCCTGCTAGACGTTGGAATTGGAAACCTGACCCTAATCGTCCAGAGAATTTGTATTCTTGTTATCAAGATAAATGGAAGTACGTAAATGTAAGGGAGGAGCGTGGAAGTGGAAAAATTCTTGCTACAACTTATCGTGGAGCAGTTATAGTTGGAGATAGAATTGTTACAGATAGAGGTCAAAAATGGCTTCATACATTATACGTAGAAAATCCTAATATTCCTATAGAAGGGTGGATTTCTATTGATGATGCTGATTTACTTGTTTGGGAAGTTCCTGAAAAAACTTTAAATTCCCTTATACCACCTAAAAGCTCCATTCCCGCTGAAATAAAGAGATTTGTTACTGCTCCTGATGATGGGAAATATTGGTGGTGGGGTTTTGAGACAGATAAGAGATATAGTAAATTATCTGTACCCTATACTGCGGTTTTTGTTAAACCTAATCAACAGCGCGTTGTTTTTGTGCAGTTACAAGAACCTACTCAGTTTTTCCAATTTGAGCTTTCGATGCTAGATAACCCTGGGATGCCTATAGCTTATTACGTAATGGTTTATTCTTCTCTCATGGCACAGAATCGCGCTTTGACCGATTACACTTCAAGTGAAGATAAGAATTTTACGACAGATTATGTTATTGGTGCTAACTTAGAACTAAATAATCCTTACTATTTTAAACTTCTTGGTTTTAAAGGTAATATGTACTACGAAGAAAGTAGAGATAGTGACACTGAAATAAGATTTGGTGGATTAGACCAAGATAATTTACCTTACCCAGAAGATGTTCATGGTAATCCTAGATATGTTCAGATGTTTACTGTAGTAAAACCAGAAAAGCATCCCGATAATAGATTTATGGTCAGCACCAATGCGCCTCAGATTTCTCGTATGATAGATGGGCGTATGGAAAATATAGGGTCAAGTATTATTAATTTAGCGAAACCTTGGACATCTAATGTCCTAATAACTGAACTTGAAGAAGTTAATGTTGGAGAAAAGAAACATCTTGTAAATTTATCAAGAGATGTAAATATTTTCTAGGCTATTGCAAAATAAAAGGATTTATTTATGACAAAAACACTGGGATTTCCTAGTTCACAAAATACATTAACTCCAATTCCAGAAGTTCCTGAACCTTCAAAGGAGTCTGGTCAGCGTTCTATAAATACTGATGATATATTCTTCACCAGATTTACTACGCCTTGGGCTAGACCTGATGCGGTTAGTGCTGAAATGTGGCGTAAGTTTGTTATGCTACAGCCAATTGCTGTAGATTGTAAAGAATCTCTTTTATCCACAGTTATTGGATTTGATTGGTCTGTTACTGCTAGGGACAGTGAAAAACGTGACGAGCTAAAATCAGTGGTTAAATATTACTCCAAACTTATTGATAAGGGAGGCTATTATTATGATTTTGGATATGAAGGATTAGTTGAACGAATTTTGTCTGATTTCCTGGACATTCCTTTTGGTGCAGGAGCAGAAATTGGAAGAAAGAAAGACAGTTCAAATGGTAGAGTTGTTTGGGTAAAGCCGATTGATGGAGCAACCTTGTATCCCACTCTAAACAGAGAATTCCCCGTAGTTCAGTACTATAATGGTCATTCTGCTAAGTTCCCCGCTTATGCCATGTCTCGTGTGTATATGACTCCTAGAAATGATATTCTTAGGGATGGTTGGGGAATGGCTCCTCCTGAAAAAGTGTATTTTGCTTTAGAGATGTTGCGTAGAGGTGATCAATATTATTCCAATTTATTGCTAGACACTCCTCCAGCAGGTCTTTTAGATTTAGGAGATATGGAAAAGGATAGTGCATACGATTGGGCGAAAGCGTTTAGAGCTTTTCAAGCAGGAGACCCTAGCTCATTTGCTATTCCTATTCTTTATGAGCATACTACCGATGTAAAATTTATTCCTTTTGGTAAAGTACCGAATGACATCATGTATGACAGGATTACTTTGAAATATGCAGCCATAGTAACTGCTGCTTATGGATTATCTCTCTCTGATATAGGGTTACAAACTACGTCTGCTTCTGGAGAAACTTTAGCAGGTTCTATACGCCAAGAGCGTAGAACTAAGCGAAGCGGTATTGCTAGAGCAAAGAAAGCAATAAAACGTTTTATAGAGAACTTTCTTCCTGACACATTACAGTTCAACATCATTGACCCTGACGATGAAGTAAATATGGCAATGGGTAAGGCAAGATTGGCTACTGTTACAGCTTTCAAGCCAATGTATGAGATGGGGCTATTCTCCCGCGAAGAAATGCGATTACAAATGCTACAAGATGGGCTGATGAGTAAAGATTTTCAAGAAGCTATTCCAGAAGGCGTTGAACCAGAGGAAGATACAAATAAGTCTCCAGAACGACCTGGCTCTCTTGGAAGTTCTGAAAGTGTAGCATCTGGTGGACAAGGGCAAGTACGTTTATCTGCTATCTCTGTAAATAAGTCAAAAGATTTTGAAAGATACGTGAAAGGCTTCGTTACTGATATTGTAAAACCTGCTGGAGAGTCTATTATTAAAGCAAAGAAACAGCTTTCAGAAGATGAGATTTATTTGGTTCGTTCTATGGTAGATACTTCTCTGTTTGGAGATATTGATTCTTTAGAATTGATTGAAGTTATAAAATCAGTTTGGAAAGGTAAAAAGTGGATGAAGCTAAGTTTCTCTAACTCCTTACCAGAAGAACTTGAGAGATTAGCTACAAAGAATATGTCTGATGACATGAAAGGAAAATTACATGGTGTAGATTGGGATACGGTTGCTGAGGAATTTAAAAGTAGTTTAAATGATGGAGCAAAGGAATTTATAGGAAAGTCTACCATTTATCTTCTGAAAGACATTTTACTAACAGAAAACGGTGTTGACACTGATATAGAAACAAATTACGATAATATAGTAAAAGATGTCCATAAAGCCTTATATGGAGATTTTGATAGTTTTGTTTCGGCTTATATAAACCTAGAAGCAAAAAGTCTTTTAGGAAGATTCAAATGAGAGGTGTTTAGTTATGATTAAGAAACAGATCGGTTGGCAAACAGTTCCTTTACAATATCCTACTCAGTATGAGAGCTTTCGTAAGCAAGTTCAAGAGTTACAAAAGAATGGATGGGAAGTAATGGGACAGACTTATGGCGGTATGCGTCATAATGATGCAGGTGTAAATGTGGATTTCTTCTTTATTCATATGGCAAAATATGAATGGGTAAATGAAGCATCAAAACCTAAAGTCGTAGCAAAGAAAGTAGGTAGACCTAAGAAAGATGCTTAAATGGTTTTTGTTAGTAGTGTTATTTGGAAGATTAACAATTTATCTAGTTCAGAAGTTTCCCCTTCCACAATTTCTGAACGAATGGCAAAATTGTTCTCTTTGCTCTGGAGTATGGATATTTTCCATACTCGCAGCTATCTTTAGAGTAGATTTATTGTCTACCGTATTTTATGAGTTAGGAGTTGGTTACGTTCCTTTTGTAAGTGAGTTTTTCACTGGAGCTATAACTAGCTGGATGGTTTATATTTTTGAAATTGGTTTTAGAGAGCGTTACTTAAATGTAACAATTTTGGAGTAAATATGGACGAAGTTCAACCTATTTCTAGCGTTGATATGATTATTGTAAAGGCTTCTCGTGAGAAAGCAGATGGGACTATGCGCTTGCGCATGGTAAATTCTGATACTGGAGAGGATGTTTACGGGGAGAAAATGTCCGTAGAACTTTTTGAAGATTTCATTCAGAGAAGTGATGACAATCTTCCTGTACCAGAACCATTTGACACTGTTGTTCACGAAGAGAAGTGGCAAGGTGGTAAACCCTATCTATCTGTTGCTCACTATAAGTCGGACGCTTTTGATGAGCTTCCTGGTGAACAAGAAAAGTTATATCTTGATGGGGAGAAACTAAAATCAGTAGACGTTCTTTATGATAATGATTTGGGCAATAGAATTTGGAAATCTGTGTACAATGATTTGTATGCAGAAGAAAAAGACTTTGAAAATCCAGTTAGAGTGTCTATTGGATTTATTGACTTAGAACATAAGCATGAAATCAAAGATGGTGACGATTTTGTGTTCACTAGAAAATCGTTAGAAGATAAATGTGAACTGTGTACTAAATGTGTAGAGAACAAAGTTTATTTGAAAGGACATTTGGTACACAAAGCATTTACTCGTGTTCCTGCTCATCCTAGAACTGATGTGGAGATCGAAATGAAATCAAGTGATATTATGACTAAGAAAGATGATGCAGAGAGCATTATAGGAAGTGACATCGAACTTGAGCAGAAGTCTCAAGTAGTTGAAGATATTTTGGTTGTGAAGTCTGAAAAAGATTTAGAAGATTACGCATGGTCTGTTCGAGGAAGTTTTTATGATGAATTCAGTCCTCCAATGTATGTGCGTACTGTTACAGAAAACAGCGTTATTGTGTCCGAATCTGGAACTTTATACAGAGTAGGATACAGTGATGGTGATAAAGGTTTTTCATTCGATAAGCGTTCTGCATGGGAAAGAGTTGAAATTGGGTATATTTCTGTGAAGAGTGAAGCTGGAGATGATGGATGGAGAATTGAATTTGATGAAGAAATTAGTACAGAGAAATCTGTAAATGATGAGGTAATTATGAAAGACGGAAAATCAGTTGAAGCGGAAGCAGTTCCCGCTAAGAAAGTAGAAGTTGTTCCCGAAGAAGAAGTTACTCCAAAATCAGAAGTAGTAGAATTTGCCAAAATCTTAGAAGACAAACTTGCTGAACTTGCTGAAAAAGGTATTTATGGCGAAGAAGCATTGAAAGAAATTCAGCCTATGTTCAATGAGCTTGGAGAAGTTGTGAAGTCTAAAGTAGCCCCCCAAGGCGCATTAGCTGACGTTGCAGGTGTCATCAAATCTACTATGCAAGAACTTATTCCTACTTTGAAACAAGAAATCGTTTCGCAGCTAGTGAAAGAGTTAAGTGGACTTACTGCACAATCTGTAGCTCCAGCACTTACTGATGATGTTCCCGCTCCTCGAAGCATTGAAGTAAAGCGAAGTAATATCACTGAGCAGGGACAAAAACAATTATCTCAAATTGAGAGACTTGCAGGATTGGGATAAGTTATACTTTACATAATGTAATCAAGGTTGTAGAATAAAACTATAACCAACAACTACGGTTAAGCCTTCTTCGGCGGCGTGGGAAACCTATTGAATTAGAAGGAGGCTATAATGCCTGAATTAGTATTAAATCTTGGTCAAGACCAAGTAGCAGAACAGGGATTTGTTTCAAAAGCAACAGACCCTGTACTCCCTGGAGTTTCTACTCCTGATGATTTTGCTGCACAATACCCTACCCCCTTAGACACGACTGAACTACTCGCTATGTGCGAAGAAGTAAATTTGCTTCGGGCTATTCCAGATGAAAGCACTGGACTGAAAGCATTTACTTATCGAGAGATGGATGAACTTGCTTTTGTCTCTGGTTCATCTTATGTTTCATTTGCGGATGGAGCATGCCCTGAAAATTATGAGCATGATGGTGATAATGTTACTGCCACACTAAAAAACATTGGCGCTTACAAATCTCTAACCCTTTCTGACATCATGCACTCTGCTGCTGTAGCAGGCATGTCGCAAGGCGGTTTTGGTGTAGGTATTGATAGTTTGAACGGGCCTATGCCTGCTGGTCAAGGACTTCCTGGTGTTGCTGGTGTAAATACGTTAGCTAATCAGGCAGTTGCTAATTTGAAAGCAAAAGAAATGGCTTTGATGGCAACCCTCGTACTGAATGGCGAAGATCGCCTCTTAGTTCGTGGTAACGCAAGCTCTAACGCTCTCGAATATGATGGCATTGAAACTCTCATCACCTCTGGCAATGGCTCACATACAAACGCTTCGAGTGAGGCATCTGGCACGTTCTCTGGTGCAAACTTTGACCGTTTCTTAGCAGAAGGTTGTGCTAAACCTACCGCAGTTTTCGGTCATCCCACTGCCATCCAAGAAATGATGAGCGCATATTTCCAACTTGGTTATCAAGGTTCGCAACTTGTAAATCACAATGACGGAAGTCGCATCGTTCCTGGTTACAACTTCGCAGGTGAAGTCAATACTGGCATCGGTACGCTCATGGTTGTTGCGGATAGTAACTTTACTCGCACAGCTTCAAGTGCAACTACATTCCAATCCAGCCTTTACGCTCTGCGTATGAGCCACAACGGAGAACCTTTGATATTCCGTAAGACTCAAATCCCATTGGCTTTCAAGGACTTAGCTCCTGGATGTACTGCAATTGCGTTCCAGATTTGGAAGAAAACTGTCCTAGTTGCCAAAGCTCGATGCGCTCATGGTAAATATACGAGCTTGTTCAGTGGGAGATCGGTATCAACCTGTCCAGTAGTCCACTTATCGAACGATTAAGATAAGATTAGTCCGATTTAGATTAAGAGTGCAAGAATTTCTTGCACTCTTTTTATTTTAATGGTATACTCTTTATGCTTATGACATAAGACTTCGAGAACAAATAGCGGTTAGTGAACTTGTGTCATAAGCAAACACTCGAATTTCATTAGCCGCTATTTGTTTTGGAATGGATATGAATAATGTGTCTGGAATATACAAGATAGTAAACTTAGAGAATGGAAGAATTTACATTGGGAGTAGTATAGATATTGTACATAGGTGGAATCATCATAAAAGTTTTCTTAGAAGAAATGCTCACCCCAATCCGCTTTTGCAGAACTCATGGAATGTTCATGGAGAAACATCTTTTGAATTTAGTATTTTAGAAGAAGTGGTAGATAGGGGATCTATATATGATAGAGAGCAATGGTATTTGGATAATGTAGTTGAGTGGGGACAGGATTATAATTTATCTAAATATGCGGATGTACATGCAGAAGGTCGTATTATGTCAGAAGAAATGAAAAGAAAGGTTTCTGCTTTAACCTTAGATGAAGAATTAGAGATACAAAATTTGTATAAAGATACTAACCTTTCTACAAAAAAGATTAGTAAAATATATAATGTGAGTAGGCGTACAGTTAGTAGAATTGTAAAGAAAGATTTAGGAAAAGGTGTTCCAGAACAACGTGAGTTGTTTATACCAAAACCCGACTATAAAGAAGTACAGAACTTGTATATGTCTGGAGATTACACACAACAAGAAATTGGAGATATATGGGGAGTGTCTTCTGCTATGATAGGAAAGATTATCCGCAAAGATTTAGGTAGAGGTGTTCCAAAGTATCCAGAAAAAACTTTATCCCGCGCACATAAACAAAATATAAAGAACTCTGCTCCACGAGAAGAAGAACACGCTCTTTCAAAAATAAATTGTGATGTTGCTAGAGAGATGCGTAGATTATGGAAAACAGGAAATTACTCGCAAAGAGAGATAGGAGAGATATGTGGAGGTATTAGTCAACCTACAGTTGGTAGAGTTGTTAGATATGAGTCATGGTTGTGTGAAGATAAATACTAATCTAATTCTAATCTGCACCTAGGTATTTTCTGATAAGATATATGAAAAGGAGAAAATTATGATGAATCATGTAGCAGGTTTCAAACTCGTATCAGATGGCAATTTAGTAGTGCCAGATGGATATACTGCAAAATATGTAAATAGGAGCATAAAAGAAAGGCTTTTTACTAAATTGTATGGTAGAAAGTGGTCTCCTTTTTGTAAGAAAGAGTTGGTGATTACTAAGAAATACAAACCAGATAGCTCTTTTTATAAGATGGGAGATATTGTAATGGCTCATCCTGAAACTCTTAAAGGTGCAATAGGTGAAAAATCCCCAATCTAATTTTAACCTTAATAAAGAATAAATGGTGTAAAATGCAGGAAAGGAGAAGATTATGAATGATAGAGATATAGAAGATACTAGGATGCCTCCAGATCGAATAGCGATGAATGTTGTATGTTATTTTTGCGAGAATAGTGTAAGTATAGATGATGCAACATGCTTGAATTGTGATGACCAAATGCGTAGGTTTGAAAAATACGCTTGTCGTTGGTGCGAAGATGTATATGAAGAGTGTGACGATTGTGGCGGTAGCGGTAAAGATATTTTAGGGTCACCTGACCCGTTTGGTGGTTGTGATTGCGTTACTTGTGAAGGATCAGGAGTTATTACCGTCAAACTTCCGATAAAGTGATAATAACGGCAATCCATAGTATCAAATGCGATTAAAACTGCAAATAAAGGAGAAAGTGATGGCTATAGTGGTTGGAATTATTGGAGGAGTTATCTTTATTGGAGTTACTGCACTTCAATGGAGCATCCTTCCGCTTATGGGTAATTGGGGTGTTCCTATCTGTGGTCTGTGGGTTTTGTTCTCTGCATTATTCATAGGGGTTTCGGGTGCGAAGAAAGCAGATAAACAGATGAAAGACCAATATGGATTAGAAAAGGTAGGATTTGCATCTATACTCACTTTGAGGAACAAATAAGTATGAATACAAAATCAATAATAAAGTTTTTCCGTTACATCACAATATTCATTTCTGGAGTTTTCTTAGGAGTTTATATGGCTGTGGTTATGTATATTCTCACAACTTCTCAAATAAATCCAGAGCCAGTAGAAATGATTTGGCCTGTTCTAATAGGATAATTATATGGAAACTACAAATATAAGAAGACGAAGAGGGGAAAGAAATGTTGATTATTCAGTGAAGTTTATCCCTGCGGGTATTCTTTGCGAAGAAAGAGATGATACGGATGTTGTTACTCCTTGCGATTATTTCAATAAGACCACTCACAAATGTAAATTACATGGAGTAACTCCTTCTCTAAAGCAGGACATTTCTCACGGTCTGAGACCTAGATTGCTTCATAAAAAGCCTAATATTTGTTTAGCACAAACTATGGATTTTAGTGATGTGATAGGGGTGTTTGATTAGAGTATAAATTCTTCTGCTTGATATAAACACCTTACTAAATTATCATATTAGTAAGGTGTTTTCATTTCATTCAATTTGGTTGGAGTACCTTGTCAGCAGCATCTTCTGATGCCGATGCTGGAGCGGATGCTGTGTCTAATGATCATATAAGCGGGTTCATTACTGTGCCAGAAAAGGATGGTAAAAGTGCGCCAATTAATATTATGATGCCTAGAATTGCTGTTGGTACTAGAGCGCTTATGCGTTACAAAGTTCATGCGAGAAATACTCCTTGGGCTTTAGTTGCGGGTACAAGTTTACATTTCTTTATTGGGCTTCACGAGTATTCAGGATAAAATTATTGTGAAAAATAAAAGAGAAGATTTTGAAACAAAAGATATTTACCTGTCCGCTATTTTTATAGCTTTAGGTGGATTTTATAGTCATGCAGATAAATCAGATCCCCGACATCAAATATTTTATTTCAGAGACAATGGGAATGTGAATTTTGATGAAGTAGTTTCTGAGTATGTTATGGGAACTTTAGTGATAAATGCGGCGGCATTTAAAGAATCTATACAGCGAATGAAGTCTGTTATACATTCTTACTAAATTCTTATAAATAAGATAATTTTTGTGGTATACTATCTTTATGGTGATTAGAGATGGTTATGTAGCCACACAGCACTACACAGCAAATGGGTGGCATGTAAAGGTAGGTGATACTCTCTATACTTGGACTCCAAGTCATAATATTTCTTTGGGATGGGTGAAGGAAGGTGATTTATCTAAGATACTAAATATTGATACACGAGCATGTTGTGGTAAGCGCAAAAAGAGATTTTTTGTAGCTAGTGTAGTGAATGTAAAATTGTATGAAACTGGAGAAAGATGATGGAAATTAGTGAAGTGACGTTATTTGTAATCGGGCTTGCAGCTTCGATTATTGTTTGGGGAATTAAGACTTACCAGATCAAATCTGGTAAAGATATTCCTACGGTTATCTTGCAGTGGTTGGTGTATGGGGTATCTTTAGTATTAGCTTTGATTTTTCAGCTTCCTGTGCTTCCAGAGATTTCATTTTTGGGTAGCCCAGTAGAGATTATTGGAGCGGGATTTGCATGGATTGGTGCGCTATTAACTTCAATTGCACCAGCCTTTACATTTGCTACCTTAGTCTATACGACCCTTCTGAAAAGTATTATGGAGAAACTTACTCCAGCAAAGGGATAACTTACAACAAAGAGAAGATAAATGAAAAAGAAAATATGCGTTATCGGCTATAAAGGTCGAGTTGGCACAGAGCTATTGAAACAAGAAGGATATGTTCCTTTAGACTGTGACATTAGAAATGAAGAA
>Ga0233447_1003042_pt1 | contig 11110 bp, 8 predicted proteins | sample SI_124_October20_3_FD_183014 | JGI IMG/M metagenome (GOLD analysis project Ga0233447, IMG submission 183014) | Seawater microbial communities from Saanich Inlet, British Columbia, Canada - SI_124_October2016_135_MG | ecosystem: Environmental > Aquatic > Marine > Inlet | place: Canada: British...
TGGCTCTGATATATTTCACGCAACGATTATCATTGAATATTTCAGCAGCATACGATTTCATGAATCCCTCTGATTCATTCTCTCTTATACATGGAGCAAAAGAAACTGGTATATCCTCCCATTTACTGGATTGATTTGTTTTGGTCTTGACTTTGAACTCAGCAGTTATGAAGCCTTTGGGTTCGATCATTATATAATCCTCCATGATTTTTCAAACTCTGAATAAGATAATACTCTTGAGCCTCTCATGTTACGAATTACTAACCAGGCTCCTTTATCCTCGGCGATTCCCCAGGTTCCCCATTCTGGATGATCTGAGCAGATTATTGATTTTATTCCAACCAGGTGCTGGTATTTGCTATTCTTTTTTAGTTCGTCAAGTTTCATTCGAGCAGCCTCAGAAACTATGGCATCATCAGTTGGTTTCTCAAATATGCCTGTGTGGGTCATGCCATTGTAGAAAACTTGAAAGTATTTTTCTGTTGGGGTTTCTTTGATCTCGATTTCTTTGGTCATTTCTGTCTCCTTGTTTGATCTATATAATAATTATAACCCCCCTTTGTTGGACTTGTCAAGGGCTGTCATCAGGCTCTCATGAGTTCTTGCAACACCTATAATCGTCTGCTATAATGTTTCTAATAAATGGCAACAACGAAATCCTCAACCTTGTGAATGATCTAAACCAGGGGTGCCATTTCCCCTGGTAACATGAACAATAAAGGTGAGGATGAGTGGAGAATGAATGGATGATCATACATTAGTTAGGAAAGGTGAAACCACAGAGGGGGTGTTGCAAGATTTGACAGCAACTCAGCTCAAGTTTTTATCTTTCTATTTGTTTTGTAAGGATAAATCAGAGGCTGCTAAGCTGGCTGGTATTGCAGCTGGAACCGTTTACAACTGGGGAAATAAGATAGATAAGGCAAAGATCATACTCTCCATGGATAGTGTAACAGCGGTCATGGAACTGAGAAAGAAATACGTATTGAAAGCTTTGAATGTTATGGTTGAGCATCTCGATTCAGGATTACCATGGCTCCAGCATCATGCAGCAAAGGGAATACTTGAGGCTGTTCTGGGGAAAGCTGCTGAGAATAAGAACATCAACCTGAAAACAGAGAGCATGATTGATCTTGATTCAATGTCAGATGAGGAGCTGAACCAACTTGAAAACATCCTTGAAAAACATACCAACTCTGAGACAAGTTCAGATCAGTCAGGCTAAGAGGAATGTTGAGAGATTCGCTGAGCTGTGTGGGTTTGAGCTTGATGAATATCAAAGGGATTTTTTCAAGCTTGCCAATAAACAAAAGCGTCTGGTTCTCAACTGGGCAAGGCAATCGGGAAAGAGTACAGTCGTTGCGATCTATGCTTTATGGTGTGCTATCGTCAAGAAAGGTCAGCTCATTCTTATTGTGTCTCCATCAGAGAGGCAATCGGGGGAATTGTTCAGGAAGATCAGAGCCATGATGAGAATGATACCAGCTGAGATGATACCAAAGATATTGATTGATAATGTGTTGAGTGTTGAGTTCAAGAATGGTTCCAGGATAGTGGCTCTCCCAGGAAAAGAAAAGACAGTCAGATCATTCTCTGGAGTTACATTGTTGATTGAGGATGAAGCTGCCAGGGTTGATAGAGCAATGCATAATTCAGTTAGACCTATGTTGGCTGTATCAGATGGCTCACATTTCCTTTTGAGCACACCGTTTGGACAGCAGGGTCATTTCTATGATTCCCTCTCATCAAAACGCTGGGAAGTATTGACAGTAGATGCGAGACAGAACCCCAGGATTACAGAGGAATTTCTTGAGGAAGAACTTGCTGACATGGGTACCTGGTGGTTCAATCAAGAGTACCTATGTATCCCAATGCCAGATATTGATAGCATCTTTAGTCATGAGATGATCATGAACTCAATGGATGATAATATAAAACCGTTATTTGTAGGAGCCAATGGATAAGAAAGAGATGATCAAAGAGCAGTTGAGCAAGACAGCATATTTGATGTTACATTCACACCCAGGTTATGTGGTTGTCTTAGATTGTGGAGATGGTTTGAATCCTGTTGAATGTACTGGTTGGGTTTACCTGGGACAAGAAAGAAAGGAGTACCCTGATAATGTTGTTCGGTTATGATGTAGGTCAAGCAATGGATTACTCAGCCTTTGGAGTGATGAATAAGACCATGGTTGGAAAGCAAAAAGAGTACCAGGTTCCACACCTTGAGAGATTCCCTTTGAACATGAGCTATCCAGCACAGATCAGCAAGATCAAGAATAGAATCCAGACCCTGGGTGTTGAGGATGATCATACAATAGTTGTTGATGCGACTGGAGTTGGTAAGCCTGTCCTGGATATAATGGAGGTCAATGGTTTGAATGTGATCGGGGTTGTGATTACTGGAGGACAAAAATATAGGTATGATCTTGACACAGGTTGTTATAATGTACCTAAAAGAGATATAATTTCTACATTGCAAGTATTATTTCAGAACAAACAGATCAAGTTTGCAAGTGGCATGGAGTTCACAGATATATTGATCAAGGAGCTAATCAATTTCAAGGTCAAGATTACTAAAGCCAGAAATGAAACTTATGAGGCATGGAGAGAGGGAGATCATGATGACCTGGTTCTCATGCTTGGGGTTGTGGCTTGGTATGCAGTTGAATTTGGAGAGACTAATAACGTAAAGAGAAAACCAGTACAGCAGCATCCTCTGGTAACAATACAAGGACTATAAAATGGCAACTAAGAAAAGCGAACAGATAATCAATCTAACAGTTGAAGAAAGTAAACTCTGGAAAACAAATGATACCAGGTTGCAGAAAGTAAAGACCAGGTATGGAGCCAGAGATGATCAGGATAATAAGATTGAAAAGATATTCCTGATGGATTGGGATACTGATAAACCTGATGCGACAAAAGCTCCTCATATCAAGCACACAGTCAGTCCTGTTTCCAGGAGTAAAGCATTGGGAGCTATCAGGATGCTGACAGCAACAACTCCAAAGATTCATGTACCGTTTGATAAGAATGATACCCTTGCCAAGACTAACTCAGAGATGATCGAGAAAGCTGCTCTGGCTATCCTGGCACAGAACGCAAGACTAAGACAGAACTGGGCTCATTACGATATGATGACATCAGCTGTTTTGTTTGGTGAGTTCTTTGTTGGAATTGATTTGACAGTTGATATGCTTGCCAATGCTGAGGGAACTGGAAAGTCTGCAATGAAAAGAATGGAGAGGATTGCCAGCATAACTCCAGCCATGTATGAAGTGTTTGACCCAAGGACTTGCTATCCAGAATATGATGAGTTTGGTATGTCATCTATCTATCGTGCAGTAACAACAAGAGTTGGAACTGTCATTGATCGCTGGGGAACCAGGGCATTTCAAGCTGGTCTCAAGAATATTGACCGAGCCAAGACAGTAGAAATATATGAGTTCTGGGATAATGTTCATCACATGGTTTGGACTAAGGGAGCCGATAAGCCTTTGATGTTTACAGAGCATGATCTCCCAACCATTCCAATTATTTCTCAGATCACAGATGGCTCATCAATTCATTCAACCGAGACAGCTAAGAGACAGCCTTTCTTGTATAGCGTGTTGAAGTCTGGTCTTGCTGATCGTCAGAATTTGATGATGACTATTGCCTTTAGTACCATGTTTGCAATCGCAAGCAATCCAACTTTCAAGTTTACATCCAAGAGTAAAGACAGAAAGCTAACCCCAGATTATAGTGTTCCAGGTGGGTTCTTGCATTTATTACCTGGTGAAGATTATGCTCCATTAGCAAAGAACGCAATAGACCCATCAATATCTAATGCCTGGGGATGGTCAGATGATCAGATCACACAAGCGACAATATATGATGCTGCTCTGGGGAAAGCTCAGGGTGCCAATGTTCCGTTTGCAACAACATCTATATTGAATCAAGCTGGTAGATTGCCATTGATTACATTGCAGCGGAGAGGTTCTTTGGGTATTGCAAGAATCCTGGAGGCAACTTTTGAACTATTGAAACATGCTGGGAAAAAGAGCAAGGTCATAGGTTCTGATGGTGGTGTATTGGAATTGAGCCAGGATGAAATTCCAGAACCATTGATCATTGAAGCAAACCTTGATATTGATCTCCCCCAGGATATGAAGCAGAATGTTGCTCTTGCACAGAAAGCTATTGAAGCTGGTCTCATGGATGTGGAGACAGCAAGACAGATATTTGTGAACATTGAGCAGAACAAAGAGATAGATAAAAAGATTGTATGGGATGCTCTTGGTAAGGCTAAGCTTGAGATGATGATCAAGAATATATTGATGCCTCCTCAACCAATGCAAGACCCTGAACAACCTATGCCAACTGGTGGGGGTGGTAGTATTCAGAGACCAGATCAGATGGTGCAGAATATTCCAGATGGTCAGAGGAATCCTAACCAGCCAGTTCAAGGTAGTGGAGAGATAAGAGGGGAGATGATTCCCCAGGAACCCAGGGAGCCAATTCAATGATAGATAAAATGATGATGCTTGATGCTGATCTTGGAACAACAGCACAGCTCAAGAGATGGCAAGAAGAATTTGAAAAAGCTTATAATAAACCCATGAACGATATGATGAAAGCTGAACTGTGGGCTGGTGTTCCAGAGGATATGAAAGCTTTTGTCAGAAAGAGTGTGCCTAAAGCAGCAAAGAGTTTTGATAAGTTGTTAGATAATCAAGGAGCATAACAATGAGTGATCTATGGAAATATGGTGGACAATCAGCAAAGCCAAAAACAAAAAACCCAAAAAAGAGAGACACATCATTATCAACATCATTGATGCGACAAAGACCCCAGGTAATAAAGTTCAATTACCAGAGGAGACAACCAGGCAAAGGGAACGCTCCGCAATTTATTCCAAGATTTGTTCCAGAAGTAAACCGAGAGCCAGGACAAGTTGTTGAAAGAACAGTAACTCAGCAAGGTACATTCAATCCAGATGCGACAACTGGAAATGCTTATCTTGATGCGAGGCTTGGCAGAGGTGATCTTGGTGCACAGTCAGCAGCAAACCTAAACGCAAATAAAAAAGGTGGAAAGAGTGCTGTTGATAATTACCTGGTGAATAGATTGTTGAGTAGTGCATCAAGGAATACATCTACTTTTCAGGGAGCTGGTCTTTCTGATCTACCAAATGAAAAGTTCAAAAGTTTCTATGGTGCTAAAGAGGCTGGCTCAGGTTTGTCTGGTGTCGATAAAGCCTGGAACTATAAAGGTAATAAGGCTGTAACTCCCAACACACCAAGCCATGAGGACTTAGACCTGGATTCATATCTTGAGTGGTTGTATTCAGATGGTGTTCTTGGTGATGAAGAAGAACCGATCTATGGTGGGTATGGCTATGGTGGGTATGGTGGCTATGGTGGGTATGGTGGGTATGGTGGTGGCTATGGTGGGTATGGAGATTATGCCAAAGACCCTTACCGCTGGCTGTTTGGCTTGATGAACTGGAGGATATAAAATGGGACAAGGCTCTGGACTGACAGACCCTGGTAAACCTTGGGATAAACCAGCTCCGAGTAGAGGGGCTGGTCTTTCTGATCTGAGAAAACCTTGGATGTTGCCAGCTGCAAGATCAGCAAGACCGAGACAATACCCCCAGGTTTATTTCCCCAGGGGGTTTGGTGTATCTGAGAACCTGATCAACATGAACAAAGACTATATGCAATATGGTCAGGAAAGGGGATATGTAACATCAAAAGGAATAGAGCCAAAATCTTACGAGGTATTCAATCCCAGCCTTAGAGGGTATTGGGAGAATCCTCAAAGAGTAGATCGTTATTATAATTTTATAAGATCACAGCCAGAGGGGTTTGAACATCCATGGCTTGATGAGCAGAGAATAAATGATATTACTATTGCTCATGATTATCTCAAGGCAAAGAACAGCGGAACTCCAACAATAGACTGGAAACATCTTTCTGAGAATGATCCAGCGACAAGTTGGTTGAGGGGTTTGGAAATGCCTCCAATGGAGTTTATGTTTCCAGAGGAAGTTCAGGAAGAAGTTGAGAAAGCTAAGATTGCAACATGGGATGAGCTGTATCCATTTCAGCAAGCGTTTCAAACCATTGCATCTCCTCAACCATTTGGTGCATTTTCTGATGACCCATCCGAGAGACCTGAGTGGAGCAAGGGTGTTGCCAATACAATCAGATCTGGAATATCTGGTATAGCTGGAGCTGGTCTTGGTTCAACTATTACCGCAGGAGCAGCAGCAGCAGCCTCAGCAATATTTGGTTCAGCTGCAGGTACCGCAATGGTTGGAGGTTCTGTTCTATCTGGTGGAACCTTGCCTATTGCATTGGGTCTTACATTCTTTCTGGGTGCTGCATATCAATCAAGCACAGGGAAAGAGTTGCCAGTTGTTGGGAAATTACTCAAGGCATTTGATGTTGTAAACATATTCTCCCAGGGTACAGAACAAGCTATTGGTACAGCTGAGCAGTTGTTGGATGATGATACAAAGCAAGTGATCGAGAACCTGGATGCTGCTTGGCAAGCCTCTTATGCAAACTATGAAACCAATGAAAAGAGTGGGTTCATGAACGCATGGGTGAAAACAGCTAAGCTCTTGGGGATGGAGGGAGCGACAGATGAAATGGTTGCAGACCCTGGGGAAGTGTACCGTTGGGATTTAGGTATAGCTGAGCCAGTAAAATTGCCAGAGGGAATCAATACAGGTGTTCAAGCTCTCCATGATATACGAACTGCTATTGAGAATGGTGCAGACCCAGAACAAGCAGCAGGGGAGTACATGGCTCATTTTGGTGTTCAGGGGTATATGAATGACTTTTTACTCCAGAACTTGCTTGACCCAATGAACTTTGCTCCGTCAATAACCCAGGGTATAGGTGCTGCTCTCGCTAAGAAATCTGGGGATGTTGTAAGGATCGCAGCTTTCAAACCCCCGACAGTTTCCAATGTTGTTGTTGATGCTCTCCCAATGCCAATCAATTATCTTGTTACTGGATTGAGTGGCGGTAGGTTGAAAGGTTCTGGTGGGTTGATCGAGAACATCAGGGTGTATCAAAACTTTGTTGAGACAGGATTATTCCCAGGGCAAAAAGGATATGATGACTTTGATTTTGATGCTAACTATTCCCAGCTGAACAGACTTGCTGGTGATCTCACAGAGGAGGGGATGCCTAAGTGGTTTGAGCCAGCCAGAAAAGCTGATGAATATACTGGGTTGTTTCCTAATATCAGGAGAGGTCTCGATTGGTTGGGTAATAAAACCCCCAAGACAAAAGCTCTAATATCTTATTTCAACCTAACAGATCATCTCGATAATATTGTCAGGGTGGCTGGTGATAACGTGGGTATGGCTGCTAAGATCATGATCTCAGCAACTAAGGCAGACCCTAAACTTACTGGTGAGGCATTGAAGAAAATCCTGAGACCTGGTGGTGGTGAGGAAAATATTTATATAAATCCCCAGGCTTATGTTTCCCCAATCGGTTCAGCTCTTGGTACTGGTTTGAGAGACATTGATGCACAGAATAAGATACAAGATTTTTATGTAAACAACTGGGTGGTACCAACTGAACGCAGAGCTTACTTGTTCAAGGTTGCTAAGGCTCTTGGAATAAAACCTGGAGATGTACTTGATAACTTATCGAGAGGGTTTGATGTTGGAAAGACATTGAAAGAGAAAGGTGTTGAGCTTGGTATAAAAGATTTTGAGGCTGTCAATACAAAACAACTCAATGCTTTATTCAAGGTGTTCTCTGGTGATGACCCAATGCCTTATGTTCCCAAGGAGTTTATAGCAAGAATGGGGTTGATGGTCAAAGACAGTCTCCAGGATTTTGTTGTCAAGCGATTTGGATTGAAACCTGATTCAGCTTTTTATAGGGTTGCTCATATTCTCAAGGGTATGCAATCTTTGGTAGTGCTTGGATTCAACCCTGGGTACTTATTGAACAACACGCTGGGTAACTTTTCATCCAGAGCAGCCAATGGTTTGTTTGGCTTTATGTCTCACAAACAGATAGATGGATTGCTTTCCAGGCTTGAGATCAATCCTAATAGATACGATCTTGGCTTTGATGAGAATAGCAGGGTTGCTCAGGATTTAGGAATAGACCCAGATGGAAAAGTCAATAAGATATTTGCAGCAGTTCGAGGAGAGAAAGACCTGATCAATTCAGTAAGCCATGGTGTGAACAAGCTGAATGAAAGCATTGGTATATTCTCCAGGCTGTCAGGAATTGTTGAAAGAAACGAGAGCAAGCAAGCCTTTACTATTGCGACAAGATATATGATGAGCAATTTGTGGAAGCGTGGAGTAGGTATCAGACAGTTCCCAGATGATGTTGCTGCTAAGCTTGGAAAAGAACTCACAGATAAATTGTATTCCCTGGCTGAATCATCTCTCAATAATGGTGAGCTCGAGATGAACTTTTATAAGCAGGGAAGTAAGCCATCAATCTTAGGCATGATGGATAAGATCACAGAATCTCTTGTCTCCAGGGCAAATGTTATTCCAGGTGAGGCAGATGTTTACAGAGATTTGCTGGTGAAGTCTGGAATATTGGATGATCTTGATCAGAAACTCCAGGGTGCTAAAAATATTGAGGATGTGCATCAGGTGTTTACTGATGTTGGAGATACTGTGGACACCAAGGTTAGGGAGATGGTGCAGCACGATCTTGTTGTGAGAGCTGAATCAATCAAGAACAAAGTACAGGTTGAGGGTTTGACAGCAGCTATGAGCGAGTTTATAAAGATTGAAATGCAGTTCATGAGAACCTGGATTCAGCATTTCAATGATCTTGAGGATTTGTTTTCAAAACAACCCAATATGGGTAAGGATGAGTTTTCTGCTTTGTATAAATTGCAGAGAGATAAAGATGATATGCGGTTCTCTGATCTATTTGCATGGGAGGCTGAAACAAAGCTTGGTGTGCTTGAGGCTCTTGGGTATTCAATGGATAACCCCCAAGTGAAAGCAATAGTTGAATCAAACAATTCCAGAGCTGATGTATGGAGAGAGTTCTATAAAACCAAACGAGAAAAATATGAGCAGCTCTTAGATCAATCCTATGCCAATGATGATGCTTATCAGACAGCTCTTGGTCTTGTAAGAACTGAGGTTGCTGAGGAATATGATGCGATCTCTGACTTTGAATTGGCTCTGATGAAACAGGCTGATGAGGGGTTCATTGCTCTGTCAAAGAATAAAGACCTGGCGAGGAAATGGAGAGAGGGAGTTTATAAGATTCGTGAGGATATGATCTCTCGGATGAAAGAGTTTAGGCAAAAGCTAAGGGATAATCCCCCAGCTGATGTTATTGAAAAGAATCAACTGTGGTCTGAGTTTATCAAAGAGGAATATATACCCAGGATAGTTGCTCTCAAAAATGCTGAGGCTCAGATTGAAAGCATAAAGCAATCAAAGAAAACTGAGTACCATGAATGGGAAGAATATTTCTTGAACAATGCTCTTGATGAAACGGTTCCCAAACCACTGGCTGATGCAATTCGTAACGAGGCTGAGGGTATGATCTCTGAGCTTGAGGAGGGTCAGGCTGGTAGGAGACTTGCCAGGGAGGTTGATGGTCAGGGTTCAGATATGGAGTGGAGTGCTGAACCATCTACCAATACATCCTGGTATGTAAAGTTGTTCAATGAGATTTCAGGAACCAATAAAGAAACTGTTGCCAATGCTTTGAAGAAAATAGCAACTGGCAGTAAGGCACAGAATAGATTTGTTGAACCTTTGAAAGAGCTTATTGTTCATAGGTTGATTGGTGCAGAACCCAGGGGATTTGATGCTGGTTCTGTTGCTAAGGGTAATGATGTTCCAGAATATTTCTATACCCCAGAGCCGAGTGCAGCTTGGGTACTTGGGTATAAAGATGTTGCTGGTGAATACATTGGAAAAGAATTGATGACCCAGGGAACAGAGGCTGATTGGGTATCAGCTTTCCCAGACCCAGTTCAAAGAGCTGAGGTTCTTGATTATTACCTGAGCCATTTTGCTCCTAAGAATGAGATCAAAGTTATGTTTATGGAGACTGGAAAGTTTGCTGAATATGAAATTGATACCATTATGGCAATGATGGATTTCAGGGCAGAGAACTGGGCAACTCAAACAGGTAAGACACCTGGGGAATATTATGCTAATAAACTTGAAAAGGTCTTGAGAGATAATGACCCAGACAGAGTGTTCAATGCTCTTGATGAGAATGGTCTTGAGACATATAAACCCCCAGTAAACGCTGAGGCAAATGATATGTTTGAGGATTGGATTTCAAACAATGAATATTTGCAACCGTCTGACCCTTATCAATATGAGAGATTGAGAGAGGTTGATATTCCAGATGGTAGGGGTTGGCTAATGCCTAATGGTAGAACTTTTGAGTTGGCTCCTGGTACTGAGCATGATATGTATTTCTATGATGGTCTTGAATGGGGAGGTATCAGATACAACGAGGGTGGAGATGGAATATCTATTGGTGCAATTCCAACTCCTGATCAGCTTGAGAAAATTGTTGGAATGATAAACAATAACGATCAGACAGAGCTTACTGTTGATGTGTTCAATGGGCGATTATATATGGATACCTATGTTCTTGCTGGAGTTGATTCAGCAGATTTGATTCATCAGTTTACAGGTATGTTGTCGGACTTTGAGAGTGTTGGTGCCAGGACAGAGCGTATGGTTGATCTCAAGAATGATCTCTGGAAAAATAGGGAATGGGGATTGAATGAGCTTGTAAGTTCTGGGGAAACAAGAGATACCTGGTATTACCATGAAGCCAATCGTGTTGTTGATGGGATGCCAAAACGAATGACCAAAGATCAGTTCTGGAATTACATCAAAAAGAAAGTAAAGAAAGCAGAACTTGAATCTACTGGTATGGATGCCTGGTTGAAGCAATGGGATGGCAAGTGGATATACAAAGAGGATGCTCAGAATTTCTTGAGAACTCATAACTATGAGAATGACACAATAGTTCTTGGCGATAATCCATATAAAGATAAGTGGAAAAAGGCTTTTGAAATAGCGAGAAAGGACAAGGAGAAATCTGGGCGTTTATATACTGATTTGGATATGAAA
>Ga0233447_1003045_pt1 | contig 11104 bp, 6 predicted proteins | sample SI_124_October20_3_FD_183014 | JGI IMG/M metagenome (GOLD analysis project Ga0233447, IMG submission 183014) | Seawater microbial communities from Saanich Inlet, British Columbia, Canada - SI_124_October2016_135_MG | ecosystem: Environmental > Aquatic > Marine > Inlet | place: Canada: British...
AAAAGAGAAGGCCGATACAGCCGAACAATTCATATCCTGGATGATAGCGGCGACTTACACCTTGCACAACGACAAAAAAAGGTCCCCATCATCGGTCACATCACAGCAGGCCTTCCCATGTATGCCCAGCAGGAATGGGAAGGTCACCTTCTGGTTGATGCAAAGATATATCCCGGTCAAAATCTTTTTGCCCTTAAAATACAAGGAACCTCCATGAAAAATGCCGGTATCCTTGATCAGGATCTGGCCATTTGTGAACCCAGGCAATATGCCCGTAACAAAGAGATTGTCGTGGCCCTGATCCACCATGAAGAAGCAACTGTAAAACGGTTTTTTCTTCACCCTGATTTTATTGAACTTCGGCCTGAGAACCCGGATTTCAGGTCTCAGAAATATGAATTTGATGACGTATTGATCCAGGGCAAGGTCATCGGTATTATTCGCGGTCCCCAGGGCCTGGAGGTATAAATGACCAAGGAATTTTGTCAGGCTAATCATCTGTTTGTCGGCACCAGCGGGTACTCCTATGGAGAATGGATCGACTCGGGATTCTATCCTTCCGGCACCCATTCTTCCAATATGCTTGATTTTTACACCCAAACTTTCCATGCAACAGAACTCAACTATACCTGGTATCAAATGCCAAAGGCCCCGGCCATTGAACGCATGTGTACAAAAGTTCCAAAAAACTTCAAGTTTGCGGCCAAACTCACACGGACCATGACCCATGAAATAAAAAAAGGGCAGTGGGCAAAAGAAGTCATGCTTTACCGCCAGGGAATAGAGCCTTTAATCCAACATCAAAAACTTTTATGTATTCTCATACAGCTTCCGCCATATTTCAAACGATCCATAACGTTTCGAAATTATCTTGCAGCACTCTTGGATGAGCTGGCGGGCCTGCCTGTTGCCGTGGAGTTCCGACATGATTCCTGGGCAAATGATAAGGTATTTTCAGAGCTTGAAAGGAGAAAGGTGACTCTGGTGTCCGTGGATGAACCGGATCTGCCCGACCTTTTTCCACGGCTTGATGTGATAACCAACCCAGATCTTTTTTATATCCGATTTCACGGCAGGAATTCCAAAGGATGGCGATCAGGCAACATGCAAAAACAATTTGACTATGATTATGCCCATTGGGAACTTGCTAAATGGGCTGCCACCATTAAAACCGCCATGATGCAAAACACTGCAGGCGGTGGTATTTTTTTTAATAATCATGTCAGGGGTCAGGCTCCAAAAAATGCATTACACCTGATTGATCTTTTGCTCAAGGACCATCACCACCAAAAGACATGAGCCGCTCAATCATTCATTTAAACATTGCAGATTTTGCCGTTGCAGTGGAAAACAATATACAGCCATCCCTAAAGGGCTACCCTTTGGTTATCGCTCCTTTGGGGAAACCCCGGGCTGTGGTATATGATATGAGCGATGAAGCCTATAAAGAAGGCATAAGAAAAGGCATGGCATTGGCCCGTGCAAAGCGGATCAATAAAAAGATCAAAATTCTGCCACCCAGTTTCAACCGGTATGAACAAGTCATGAAAGATCTTTTAAAGGAAACCTTTGCCTTTACCCCGCTCATCGAATCAGGCATATCAGATGGCCACATATTTCTGGATGTCACAGGTTCAGGACGACTTTTTGGCCCTTCTGTTGATGTGGCATTCAAGCTTAAGAAAGCCTTTAAAAAAACATTTAATTTTGACCCCATCTGGGCGGTTGCCACTAACAAGCTTGTGGCTAAAGTGGCCACAAGGGTTGTCAAACCCGTGGGAGAGTATATTGTTGCACCTGGTGATGAAAAAGCCTTTCTTGCTCCATTACCCCTCAACCTTTTACCCGGTATTATCAAAAAAGATTTAACAAAGCTTTTTGAGTTCAATCTTTTTTTTATCTCCCAGGCAAGAGCCCTTACCCTGGAACAGCTTAAAATCCTTTTTAATTACCGGGCACCCCTGCTTTACGACTGGATCAGGGGTATTGATCCAACACCCGTCACGACCATTTACAATTACAAAAACCATTCCATTGGCAAAAATCTTTCCATCATACGCTCAGACCATGAATTCAGCGATGACACCAACAATGCTGATCTGCTTAAAAGAGCCCTTTATCTCATGGTTGAAACAATATGTAAAACCCTGCGGAACCGAAGACTTACAGGTGGTGCCACAAAAATTATCCTTTACTATTCAGATGGACTGCAAAGCGCCTCAAAGCTAAAACTTGTTCCTTCAACATCCAATGATATGGCTATGTTTAAAAAATGTATTCCTCTTTTAAACAAAGCATGGACCAGAAGGGTCAGAATCCGCCACATGCGCCTGATATGTGAAAAGCTTTGCCAAGGCGCGATACAGGCAGACCTGTTTTCCGCCGGGACCAAAGAAACAAAGCAGACTGAACTGATCCTGGCAATGGACAAAATCCATGAAAAATTTGGCAAAAATTCGATAAGGGCAGGGCTAACCCTAACGTTGCATAAAGACAGACACCAATGATTGCCTTGAACACAAGATCCCATTATTCTTTTATGTGGGGTACAGGTTCTGTAAAAGATCTCTGCTGCCATGCAAAGACCCTTGGATATCAAAAAATAGCCCTGACAGATACAGACAATTTATGCGGCATGTGGAAGTTTATCAACGCCTGCAGGCATCAGGGATTAACCCCTGTCATTGGTGCGGAGATCACAGATCCCCATACACCCCACAGAGCGGTATGCCTGGTAAAAAGCAGCAAAGGCTACAGCCATCTGACCCGGCTTATCACCCAACGGCACAGAGACAAAGACTTTTCACTAAAAACTACTCTGCCAAACCTTTCCAAAGGACTTGTGGTATTGACCAAAAACCACGACCTTTTACCCTTCTGGCATCAAAACAATGTAGATCTTGCAGTCAACCTGACCCGAAATCCCCTGTCCCAACAGCATCCCCTATGCGTGGCAGCTAAAAAATTTGGCATTCCCATGGTGGCAACACCCGGCAGTTTTTTTTTAGACAAAAAAGATGCGAAAATTCATCACATGCTCAGGGCTATAGACAACAACACCTGCTTAAGCCGCCTGACCCATAAGGATGCAGCACCGGATACGGCATTTCTGGCTCCCCCAAAGGTATACCAGGAAAAATTTGCCGTGTTTCCAGATGCCATAAAAAACAGTTTTGCCCTGGCAAAAAAAATAGAATTTTCAGGACCGGATTTTGGTATTGTCATGCCCCCCTTAAAAAAAGGCACAGGCCTTGGTGCAGATAAACTTTTATACGAAAAGACATTGCAGGGAGCAAAAATTCGCTATGGGCAAAGCCTGTCAGGCCGTGTCATCAAAAGGATTGAACATGAATTGAATATCATCCGGCAAATGAATTTTTGTGAATATTTTCTGGTGGTTGAAAGAATTGTTAAACGAGCATCAAGAATCTGTGGCAGAGGGTCTGGTGCAGCATCCATCGTAGCTTATTGCCTTGGCATTACCAATGTCTGCCCAATTAAATACAACCTTTATTTTGAACGGTTTTTGAATCTTCAAAGAATAGATCCGCCGGATATTGATATTGATTTTGCCTGGGATGAAAGGGACGATATCCTAAACTGGGTTTTAAATGAGTTTAAAGGCCATAGCGCAATGGTATCCAGCCATATCCTGTTCCAGCCCAGGATGGCGGTCCGGGAGGTGGCAAGGGTATTCGGGCTGCCGGATGCCGAAATCGGAAAAGTATCAAAGCGGCTTCCCTGGTTCTGGAAACTAAATGAAGCAAAAGACGATCTTTTGAACAGGATAAAGCATCGGCCCGAATTTAAGTTTATGGATTTTCCACAGCCCTGGCCTGAAATCATGGGCTATGCCCAGGCCATTACAGGAACCCCAAGATATCTTTCCGTTCACCCGGGAGGCATTGTCATTACCCCCAACCCCATTGACACCTATGTACCCATCGTAACAGCCCCTAAAGGAGTACGGCTTATCCAGTGGGAAAAAGACGGCACAGAAGAGGCAGGTCTTGTTAAAATAGATCTATTAGGGAACAGGAGTCTCGGGGTAATCCGGGACAGCATAAACAGCATAAAGGAATCTTCCGGAAAATTTGAGGACTTTAAACGTCTTGACCCGGAAGATGATTATGAAACCCAGCAAAATGTGGCCCAGGGCAATACCATGGGGTGTTTTTACATTGAAAGCCCTGCCATGCGCCTGTTGCAAAAAAAGTCCAAGGTAGGTGATTTTGAACATGTTGTGATCCATTCCTCCATTATCCGGCCGGCAGCCAATGAATTTATCCAGGAATACATCAAACGACTTCATACGGGAATCTGGGAACCTATTCACCCCCTTTTGGAAGACGCATTAAACGAAACCTTCGGCATAATGGTATTTCAGGAAGATGTATCAAAAGTGGCCATAAAAATAGCAGGATTTACCCATGCCCAGGCCGACGGCTTAAGAAAAATCATATCAAAAAAGGACAAAGAACTTGAAATCGCTGATTATTACGACCGATTTAAAAAAGGTGCACTTGTAAAAAAAGTTTCCCTGAATGACATCCAGTCTATCTGGAAAATGATCACGAGCTTTTCAGGTTACTCTTTTTGCAAACCCCACTCTGCCTCCTATGCAAGGGTGTCCTTTCAGGCTGCCTATTTAAAAACCCATTACCCGGCAGAGTTCATGGCAGCAGTCATCAGCAATCAGGGTGGATTTTATTCGACTTTCGCCTATGTATCTGAAGCCAGAAGACTGAATGTCAAAATTCTTCCCCCGGATATCAACAAAAGCAATATCAGCTGGAAAGGTCACAATCGTAACTTAAGGGTTGGATTATTGTCCATCAAAGATCTTTGCCTTAAAACCATGCAAACCATTATTAAAGAACGAAAAAAAACTGCATTTTCAAACCTTGAAGATTTTTTTGTCCGGGTCAATCCCAGGGAAGATGAGATTCGGGCACTGGTCCACAGCGGCAGTCTGGATTCATTAGATGATCAAGGCAATAGGGCCGCCCTTTTATGGGCCTTTGCATCCTGGCAAAAGCAGGGTAAAAAAAAAGATCAACAGCCTTCCTTATTCGATCCCAGCGGGTTTGGTCATAGCAATTTTAACAATAAAGGGCCTGATCACAACAATTCCGCAATCAATATGCCAAAACTTCCTGCCCAAAATCCTGTTGAAACGCTTCGAAGAGAATTTTTGGTCCTGGGGTTTTTATGCGCCTGCCACCCCATTATCCTGTTCAAGGATATCATCTTGCAACACGGCGCTATCAAAGCCATGCACCTGCCTATGTTTGCCAATAAGAAAATTAAATTTGCCGGATGGCTCATAACAGGGAAAGTCGTAAAAACCAAAAATGGAGACCCCATGAAATTTCTGACCTTTGAAGACGAAACCGGTATAGTTGAAACTGTTTTTTTCCCAAAGCCCTATGCTGTTTTCTGTCATTCCCTGGATTATGGAAGGCCCTATCTGCTTTACGGGAAACTTGACTCAAACTGGGGAGCTATCACCCTTATCGTTGAAAAAACCCTTCCGATATCTCTATTGAAATAAAGATATCAAAGGATTTTGTAATTATTCAGCTCTTACGCTTGAAACCGCCCTGTCTGATGGATATTTGTTTCGATGCTAAACGCTTAACCTCCTGCAAATATCCATCAGACAGGGCTTTGGGGATAACTTTTTTAACGGGCTGAACAATTACAGGATTTTTATATATATCTTGAGTTTTGCTGTTTTTACAAAATTGTTATTTATTGACCGGATATAATCCAAATCTTGTCCCAAAAGCACCAACATTCTTTACCCTAACGTTGCTTAAAATCAGAGTCAGGCACGCTAAAAATATTTAACCCAAATTTGTAACATAATAGGTATAAAAAAATTACAAATTTGGATGTTATTATTTTTTCTATTAGAATCATTCTTATTTTTATATTTCATTATATTCAATTTATCTTATACTTTCAGTATGTTATGAAATCAAAACCGAAGAAATTATTTTTATGGCACACAGTTTGCTCTACCTAAGTTTGAACAAATGATGAAATAATTAAGAAAATAATAAAATTAAGGATGCCTGTCATGTCAATAAAAACAATTTTGCTGGTCTTGGGACTAATACTTTCAAACACTGTTTGTGCATTTGCCAAAGACGGAACCATTGATACCGGAGATACTGCATGGGTAACCATGTCAACCGCCCTGGTCATGATGATGACGCCAGCCGGTCTTGCTTTGTTTTATGGGGGGATGTCAAGGTATAAAAACCTGTTAAATACCATTGCCATGACTTTGGTTGCTTATTGTCTTGCCAGTATTGTCTGGGTTGGATGGGGGTATTCTCTTGCCTTTGGTGAAAGTTCAAGCCTGTTTGTGGGTAATTTAAACCATCTCTTCCTTAATGGCATTGATGTGGATTCCATAACCGGAACCATACCCACCATTATCTTTGTTTTGTTCCAGATGACCTTTGCCTGTATAAGTGTTGCCATTATCCTGGGCTCAGTGGTGGACAGAATGAAATTTTCTTCATGGATTATATTTACAATTTTGTGGATCACTTTTGCATATGCCCCGGTTTGCAACTGGGCCTGGGGCGGAGGCTGGATGCATAAGATCGGTGCCCTTGATTTTGCCGGCGGCAATGTTGTTCATATCAATGCAGGTGTTTCCGGACTGGTACTGGCCTTATTCCTTGGTAAAAGAAAAGGGTATGGAAAAGAGGCCATGATTCCGTCCAGTGTTACCTTCACTGCCCTTGGAGCCGGATTTTTATGGTTTGGATGGTTTGGATTTAATGCCGGCAGTGCACTGGCGGCAGACGGGATAGCCGCCTCAGCATTCCTGGTCACAAATACTGCTGCGGCCATGGGGGGTCTTGCATGGTTGTTTGTTGAATGGAAGCACAGCAAAAAACCCACTCTTTTAGGTCTTGCATCCGGAGCTATTGCAGGTCTTGTGGGCATTACACCTGCTGCCGGATTTGTTTCCTTAACAGGGGCATTGACAATCGGGTGTGTTTCCGGTGTGGTGGGTTATTTGGGCGTGGCCGTACTTAAGCGCAAACTGGGTTACGACGACTCGCTGGATGCTTTTGGAATACATGGACTGTGCGGCATATGGGGAGCCATGGCCACTGGACTTTTTGCCAACCCTTCCATCACCCAGGGAGCAGCAGGGCTGTTCTATGGGAATCCAAAACAGGTCTGGATTCAATTTATATCCATCGTCGGCACGATTGCTTTCAGTTCAACAGCAACGTTTATCGTCATTTTGATCACCAAATTTTTTACCAATGGACTTCGGGTAGACAAAAATGATGAACTGGAAGGTCTTGACAATGCCCTCCATGGCGAAAGGGCATTTGAAATTGAATAAACACGGATATTTCATAAAAATTTAAGTGTTTTGTTTATATGGTAATATCTTGGTATTTTGGCAACGCACAACGTGTCACTAAAAATACTTAAATTTTCACCTTTCAGGCGGGCTGATTTTACCTCATCTGCTTCGCTGCAGGATATTTGCGGTAGACCTTTACAGCTGCATACCCTGCAACTTACAGCTAAGGCAAGCTCAACTCGTGAAATATCCGGGTTAACGTTGCATAAAATTTTACCCTAAACGGGCAATTTCATCGGCCTCACTGATGCAGTACATCAGATGCCGTGGAGATTTTGCATCTCCAATCAAATAAAATGGTATCTTTGTTTTTCTTTCAAGTTTTTTTGCTTCCCTGATAGAGCTGTGTTTTTCCGAAATAACCACGGACTCAAAACCTGTTAATGTAATATTTTCACCATTGGCTTTAAAAACAACTCCATCATCTGTGAACTGCTTAACCGATACATTTTTATATAAGGAAACATTTCCTTTTTTTAACCGTTCTCTCAAATAGTAGCGATCATTGCTGGCCATTTCCTCGGCAAAACTCTTTTTCCGGTTTAAAACAATAACCTGTTTTCCCTGGTCTGCCAGAAAGTCAGCAGTGATCAAACCCGTCATACCGCCACCCAGAACGATGACCTTATCTTTGACCTGTTCTTTCCCTCTGATCACATCAACATTGGTCACAAGGTCCATTTTTGTTTGAAAAAGCCCTTTTATCACTGGCATATCCGGCAATGACCCTGTTGCGAGAATCACTTTGTCAGGATTAATTTCATTTATAAGATCCAGGGTTAACTTAGTGTCATACCGAATCTCAACATCCAGCCTTTTTATCTCCGCTTTAAAAAAATCAAGGATATCATGAAGCTCTTCGCGACCGGGTGCTTTTGAAGCAAGGGACAGCAATCCTCCTGATCCTTGTTTTTGTTCACAGATAATCGTCTTGTGCCCCTGAAGCGCAAATTGTCTTGCTGCTGCCATACCGGCAGGACCGGCCCCGGCAATGAGTATTTTTAATGCCTTTTCCGGTTTGATTTCATCTTTGAGTTTATATTCCCTACCTACATCAGGATTAACAACACAGGAACCCGGTTCCTTGGCAAGCACTGCATGAATACATCCAAGACAGCATCCCACACAGGGACGTATCTGTGAAAATTCACCCTTTTTGGCTTTTTGAGGATAATAGGGATCTGCCAGAAAAGATCTGCCCATGGACACCATGTCTGCTTTACCCTCTTTGATAATCTCATCAGCATGATCCGGATACTTAATTCGCCCCACTGTAATTACAGGAATGCTGACGTGTTTTTTTACCTCCTGGGCCAGATGGACAAAACATCCATGGGGGGTGTACATGGAGGGAATCGTCAATTCTGTTGATCCATAAACTCCTCCGGAAATATGAAGATACACCACCCCGGCTTTTCCAAGTAAAGGTGCAATTCTTACCGTACTTTCAAGATCCCAGCCATTCTCAATATAGTCATTTCCATTAATCCTTATACCAATGGGGAAGTCTTTTCCTGTTTTTGCCTGGATATCTTCAATGATTTCAAACAAAAACCGTGTCCTGTTTTCAAAAGAGCCTCCATATTCATCTGTTCTGATATTGGAATTTTGTGCCATGAACTGGTTGATCAGATAACCATGGGCACCATGAAGCTCTACAAAATCAAATCCTGCTGTTTGGCATCGTCTGGCCGAATCCCCGAAACAGGATATCAGTTCTTTTATCTCATCAATTTCAAGCGCTCTTACTTCGCCCTTTACAACAGCGGGTGCTGGAATGGGTGAGGGAGCAACCTTTTGGGGAAGATATGACTGGCGCCCTCCATGCATGAGCTGCACTCCAAAAAGCGTGTCATACTTTTTTACCCTTTGAACCATATCTTTAAGGGCCGGAATACAATCATCATTATACATCTGTGGAAGATCAGGCAGTTCCTGACCTCCGGGGTGGACGCTTCCGCCTCCCACAAGCATCATACCCACACCACCCCTGGCTCTTTCTATAAAATACTCAACTAACTGGTCAGTTACACAGCAACTGTCATCCACACCAAAATTGATGCTCATGGCAGACATTAACAGTCTGTTTTTTGAGGTCATACTGCCGATCCGGATCGGGCTGAAAAGATTTGATAACATTCTATAGACTTCCTTTTGATTTATCAGCTTGATTTATCTGTCACTGTTCTGCATCCAAAATTGAATATAAGCGAATTATCAGTCTTGATACAAGTTTTTTACAAAAATTATTTTTTCAGACCATTAAAGATTTAATAGATCCTCAGCAAGGACAAGCGGGCCGGTAAATGTATTGCGGCACTGCGCCTTGATGTCAAAATCATCGCATACAGGATAAAAATGGGTTAAAACAAGTTTTCTTACCCTGGCTTTTGCCGCAATTTCACCGGCAATGGATGGGGTAAGATGTCCTGAAACTTTTTTACCGTCTGGAAAGGCGGATTCACAAATAAGGATATCGGTTTTCCGGGACAGGTCAATGAGTGGTTCGCAAAAATCCGTATCCCCTGAATAAACAACTGAGAACCCAGCTTTATCGGTCAATCGGTAGGCAAGGCTTTCAGGTTTGTGATATACCTTTGTATAATCTAATTGAATCCCCAGCTTTAAAAGCTGCCCCATGGTTCCAGGCCCTGCATCCAGAAGAATATGACTCGATTTTCCCCTGACAAGGGCTGAACAGGAATTTCGTTTTAAGGAGGGCACGCAGGTTCCCGACCCCAGAATTGTCACTTTTATTCTCTGGGTGTTTTGCATCATTATTCCCTGGATATTTCATTCAAAATAGATTCAATCAATTCTTCAAACTTTGGTCCTGCCTTTTTCTCTTTGAGGAACGTGCGGCCCGTCACAACTTTGAAAAAATTTGCACAAACATTTCTTTGACTTGCCGTAAAGCCTGTGGAATATCCTTTCTTTTTGCTATATGTATTCTTAGGTTGGCCTGGCAGGTCCCTTTTGCCATGGGGGCGGTTAATCATATGGGAATAGTAGATCAATGCACGATCAATTAAAATATAAAGGAATTGAAGATTCTTATTGGGTCCAAGTTTAAGTTTATCCCCTCCAAATCGTATGCCTGCCCTTCTCTTTTTAGTGATTTCTTTTCCACCAAACAAGGCAGACCCGGCTCCTAAAACGCCTCCCAGGGCTGTAAATATACCAAAGGTAATTCCTGCGGCGGCAGTATCAATAAACGCCCCCATGGTGCCGCCTATGATGGCGCCTGCTGCTGCCAGCTGTTCTTTTGTCAGACCCAAAAGTTCCCAGGTCTGTTTTGAAAAAAGATCGTGTTTAAGAATTGAATATTCTGACAGATGAACCTCAAAAAGATGATGTTTGAACAGAGCTCTGATCTGTTTGAACATCTTATTTTCCAGATCTTTTATATGGTTCTGATATTTTTCATTAAGCCTTTCTTTGATCTCTTCTTGATCAGAAGACGCTGTGATGGGTTCGGATATGGAAAATGACAAACTTTTTTCAATGGTATGGATAATGAGGGCTGACATCTGAGTATTTCTTTTCTGCCAGTCTTGTTTAAACGCCTGAATTACACAGGAGAGCACATGTTCCCATTCCTGGTCAATAGCCTTAAGGCTTTCAAGCATTTTAATGCGCTCTGTAAAATTGGCAGTATTTGAATTAAACACACGAATGGAATTAAAATGCTTTCTAAAT
>Ga0233447_1003046_pt1 | contig 11101 bp, 6 predicted proteins | sample SI_124_October20_3_FD_183014 | JGI IMG/M metagenome (GOLD analysis project Ga0233447, IMG submission 183014) | Seawater microbial communities from Saanich Inlet, British Columbia, Canada - SI_124_October2016_135_MG | ecosystem: Environmental > Aquatic > Marine > Inlet | place: Canada: British...
CCATGTTTGATTATCCACAGGAGCAAGTTAATTGCTTTTGAAAAGTTAACGGCAAAAAAATTACAGCCTTTTTTTGAAAAAAGCCATATTACTATTCCTGTTTCAATGGAAGAAAAATACTATGCTGGTTTTGTTTTGAAAGCTGTGCGCGATTTTGAAGTACGGGCTTCAGGGTTTAGAATTCTGGAAGAAGATACTGAAAAAGAAGCAGTGTTGAGCCTTGAAAAAAATCTAAAATCCGAACCTAGTCTTTTGCTTTCATTTTTATATGGCGACGAAAAATTCCTTCCAAATTCGAACAGGAAAACTGGAGTAAAAATTCAAAATGAAAATAACGATTATGTTTTTGTAAAAGTGAACCGTGATTTTGAATGGGAAAAAAATATCTTACAGTTTTTATCGGAAAGTGGACTCGAAGAGAACAACGGTTATTTTTCGCCGCCCGGGTTGGAATTGCTGGAAAATGAAAACGCACTTTATTTTTTGATAAACTGGCTTATTAAAAATAAGCCCCGTTTTGAAAAAAAAAGAATCAGGATTTTACAGGAAAAATTGGAGAAGGTATTTTTTACAGGAAACCAAAGTTTAGAATTAAGTGCAAAAATTAACGGCGACTGGTTTGATGTGCATGCCATTGTTAAATTTGGCGAATTCAACATCCCTTTTATTAAACTGAAAAAATTTATTTTAAATGATATTAGGGAATTTGTGCTGCCCAACGGAGAAACGGCTGTGTTGCCCGAAGAGTGGTTTGCCCGATTTAAAAATTTGATTTTGCACGCGAAGATCCAGGGAGATAAGCTTCAGCTTGCAAAACATCATTTTATGCTTCTGAATGAAAGAATACAGGTGTTTGACAAATCGGTTGTGGAGCGGATGAAGCAATTGCAAAACCTGGAAAATGTTCCTGTTAATTTGCCCGATAAATTGAATGCTACTTTAAGAAGTTATCAGAATGAGGGTTACAATTGGATGTTTGGGTTGCAGAAAAATGGTTTTGGTGCTTGTTTAGCCGATGATATGGGCTTGGGAAAAACCTTGCAAACACTTGCCCTTTTATTAAAGTTGAAACGCTCAAAACAGGTGATAAAGGTGAGTAATCCTGTGGCGCAAAATAATCAGCTTGATTTATTTGCCGAAAAAGAACCCATGGAAATGCAACAAGCAGCCAGTTTAATTGTATTACCTACATCGTTGATCCATAATTGGGAAAACGAAATAAGAAAGTTTACGCCCGGATTAAAAACCTACAAATATATTGGGACACAAAGAAAAAAAGCTGTAGAATTGGAAAAAATTGCCCAATTCTACGATGTTATTTTAACTACATATGGTACAGTTCGAAACGATAGTAAAATATTATCGTCCACCGAATTCTTTTATTTGATTTTAGATGAAAGTCAGTTTATCAAAAATTCGTCGTCGAAAACTTACAAAGCAATAATGGAATTGCAGGCAAAACACAGGCTGGTTTTAACCGGGACGCCTATCGAAAATTCTTTGTCGGATTTGTGGTCGCAAATGAATTTTATTAATAAAGGTATTTTGGGAAACAGTTCTTTCTTTCGCAAAGTTTTTATTACTCCTATCGAAAAATTCAATAATCAGGAGCAGAAAGATAAACTGCAATTAATGATTAAACCATTTATTCTGCGACGTAAAAAAATGGAAGTGGCAAAAGACCTTCCGCCATTGATGGAACAAGTATATTTTTGCGAAATGACCGATGTGCAACGAAAGAAATATGAGCATGAAAAATCGGTAGTTCGCAATGCAATACTTGAAAATATTGAAAAGGAAGGGGTGAAAAAATCGTCGCTGATTATTCTTCAGGGTTTGACAAAATTGCGTCAACTGGCCAATCATCCGATGTTACTTGAAACTGAAACAGAAATTGAGTCCGGAAAATTCCAGGAGATTTTCAGGATGTTGGAAAATTTGGTTGCTGAAAATCATAAAGTCCTGATTTTTTCGTCGTTTGTAAAACATCTCGAATTATTAAAAGAAAAAATTGAATTAGAGAATTGGAAATACAGCCTTTTGACAGGTAAAACAACAAAACGCGAAAAAATAATCAGCCATTTTCAGGAGGATCCGGAAAATCGTATATTCCTGATTTCTTTAAAAGCGGGTGGGGTGGGCCTCAACCTTACCGGGGCCGACTATGTTTTTATTATCGATCCGTGGTGGAACCCCGCTGCCGAAAACCAAGCCATTAGCAGGGCGCACCGCATTGGGCAGGATAAAAATGTTTTTGTTTACCGGTTTATTACCGAAAATTCAATCGAAGAAAAAATTCAGCTTTTAAAAGAGCGGAAAAGTTCATTGGCTGATACATTTATTAACTCGAATAATCCTTTTCAGAAAGTTAGCCAGGAAGAAATTATTTCTCTGTTTGGATAAAAAAATTAGGCTGCAATAAATCTATTGGATTTTGAAGGATTGGACAAAATTGAAATCAAAAAAATAATTATCCCGAAAAATTTGGTCTGTTCTAACTGATTTGGAATTAAAAATTATAAGTAATACTTTCCAAAGTTTTGAATGGAATGTTTTGCAATTTCCAAATCGCTTATTTTAATCCGGCGTTCAAGAACCTGATAATTTGCCGCTAAAAAGTTTGTAATTATTAAACCTGCATTCCAGCGACCCATTGTACAATTCTATTTTTTTTGAAGTTTTAAGCCCGATATTTTTAAAATTTTCTCTCGAAGCACTTAAAATCCAGGCAGAATTTCCAGCAAACCGGTGTTTTAGGCGTTCCCCAATCATTGCATAAAGTTCGTCTATATTTTCATGCTTTAAACGTTCCCCGTAAGGCGGGTTAATCATTATTGTTGCATTATTGGCAGTAATCGATAAATCTTTGAAATCGCAGGTTTGAAAAATAATTTTGTTGAATACCAAACCCCGTCGTGCATTGGTTTGGGCATTTAATAAATTACTTCCCGAAATATCGGAAGCATAAATCTTTTTATTAAACTTTTTTTTTGGTTTTGGCGCGGTTACCTTTTCAAAAATTTCGTAGTTGTAATCGGCCCAGTTTTCAAAAGTATAATTTTTCCTGAATTTACCTGCCGGAATATTTTGTGCAATCATGGCTGCCTCGATTGGTAAAGTTCCCGATCCGCACATTGGATCGATAAAATCGGTAGTACCATCCCAACCTGAAAGAAAAATCATACCGGCAGCCAAAACTTCATTTAAAGGAGCCTCGCCCTGTTTTATCCTGTACCCCCTTTTGTGGAGCGATTCCCCCGAACTGTCGAGCGAAATTGTACAGGAATCCTGATTGATGTGGAGGTTGATTACAATTTCCGGATTTTCGGTGTTAACATTAGGTCGTTTCCCGGTTTTTTCCCTGAAATAATCGGCGATGGCATCTTTTGCTTTTAGCGAAGCAAACATTGAATTGCTAAAATCTTTTGAATGCACAACCGTGCTGTTAATCATAAAATTCTGCTCAATTTTTAAATATTTCGACCATTCAATTCCCTTGCACTTTAAATAAAACTGATCGACATTTTTAAACCGGAATAATTCAATTTCTTTTAAAACCCGCAAGGCAGTTCGCAATAAATAATTCGATTTGTAAATAATTTCGAGATCCCCTTCATAAAAAACTGCACGGTTACCTGTGGTAATATTACTTCCGCCAATTGTTTCAATCTCCTTGGCTAGTACTTGTTCCAGGCCAAAAGAGGTTTTGGCCACCAGACGAAAATTTTTCAATGTTTTTGATTTAGTGTTTAATTTATATTCCTGCCCCATCGGCAAAAGCTGTTTCCCTTGGGTGCGATTGAACTACTTTTGAATTAGGGGGCAAATTGCGTGTAACCCAAACATTACCGCCAATTACCGAGCCTTTGCCAATTGTTATCCTTCCTAAAATTGTTGCTCCGGCATAAATAACTACATTGTCTTCCACCATCGGGTGGCGTGGAATCCCCTTTATCGGGTTTCCATCGCTGTCGAGCGGAAAACTTTTAGCGCCAAGTGTGACCCCCTGGTAAATTATAACATTCTTTCCTATAATACAGGTTGAACCGATTACCACACCAGTGCCGTGATCGATGGTAAAACTTTCTCCAATCTGTGCCCTCGGATGAATGTCTATTCCAGTTTCGCTGTGTGCCATTTCTGAGATAAAACGTGGTATTAACGGAACTTTCAGTTGTAAAAGTTGATGCGCAATTCGGTAATTTGTAATTGCCCTGATTGCCGGATAACAAAATATTACCTCTCCCATGTTTCGTGCTGCGGGGTCGTTTAAAAATATAGCGTTAACATCGGTAACCAGTTGGCGTCTGATTTCAGGGAGATGCGCAATAAATTCAAGTGCAATGCTTTTTGCTTTTTCTGAGTGTTTTTCCATTTCCTGTACTTTTTTATCGCGACATTCAAAACACATTCCCGCAAAAATCTCTTCTCTTAAAAGCCCGTTAAGTTCGTCAACATAAACTCCCATGTAATGTTTTACAGTATTTGGTCGCAACGAGGTATTCCCAAAATACCCCGGGAAAAGGAGTTCGCGTACCATGTCTATAATTTTACTAAGTTTTACAATCGATGGGAGTGGTTCGCCTAAACGGTGTTCGTGGCAAACTACATTGTACGATGCTGGATCGCTCAATTGTTCAATAGTTCGGGTTATTTTGTTTTCAAATTCCTGGCTTGTCATAATTAAGTCTTTTTCAAAGATTTTTTAATTGAACCCGTTAATTTCAAACTTTCATAAAGTAACGTCCCTTATTTTAATTTTATTAGCTGGTTAACTCGTTAACTGCAGGTTTTCAGACTTCGGTTCTGCTCAGCCCGATATTTATCATCAATAAGGTTTAATCGTTATTAAAAAGTTATATTTTATATAAGCAGGTTTAAAATTAGCTAAACGATTTCAAATGTAATAAAGCATTTTCAAAACGGTCCTTATTTTTCCCATTTACAATTTTATAATCAAAATTATAATTTTTAATATTTTCCAGGTATTTTTTATGAAGAATTAATCTGGTTTCACCCCCGTTTTCACGAACAGGGTCAGCTTGCCACGGAAGATCAATATCGCAAACTAAAAACAGATCTATTTTTGTATTTCGAATTTCATTTTCTAACCACGAAGGAATTTTGTTGAATACCACTTCGAACCATATTTTTGTAATTATTAGCCATGTATCAACAAAAATAAAAGGGTGGTTTGAATTTTTTAGTGCATTTAATTGATCGACCTGTCTCTTTGCAATATTTTCAACATCGCTGTAATTGTATTTTCTATTTAAGTTCTCAACATAATCGCGGGCAATTTCGGGAATGTACGGGGCATTAAAATGTTGGGCGAGTAATTCGGTAATTGTACTTTTGCCTGTTGATTCTGCACCAGTAATAACAACTATTTTAGGAGTTTTACTCAATTGTTTGTTGTTTTAAATTTTTGTTCCATTCTTTAAATCCAAAATATGCCATTGTTGTATAAACAAGAAATAGAATTACTGTTGGCCACAGGTTTTTATAAATGTATAATCCGGAAGAAAACAAATCAACAAAAATCCAAATTAACCAGTGTTCGATGTATTTTTTTGCCAGCATCCAGGTTGCTACAATACTCAGGGCAGTGGTAAACGAATCCATAAACGGAACATCGGAATCAGTAAATTCGAGCAAAATAGTCAGCAGAACGAAATAAATTACGACCGTAACGATAACAAGTTTATAGCTTAGTTTTTTAGTTAGATTCCTTACCGGAACAGTTTTTCCATTTTCAGGTTTTGCCCCTTTTAACCAAAAATACCATCCGTAAATACTAATGACTACATAATATATTTGTAGCCCCATATCGGCATAAAATTTTGATTGGAAAAAAACAATTGTATAAAGTGCCGAAGTTAAAAGCCCGGTTGGCCAGGTTAAAATATTTTGCCTGATTGAGAAGAAAATGTAAGTTATACCAAGAATGGCTCCCAGCACTTCAATTTTGTTGCTCAAGAGCCATTCCAGAATTAATCCCGTCATTTGTTTTTATTCTGATGAAACCAATAAAATATTATATTCTTCCTGATTTTCAATTACTTCGAGGGCTTTTAAAATGGCCTCGTCATCCTGATAGAATATTTTATAAAAATCGTTGCGCGAATATAAATCGCGCGCAATTAGTGCTTTTATTTCCCTAATCATCGATTTTTTTGTAAAGGCCAAACTTTCTTCGTCTTTTTCAATTTTTTCTTTTTCACCATTGGCAACAATCTGATTTATCATTTCAGATGTAACCTCAAAATTTTTATTGAATTCATCAAACTGTGTGAATTTTTTCTTCAATTTTTCGCGGTTAGAATCCACAAAATCAAGTACAAAATTATATACAATGTTGTTTCTTCTTAACCGGTTATAATATTGGTAATGCGATGATGTGTCCATCGGGATAAAAATGTCGGGCATGATACCTCCGCCCCCAAAAACTGTACGTCCGTTATTTATGGTTTTGTATTGTAGCGAGTCGGCAAATGCAATACTGTCGGCATTAAACATTTCGCCATGGCTCAACCGGTTTTGAAAATCCATCCTATATTCTTCCACGCCATTTTCATATGTTTTCTGAATGCATCTTCCGCTGGGTGTGTAATAATGTGCAGTAGTTAAACGTACTAAAGAACCATCGGTAAGGAAATAGGGCTTTTGTACCAATCCTTTGCCAAACGAACGTCTGCCAATAATAATACCACGATCCCAGTCTTGCACTGCTCCCGAAACAATTTCGCTGGCCGAAGCTGATGATTCATCAACTAAAACTACCAAATTGCCGGTTTCGAATGTTCCCCTTGCTGTTGCTTTGTAATCTCTTTTTGTTTCGTTAACACTGTTGGTATATACAACCAATTCATCGTCTTTTAAAAACTGATCCGAAATTTGAATGGCAGAATTAAGGTACCCCCCACCATTGCCACGTAAATCGAGTACCAGGTTTTTAAGGTCTTCTCGTTTTAATTGATTTATTGCTGTTACAAATTCGTCGGTAGTAGTTGCCGAAAATTTGTTAAGTTTTATGTACCCCGTTGACTCATTTAACATAAAAGATGCATCGAGGCTGTTAATTGGGATTTTATCGCGGACAATAGTAAAATCAAGCAAGTCACCAAAGTTTTTTCTTAGTACTTTAATGGCAACCTTGGTACCTTTATCACCTCTTAACAAATCAAAAACATCGCTGTTTTTTAACTCGATCCCTGCAATATTTTTCCCGTCAACTTCAACAATTCTGTCGCCAGCCCGCAATCCCACTTTTTCTGACGGACCGCCCGGAATAGTTGTCGTTACCAAAAGTGAATCTTTAAATATGTTGAACGAAATCCCAATGCCCTCAAAATTACCTTTTAAAGGTTCATTCATTTTTTTGACTTCCTCTTTTGAAATATACACTGAATGTGGATCGAGTTCACTTAGTAAATGGACAATTGCCTTTTCGGTTAATTCTTCAACATTTGCCGAATCAACATAATATCCATCAACTAATCTTAATAACCGGCCAAATTTTAACTGGTTTTTTTGAACCACTTCCTGAGCAGTAATAAATTGAGATGGTATTAATAAGGTAAAAACCAGAACCAGGTTTAGGCCTATATTTTTTAGTTTTCCAACTGGTATTTTTTGCATAATATTTTCTTATTTAATTATTTCTAAACAATGCGAACTTTTTGTACTGAATTTAACACAAACGAATTCAAGTTGTTTTATATGTTCTAAAATATATTTTAAACTTTAAACTTTAAACTTTTGACTTTTAACTTTATACTATTCCCACTCAATTGTAGCCGGGGGTTTCGAACTGATATCGTAAACTACACGGTTTATTCCACGTACTTTATTAATAATTTCGTTCGACATTTTAGCCAGAAAATCGTAGGGCAGGTGTACCCAATCGGCAGTCATCCCATCGGTTGAAGTTACGGCCCGTAATACGATTGTATTTTCGTACGTCCGTTCGTCGCCCATCACACCAACCGATTGAACAGGCAATAAAATAACGGCTGCCTGCCATACTTTTTCATACAATCCCCAATCTTTTAAACCTTTAATAAAAATAGCGTCTGCTTCCTGCAACATTTCAACTTTTTCTGGAGTAATATCGCCTAAAATGCGAATCCCTAACCCCGGGCCTGGAAAAGGATGTCGTCCTAACAATTCTTGTTTAATACCGAGTGCCTTTCCAACACGGCGAACTTCATCCTTAAATAAAAGACGAAGAGGCTCAGCCACTTTAAGTTTCATTTTTTCGGGGAGCCCGCCAACATTATGGTGAGATTTTATGGTTGCCGAAGGTCCGTTAACCGAAATAGATTCAATAACATCGGGATAAATCGTTCCCTGTGCCAGCCATTTTACCTCCTTTATTTTGTGCGCTTCTTCATCAAAAACTTCAATAAAATTTCGTCCTATTACTTTCCGTTTTTGCTCCGGATCGCTTATCCCTTTCAAATCATCCCAGAATTTTTTTCTGGCATTGACCCCAAAAACATTCAAACCCATATTTTTGTATGAATGTAAAACCTCTTCAAACTCATTTCTTCGTAACAGGCCGTTGTCAACAAAAATGCAAGTCAGGTTTTTGCCAATTGCTTTGTGAAGTAATACAGCAGCCACAGATGAATCCACGCCGCCCGACAAACCAAGAACTACTTTATCGTTTCCCAGTTTTTGTTTGAGTTCGTTAACCGTGGTATCAACAAACGAATCTGGTGTCCAGTTTTGTTGACAACCGCATATGTTTGCCGCAAAGTTTTCGAGTAGTTGTTTGCCTTCGCTTGTGTGGTAAACCTCAGGGTGAAACTGAATTGCATAACTAATTTCGTCATCAATTTTGTATGCTGCATAATTTACATCTTCGGTCGAGGCAATAACTTTGTAATTTTTTGGAAGCCGCACAATTGTATCTCCGTGCGACATCCAAACTTGCGAATGCAAACTGATATTATTAAATAAAATGCAATCGTGGTCGATGTATCCAAGGTTTGCCCTTCCGTATTCCCTTGAATTTGACGGTGCAACTTCGCCGCCAAAAAAGTGTGCCATATATTGTGCCCCATAACAAATTCCCAATACAGGTATTTTCCCTTTTATTTTCGATAAATCAGGTTTTGGCGCATCCTTATCTCGCACCGAATAAGGACTGCCGGAAAGTACAACACCTTTTACCGAATCGTCAATATCGGGATAATGATTGTAGGGATGAATTTCGCAGTACACATTTAACTCGCGAATTTTTCGTCCAATTAACTGGGTATATTGTGAACCAAAATCAAGAATTAATATCTTATCCTGCATGTATTTAATTTTATTTAGACGAATTCAATAATTCAAAAACAAAAGTAAAAATTACAGGTAAAAGTCATTCCTTTATTTGTGAAAAAGAAGTACTTGTTAACAAGAAGTCAAAAAAAAGTACAACTGATTACACTGCTTGTTAAAATTATTTTCAAATAAAATCGTTAAAAAACAAGGGTTGATCTTTTATTATTATTTTTGAACGAAATTTAAATCCGCTATTAAATGAAGGTTTTTAAGGCTTCAATTTTGATTTTTATCATTCTGATGGTCTCAGGGGTTTCTATTGCCCAACAGTTAAAAGAAAACGAGATTGTGGTTATTCGGGGCGAAAAATTCGTTTTGCATGAGGTACGTACCGGTGAGACAGTTTATTCAATTACAAGGAATTTTAAAACGGACAGTTTGACACTGGTTGAAAATAACCCGGATATTGTGGATGGTTTAAAAATAGGGGATATCCTGAAAATACCATATAACAAAAATGTAAACCTAAAACAAAAGCCGGTTTATCTAAAAGGCGATCCAAGCCATTTTGATTTTCATACTATCGAATCACGAAAAGAAACCCCTTATTTTATTGCAAAAAAATACGGGATAACTGTTGAAGAAATTTATGCTTACAATCCTGAAGTTAAGCGTTTTAAAAAACGACAAAAAATTCGGATCCCCCGCTGGGCAGATCAACAAAAAAATATATCTGAAAAAATTGAAACTCAAAAGCCGCAACAAGAAATTACATTAAAAAGTGATTTATTGGTTCATAAAGTATTGCCCGGTGAAACCCTTTATTCTATTTCAAAGAAGTACAATGTCTCGGAAAGCGAAATTTTGTTTTTTAATCCCGATGCAAAAAACCTGAAAGCCGGTTCAGAAATTTATTTGCCTAAACAAAATAATGAAACAACTGCTCAGGTTGAAGTTAACCTGAAAGAAGAAAATTTAGAAAACTATTTTGAACATCTTATTGAATCAGGACAAACGATGTATGGGACTACGAGAAAATATGGTGTTTCAGTAGGTGAGCTAAAAGAGTTAAATCCTGTTTTAGAAACTGGTTTCCCTGCAGGTGTAATCATTAGAATTCCGGTTAAAGAGGTTTCAGAAACTCAGGCAAAACCTGTGAACGATGATGCGTTTCAAAAACATTTAGTTGAGAAAGGTGAAACATTGTATGGTCTGTCAGCAAAATATGATTTGAAAATTCCTGAGATAAAAAAGTATAATCCTGTGCTCGAAAAACGGAACCTGGTTTTTGGTGAAACTATCTTAATTCCACTAAAACAGAAAGAAAAAATTGCTCAGTTTATTGAAGTAAATAATGTTGATTCTGTTCGATTTTTAAACGAATATTATAAAGTTGAAGTACCGCTGGAAATCCCCGAAGCTTGTAAACCTGGTGATTTTGGAATATTTGCAAACCAAACTTTTACGGTTGCTTTGTTTTTACCATTTTTTGCAGAAGCCAACGACACATTAAATAAACAAACTGAAATTTTGGATCTTGTTGATAGTTTGGAAATAAATTTGGTAGAAGAACCGGATACGTTGATTGTAAAAGAAGAACCGGAAGATTTGTTTAAAGGTTTTTATCGAAACAGCGAAAATTTTCTTCAGTTTTACGAAGGGGTTTTGCTAGCAATTGATTCGTTGCAAAGTGTTGGAATGAAAATTAATTTAAATGTTTTCGATACCCAGGAAAGTGCCGATTCAATCAGAAAATTTATTTATTCGGAAGATTTTTTGGAGACCGATTTAATTATTGGACCGGTTTATGGCAATGTACAAACCG
>Ga0233447_1003052_pt1 | contig 11085 bp, 9 predicted proteins | sample SI_124_October20_3_FD_183014 | JGI IMG/M metagenome (GOLD analysis project Ga0233447, IMG submission 183014) | Seawater microbial communities from Saanich Inlet, British Columbia, Canada - SI_124_October2016_135_MG | ecosystem: Environmental > Aquatic > Marine > Inlet | place: Canada: British...
ACGTAATGATTCATGCTGTTGTATAGCTAGGTTTGTTAAATGAATAGAGTTTGTCCAATATGTAACTGTAATTTAAAAGATGTACGATATGTTAAATACGGTAATCATATAAATAGTAAAAAGAAATTTATATTAGAAGTTGTTTACGTTTTAATTTTTTTCTTTTTGCCTAAGAGTTTTTTCAATAAATATAAAATCCCAAGAAGGATAACCAAAAGTATATGGTTTGGTAGCAAAATAATCTTATGTAGGAAATGTGGTTCGGGTCATATTGACAAAATACCATCATCGAATGAATTGAATATGTGGTATAACACAAGTGCTGGCGCAGTTTTGTTTTATAAAGATAGGTTAAGGAAAATCACTGAGAGAGACGAGAGTCAATATAAATATGTTAGAAAATTTGTAAAACTTGGGTGCATAGATAAATCTTTAGAATTTGGCGCTGGAGAGGCGGGGTTAAGTAGGAAGCTATGCTTAAATCACCCAAAAATATTAACGGAAACTGTTGATATATCAGAGAAAAGCAACGAACAATTGCGTAATCACTCATGTATTGATAATGTTGAAAAATCTATTGTTGTTGGAAAAAAATATGATCTTATAGTTTGTTCTCATGTATTGCATATGGTTAATGATATGCCAAGTATTTTTGGACAGTTAGTGAGGGCTTTAACTAAAGGCGGGTATATGTTTATTGAAATACCAAATTGCAATGATTTATATCTTGATTTAGATTTTGAAGATTATTCTTTTAATTATTTTTTACAAAAAAGTTCTATATTAGAATTAATCAAATTTTATGGGCTGGAGTTAATTGATGTTCAATATTTAGGGATTACTTGGCATGAAGTTTTAAATGGAGTTAAACAAACAAATATGTATAGCACCTCAAGTAATGCTAGCCTTATAAGGTTTTTAATTAAAAAATGAAAGTATATTATCAAAAAAGTAAAAAAAGATTAGTTTATATTGGCTCTTCTGCAACGCCTGATTATTGGGATGATCAATGGAATGAGGATTTAAAATCCCTTGTTAACTTATATAAAGACAACAGCTTTGTTTCAGAATTAACTAGGAAATATATTAAAAATGGCGGTGTGGTCGTTGAGGGGGGGTGTGGGCGAGCTAATCATGTTTATTCTCTTGCGAAAAATGGATACAGGGCAATTGGAATTGACTATGCAAAAAAGACGGTGGACTATGTTAATAAAGTTGCTCCAAATTTAGATGTCAGGTTGGGCAATGTTAGACAACTTGACTTGGAATCAGATTCAGTCGATGGGTATTGGTCTTTAGGTGTGATTGAGCATTTTTATGATGGCTATAAAGATATATCAGAAGAAATGTTTAGAGTTTTAAAGAGTGGTGGCTTTCTATTTATAACAATTCCTTCAATGAGTAAGCTAAGAAAGCTCAAGGCTAAACTTGGAATGTATGATTGTTATGAGAACTCTTCGGATGGGTTTTATCAATTTGCATTAGATCCGGATCAAGTAATAAAGGATTTCCTTTGCTATGATTTTAAACTTATTTCAAAGAATCAGCGCAATGGGTTTAAGGGCCTAAAAGACGAATCTCCAGCCATTCTGCAACGCATACTACAGTTTATTTATAATTCTAATTTACTAGCGTTTAAAGCGCTTGGACTTGTCTTAGATAAAATATTCTCTAAATGTTGTGGTCATATAACATTAATTATATTACAAAAAAAATAATGTTATTTTTTCTAAAGTTTTTAGAGGTAAATTTCAAGACATCTTTTCCAATTGTATTGCATTTATTATTAGATGACTGAATGAATAGAATAAGTATTTTTTTAAGGACAAAGGTCGTTCGTATTAAAAACAAAATCTATATTTATTCACGTAAATATTGTAACGATTCTCGTGTTATAGAGTTGCACAGTGAAATTGTAAAAATTTCCAAAAAGATTTTGTCAAATACAGATATTAGATTTTCAGACAAAGTGTCGAAAATTGCATATATAAAACTTTATGCATACCATACTAATTTTGATAAGTCTTCAAGACAAGTTTTGTGCCTATCTTGCTTTTTTACGAAGGTTACGCATATTGCTTTTAGCTTTGTAGTTAGAGTTGTTTCCGTCATGGTTGGAAATAGTGTTAGAAATTTGAAAGGTTCGTTTTTATCGAAAAAGCTTGAAGATGATATTGATTTTTCTTATGAAAACATTGGACGCATGAAAGAAATCCCATTTACAGGGGTTGATGTGGTTTTTGTAGCCAGCATGTCATCATATTTAGGATTTGTTCTTGATTTGGCTCCAAAGCTCGGGGTGAGTTATTTAATATTTACAACAAATAAAGCAATACAAGGGATTGATAGTGGCCTAATTAATGAAAATGTTTACTCTATTGAAGAATATTTATCAAGTGATCTAAGAAAGGAATTTTTCTCTATTCAGAAATTATCGTGTGATTATTTTCGAAACAATACTAATTCGATTAATAAATTATTTAAACAATTTGGTATAAATTTTTACCCTATGTACTCCAAATCTTTAATTAATGTTTGGAGATTTCTTATACCTCAATCTTACATTTATTATAAATTTATGAACAATCTTGTTAAGGAGGTTCGTCCAAAACATGTTATTGGAGTACGTGTTCGAAGGATATTTGAGCGTGCATGTTATCTTGCTGCAAGGGACAATGGCATTACAACGAATGTTATTTTGCATAGTGCCATAGGCATGACTATAGATGACTATTATTTAACAGGAAATTTTGATATTGTAGATAATGCTTTTGTATGGGGAGAAGCAAACAAAAGTATGATCGATTCAGATAACCTTTCAAAAGGTTGCAAAGTTCATGTAGTTGGGTCAATTAATTTTACTAAGGAAAATCATGACTTTTCTATTGATTCAAATTCAAATTCAAATTCAAATAAATTTAAAATTTTATTTGCTGCAACAAGGGTTGATTTCAAGGAAATACGTAGCTTAATTAAAGTAATTACAGGCATTGATAATGTGGAGTTAGTGATAAAATTGCACCCAAACTATCATGGCTCGGAATATGATCAATTTTCAGATATAAACTTTGTACGTGTTGAGTCTGAAAAAATTCCAATTGAGAAAATGATGTCAGGCATAGACTTGTTTGTCACTACTATGTCTGGTTCACACATGCATGCCGCTATTTGTAAAATTCCTATCATGCTTATCGCTTATGATTCTATTGTTAGAGAGGATTTAAAGGAAATTTATGGTTTGCATTACAAAGCACCAAGTAAAAAGGGTTTTTTAATGTCAAAGGAATCAGAATTATTGAGTTTTATGCAATCATTGATAGGTGGTGGAAGCTTGGCAACAGAAAGAGCTATGATTGATCAAAATATGTATATAAGTAATGCAGTTAGGGTTAGAACTAATGCTTACGATGTTACGAACAACATTAAGGAGATACTAGAATTGTGAGAAATAGGACGGCCATAACTAGATTGGTACAAGATTTTGGAATAGAGCCTTTTATGTATTTGTCTGTATTTTCTGTGTTTATTTCATTTATAGAAATGGCAGGTATTGCTTCTGTGTTTCCTTTTATTGAGTTAGTTACAAATCCAGAAATTTTGTCAACCAACTCCTATTACTCTGATGTGTATATGTTTGTAGGAGAGCCAGAATTAGACGATTTAATTATTACAACTGCCTTGTTATTAGTTGTTTTTTTTATTTTAAAAGTATTTTTATCATATAAATTTTTACGCTATAAGACTACGGTTTTAAAAGAATTTTACAGACATTTGTATTATAAAGTCTATGTTAAGTACACAAATATGCGATATGTTGACCATCAAAAAGGAGACTCTTCACGTATGTTGAAAAACATAACGTCAGAAATTATGTTTGTAAATGACTATATCAGTTCATTGATAAATTTATTTACAGAGCTTGCCCTAGTTATATCTATATTTACATTGATAATGTTTGTAAATTTAAAAGTTGCAGTTGGTGCAATTTTGATTTTATCACTAAAAACTATTGTATCAATTTTAATAATTAAGCCTATTCAAAAAAGGTTAGGCATTGAAAGAGAGAGTACACAGGAAGTATTGTATAGTACAGTTAATTCAACTTTGCAAAACATTAAAGCAGTCAAAGTGTTTCAGGTAACTGAATATTTTCAGAAAATTATTTTTACAAATATTTTTAAATATGCTAAGTTAATTGTTCACTCATTAGTATTATCTGAACTGCCTAAATATATTTTGGAACTACTTGGTTTTATTGCAATTATATTTGTGTTCACATATGGTTATTATGATAATGGATTTGATAGTTTTTTACCTTTAATGACAATGCTTGCCCTGGCATTTTATAAATTACTTCCGTCAGCTAATAAAATAATTTCTGCATACAGCTCCCTTGCTTTTAACGAAAAAGCCTTGCATCTAATTCATGATGAGCTGTATTGCACAAATGATGAAATCACTACTAGGACAAAGTGTAAAGCTATAAGTAATTTTGAAAAAATTACATTTCACAATGTTGAGTGTAGAATTGACAATATTCAATTAATAGACAATATTAGCTTTGAAATTAATAAGGGTGAAAAAATTGCGCTAATTGGTGAAAGTGGATCAGGGAAAACAACCATTATTGATATAATTCTTGGTTTAAAGCAAATAACAAGTGGTGAAATTACAATAAATGACGATATTCAATTTTCTTCAATATGCATTTCTAATTGGTTAGATATGATTGGATACGTCCCTCAAGAACAGTTAATGTTGAATAGCACTCTCAAGCAGAATATTATCTTCGGAAGACGCGATAGATTTGATGACTCCTATCTGATTAATTTAGCGACTAGAGCGGGGATTGATGAGTCTATATTAAAAAATAGAGGGCTTAATTTTAGAATTGGGGAGCTTGGCTCTATATTGAGCGGTGGGCAAAGGCAAAGAGTGTCGATAGCTAGAGCTTTGTACAATAGTCCTGAGTTATTAATATTTGACGAGGCATTTTCCGCCTTAGATAAACGCACTCAAAAAATGTTGTTTGACAGTATTATTACTAATAGCGACTCCACAATTTTATTTGTTACACACGATCAAAGTTTGATTAAATATTTTGATCGTGTGATAGAATTATAGCAATGTTTTTGTATAGATTTTTATGAAAATACTACATATCATTTGCTATGGGATAGTTGTTGCTAAAAAAAATCAAAGAGCTATTATCGAGTGAAGGTTTGTCATATTATTACCGGGCTAGATGTCGGTGGCGCTGAAATTGCTTTAAGTCGATTATTGTCGTCAAATAGTAATGATGCTTGTGTTATTTCTCTAACAACTATTGGAAAAATAGGTAAAGATATTGAATCTATGGGGTATGAGGTTTTTTCGCTTAATTTGACTGTAATTAATTTCCCTGTTGTTTTTTTTCGTTTATGGAGAAACATTAAACTTTATAACCCAACAATAGTACAAACTTGGTTGTATCATGCTGATTTCCTTGGAGGGTTAGCCGCAAAATTAGCAGGAGTGCCTAAGATTATTTGGGGGGTAAGAACCACAAAATTAAAGAAGGGCTCATTAATTACACTAATAATAAGGAAGTTGTGTTCATACTTGTCGTATTGGGTTCCAACTAGCATAGTTGTTGTTGCAGAGGCTGCTAAAAAAGAACATATTAAAATCGGATATGACGCTAAAAAGATGATTGTTATACACAACGGTTTCAGAATAGAGAGAACATGTGTAAACAAGAAAGGTATAACAAATTTGAATAAGTTATTACCTATTAGTGAAAATGATTTTGTTATTGGCTGCATTGGGAGATTATCTCAAGTAAAAGGGCAGGATATTTTTATTAAAGCCGCAGGAATAGTATTAAAACAACATCCGTATATAAAATTCTTAATGGTTGGTCGTGGATTGTCAAATGACAATCAATTTGTAGTGGATCTAATTAGGCAACATGCAAATATTGATAATTTTGTGTTAGCTGATGAACGTGAAGATATTTCAGATATGCTGCAACTTATGAATATTTTTTGTTTACCCTCTAGAAGTGAGGGATTTCCAAATGCTTTAGTTGAGGCAATGCTTTCTGGTACGCCTTGTGTTTCTACAAATGCTGGAGATGCTCAATTGATTGGAGGAGGAAATGTGCCAATTGCCAGAACCAATGATTCACGTGATTTATCAAAAAAAATAATTTTAATGATTGAAAAAACAAATATAGAGAGGGAAAGAATTGCCTTGCTTTTACAGAAACGCGCTATTAGTAATTATTCTATAAGTAAAATGTGCGATTCATACAGTAAGCTTTATCAGAAAACACAGAGTGATGATAGACTTTAATGTGTGGAATTGCAGGTATTTATAACCCAAAAAACACACATAGTCAGGCTAAAAGTGTTATGAATAATATGCTAAGCGCTATTATACATAGAGGGCCTGATGACTTTGGCATTTGGCAACAAGACGCCTTGACTTTAGGTCATAGAAGGCTATCTATTCATGATTTAACAGTAGCAGGTCATCAGCCTATGCATAGTCAGAATAATCGTTTTACTATAGTTTTTAACGGTGAAATATATAACTTTGAAGAATTGCGGGCTGAACTCAATATTTCCAAATGGAAAGGGTGTTCTGATACAGAAGTCATGTTGGAATCTATATCACAGTGGGGTGTTAATAGAGCCTTGACAAGGTTTAATGGTATGTTTTCTTTTGCTCTTTGGGATGCAGCAAACCAAACTCTTACTTTGGCTAGAGATCGTTTTGGTGAAAAGCCAATATATTATTATTTTCATAATAATATATTGGCTTTTGCTTCTGAAATTAAGTCGCTTGAGGTAAATCCAGATTTAGAATTAAAAATTGATCGAAGCGCTTTAACCCATCATCTTGAAACTTCTTACATTCCAGCGCCATTATCTGTTTACACACATGTAAAAAAACTTCCACCGGGTAATGTACTAACCTTTACAGTAGGAAAAGATTTAAATATTGATAATTACTGGGATTTGGCTGGACATATAGAAAATGCTAAGTGCAATTTATTTACTTGTGAGAATGAAGCGATTGAAGCGCTAGATGTCGCGTTAACAAAGGCTGTCAAGTTAAGAATGGCTGCCGATGTTCCGCTTGGTGGTTTTCTGTCAGGTGGAATAGATTCAAGTTTAGTTTTAGCATTGATGCAAAGTCAAAGCAATAAACCGGTAAATAGTTTCTCAATTGGTTTTAATGTTCCGGGTTACAATGAAGCTAAATACGCTAAAGAAGTGGCAAATTATCTAGGTACAAATCATCACGAGCAATATTTATCATCAGATGATGCACTAGATATTATTCCTAAATTAGGCGCTATATTTGATGAGCCTTTTTCTGATGTATCACAAATACCTACTTATTTAGTCAGTGCTATGGCTAAAAAACATGTTACTGTTTGTTTAAGTGGCGATGGTGGCGATGAATTGTTTTCTGGCTATAAGCGTTATTTAACCATTCCAGAGATTTGGAATAAAATAAACTACATTCCTTGTAAATTTATTTTTTCAAAAATCCTTAAGAATACACCTGTGAGTGTATTGGAAAAGCTATTCTTTTTTCTGAAACCTTATACTGTGCGTTATGGAAAATCTGGCGCTCTAGGGCCTAAAGTAAAGCGTTTTGGTGAATGGTTGAATGCGCAAAGTATCGATGATTTGTACATGATAAGTATGAAGCACTGGCAGAATGCTGATAGCGTGGTCATTGGTGGGAGGCACTCATCCATTTGGTCTCCAGAAATTAATATTCTAGATTCTCAATTAGAAAAAATGATGTATCAGGATTCAATTGCTTATTTACCTGGGGATATATTAACTAAAGTAGACCGTACTAGCATGGCTGTTAGTTTAGAGAGTCGTATTCCTTTGCTTGATCCTGCTGTAACTGAAGTTTCCTGGCGTATGCCAGTATCAATGAAGCAAAAAGGGGATTGCAGTAAATGGGCGTTAAAGCAAGTTTTGTATAAATACTTACCACAAAAAATGATGGATCGCCCTAAAATGGGCTTTGGTGTTCCAATACACAACTGGCTTAAAGAGGATTTAAGAGAATGGGCTTGCGATCTCCTTTCAGAAAGTCATTTGACTAGACAAGGATTGTACAACCCTAAATTGATAACTGAAAAACTCACCAAGCATTTAAGTGGTGAAGAGAATAATGCTGCTCATTTGTGGGATGTGTTAATGGTTCAAGCTTGGCTTGATGCAGACCCTAAGAGAGCAACAAGGCTATAACATTGAATCTGTTTATTTTTATATATTTCCCTAATTAAAAATCATTAATGAAAAAAATATTATTTATTGTTAATGTCGATTGGTTTTTTGTCTCTCATCGTTTGCCTATTGCTTTGGCAGCTATTAAGCAAGGGCATGAAGTTCATGTAGCTTGTGGAGTTACTGATAAAAAAACGATACTAGAAAGTCACGGTCTTGTTGTTCACCCACTAACCTTGTCGCGAAGTGGTACTGGTGTTTTTAGTGAGTTTAAAACACTAAAGCAATTATTCACTATTATTAAGTTGGTTGAGCCAGATATTACTCATAGCATTACTATTAAACCTGTTTTATATGGAAATATTATTTCACGCTTGTTAAGAGTGCCCACTCGAGTTGCTTCCATTTCTGGTTTAGGCTATGTGTTTATTGCATCCGGCATCAAAGCTAAGTTTTTTCGAGTGTTTATTGCATTACTTTATCGCTCAGCTTTAAGTGATGCAAAAACAGTGATATTCCAAAACAGTAGTGATAGAGATGTATTGAAAAAATTAGGCGCAATAAAACCAGAGCAAGAGTTGTTCATACGTGGCTCCGGTGTTGATTTAAGCTTGTACCCTGTCTTGCCTGAGCCAAAAGATAAACTTGTGGTAATGCTGGTTGCACGTTTGTTGATTGACAAAGGAGTATATGAATTTGTGAAGGCTGCTGAAATAATCAAAGCACAAGTTGATAACGTTCGTATGGTTCTTGTAGGGAGTACAGATCCAGGAAACCCGAATTCAGTTACTATGCAGAAAATAAAGAGTTGGGTCGATGCTGACATAATTGAGTATTGGGGGCATAGCTCTGAAGTTGCTGCCACTATGTCTAAATCAAATGTTATTGTTCTGCCATCTTATCGAGAAGGATTGCCTAAAGTCTTAATTGAGGCAGCAGCTTGTGGCCGTGCTGTAGTGACTACTGATGTGCCAGGGTGTCGAGATGCGATAGAGCCTAATGAGACGGGCTTGCTAGTCGATGTTAAGTCGGCAAGCTCTTTGGCTAGTGGTGTTCTGAGTTTGATTAGCAATGATAATTTAAGATATAAGTTTGCTAAAAATGCGCGCAAGTTAGCTGAGCGTGATTTTAATATTAATGATGTAGTATCGATGCATCTATCTATTTATTCAAAAGAGTAGAGACGGTTGACCACTTTAATCACAGGGGCTACAGGATTTATTGGCAGAAGGTTAATTAGTGCAGTAGATGGAGAAATTCGAGTATTGTCTCGTGCAGTACATTCTGATTTAGAGACTGTAATTTGCGATCTCCAATCCAGCGTAATTTCTGACAATACTCTAGATAGTATAGATACTGTTTTTCATTTAGCTGGATTTGCACATGATATGCGTGATCCAAGTAAGATTGTAGATCTTTACTATAAGATTAATGTGAGTGCCACAGTCCAATTGGCAGAGCTTGCAGTGAAGAGTGGCGTTAAAAGGTTTGTATTTGTGAGTAGCGTCAAAGCAGGTGGAATTTCAACTCCTAAGAAATGCATAAATGAAAATGACCAAATTGATCCTGAAGGCATCTATGGAAAAACAAAACGTGAGGCAGAGTTAAGATTACTAAAAATAGGTAAAGAATCAGGTATGCATATTTCAATCATTCGCCCTTCTTTAGTTTATGGTCCTGATGTGAAAGGTAATTTGAAATCAATGCTGTTAGGTGTTGAGAAAGGGTGGTTTCCACCTTTGCCTGAAACTGGAAATAAAAGATCAATGATTCATGTCGATGATTTAGTTCGAGCAATTTTATTAGTGGCTGATGATGATCGTGCCAATGGAGAAATATTTATTGCTACAGATGGTACTCCACATTCTTCTCGAGAGATTTATAATGCTATGTGTGGTGTATTAGACAAGTCAATTCCAAAATGGAGTGCGCCAAAAACCTTATTGGATATTGCTAGTCTGGTGAGTTCTCAAATTAAATATAAAATTAACAAGTTATTGGGTGATGAGTGTTATTCCTCTGCTAAATTAGAGGCGCTTGGATTTAAAGCTAAAAAATCTTTAAAGGATATGAATGAAACAGATTTTTGATTTGTTATTAGGTATTGTAATATTAGCACTGTTGGTAATTCCTATGCTACTAATATTTACTGCTGTTCGCTTGTCATCTAAGGGGTCCGCCTTGTATTGGTCCGATAGGACTGGTAAAAATAATAAAATTTTCAAAATGCCAAAGTTTAGATCGATGCTAATTGATACACCGGTTGTGGCGACACATTTATTGAGCAATCCTGACTCTCATTTATCACCAATTGGTGACTTTTTACGCCGCTCTAGTTTAGATGAACTCCCACAATTATTTTCAGTATTAAAAGGCGATATGAGCTTTGTAGGCCCCCGTCCCGCACTTTTTAATCAAGATGATTTAATTGATTTGCGCACTGCAAAAGGTGTGGATAAATTATTACCTGGTATTACTGGTTGGGCGCAAGTTAATGGCAGAGATGAGTTATCAATTCCTGATAAAGTGGCATTAGATGTAGAGTATCTAAATCGACAATCATTTTGGTTCGATATGAAAATTTTATGGATGACTTTCTTAAAGGTTATTAACCGAGATGGTGTAAGTCACTAACAAAGATAATATTAAATTGGGCTGTTGTTTTCTATAGTTAATTAATAACCAGCCAGTTGCTATCATTCCAGCTTTGAAGATATCTCATTGCGCTAGTTTCTGATTTCCAGCCACCTCTGAGCATAATTTTCTCAAGCGGGATATTTTTGTTTAATAGATCAAGTGCAGCGCCAACTCTAAATGAGTGACCTGATAGTTCTCCAATTTG
>Ga0233447_1003061_pt1 | contig 11055 bp, 9 predicted proteins | sample SI_124_October20_3_FD_183014 | JGI IMG/M metagenome (GOLD analysis project Ga0233447, IMG submission 183014) | Seawater microbial communities from Saanich Inlet, British Columbia, Canada - SI_124_October2016_135_MG | ecosystem: Environmental > Aquatic > Marine > Inlet | place: Canada: British...
CAGAAGCTAAATAATGAGCTGTATCTCCTTCCATCCTTTCAATTGTTCCAAAGGCTTCAATCGCAACTTTTTCTTTAGGAAGGATATTCATATGAAGGTTTATTAATATGATAAAAATAATTGTTCCCATCGTGGATTAGTTTAAATGTTTGCTAACGGCTGTTTATCCGAAAACATTCGTTTATTCCCTTATTCTTTTGTTCGGATACCGTACCAAAAATTGGGGTATATCCAAACTTTTTCTCTAAATTAGTTCATCCAATTGATTTTTTAAATTTCTAGAATTATGTTCTGAAACATAAGTGTATCTTTTGTAATTTTTAAACTTTTGTGCCTAATCATTTGACTACTATTACTTCAAGTAAGCCTTTTTTGCTTTGCACACGCACGATTGTATTGTGTGATTTTTAATAGATGTATTAAAGGAACATGATAAAATTGCGCACCAACTGGTGAAATAAAATATTAGACTTATTTTTCTGGGTATGGCGATTTCTAAATTGCCATTTCCAAAACTTCGAATCGGAATCCGAAGCACCCAATTAATAAAAACAAAAGGAACCGTTCTCTTTTAAAAGAACGGTTCCTTTTTACTTACAATTGTCAAGGTCCGATTCTAAATATAGAACACTTGTAACCCGCTGGTTAGTTTTAAACTACAAAAAGAAAATCAAAAAATATCCTATCTGAATGAATCTACCGAATACAATAAATTGCTTTTTCGCCCCTAAAAATATACGAACCTTTGGCTATTGCTGTTGATGCCCAGAAAACATCGTTTAGCTTATTTTTTCCTAATTCCATAAAAGTTTTTCCGGCTTGAATAACATGGGTCGTTCCCCTGTCGTCGAGGCAATATATTTTCCCGTCGAAAGCCCATGGTGAAGCCCAAAAATCTTTTGCATCTTTAATTTTAGTGCCAGGATAAACTACTTCTCCGGTAGTGGCTTCGTAGCAAAAAATCTGTCCCCGGTTGCGGTCAACAATATAAACCAGCCCTTCGTAAAATAGGGGAGATGCTATTGCAATCCCCGACTTTGGAACCGACCAGGCCACCCAATCGTTTGAAACCTGACCTTCAGATAAAGAAATATCTCCCGCTGCACCAGCTTTTACTCCAAACAAAAAGCCCCCGCCGTCGCGCCGGGTTTCGTTTCCCATAAAAATCATATCATAACCCCATGTTGGCGATGCAATGTTACGGCCTCCGCCCAAATCCAATTCCCAAAGCAACTCCCCATTTTCAGGATTGTAAGAACGTGCTTTTTTACCCTGAACAACCAGTTCTTTCCGTACACTATTTTCCCAAATTACAGGTGTACCCCAATTCGATTTTTCGTCACGATCTATCCTCCATATTTCATCGCCTGTTTTTGAATCAAGCGCTGCTAAAAAAGAATTGTCTTCGTTGTCGATTTGCATGTACAATACTTTTTTGTACAGCAGCGGAGAAGATGAAGTGCCCCAGTTCGATTGCATCGGGTAATTCCCCAAATCCTTTTCCCAAACAAGGTTTCCCTTCATGTCGTAACAAAATATTCCGTGCATTCCAAAATAGGCATATACATTTTTGCCATCGGTGACCATTGATTCCGGTGCATAAGTATTGTCGCGGTGAGTTTTGTAACGTGGTTTGCCATTGTACGCAATATTTTTCCAGATTTCTTCACCCGAATCTAAATCAAGGCAGATTACTTCAAAATTGTAAACTGCATCAAACGGATTGTCTTGTCTTCTTCCTTCCCGTGCTGGAGGTAAAATTGATGGATCTTCCAAAACAGCATTCGTGAAAAACACTTTGTTTCCCCAAACAATTGGGCTCGACCATCCTCTGCCAACTAAATCATATTTCCAATTCAGGTTTAGGTCGTTACTCCATTCTAACGGAAGTGTTTTTTCAGATGTGAGTTGATTAGTATCGGGACCTCTAAAATTTGGCCAGTTGTTGGTATTACATGCCGTTAAAATTGTAAGTACAAATGTTAAAAGCAGAAGTTTTTTTCCGCTTAATAGTGAAGATTTCAGGTTTATCATTTTTTAGGTTTATTGATTTTTATTCAAATATAATATTTTTCTGTTATCTGAATATAGGTAAAAAATAGTACGGGTTTTTTATTGGTTTAGGAAGTCTAAAATTTCAGTATTATTTTCTGAGTCAACGGTTTCACCAAAAGCATTTACGGGGTTTATTATTTTAAATGAATCTTCGGGTAACAACGAAACCAAATCCCCGAAATCGTAAAATGGCAAACTTCCGGGAGGCACATAAAATGCCAGTTTGGGATCGTAATATTCTGTTTCAATCAAGCTCCGATTTGATTCAAAGGGATTCAATAAAAGGATTTTTGAAAAAGGATTTTTGAAGGCAGTGAAATGTAAAAAGCTTGAATTTATTTCTCCTTCAACAAAAGCATAAATTTTATTTTGTTGAAGGTTTTTTTCTTTTTCTACAAACTGAACCAATAAATCGATGGCTTCTGCCTGGATTCCCGGAACACTCAATCCTGCCATATTTGCCCCAAAAGTATAATTAAATGGAACCTTTTTAATAAAACCATCGCCACTAAATCCGGGGTCGAAAAGTTCTCCGATACCGGGCAGATCGGCAGAAATTACAGTAAATCCATTTTTTAACATTTCCGGAAGAAAAACCGATTCCAGTACTTTCTCTTTTCCTTCAGCATGTAACCAAACTAATATATTTTTTGTCTCTTTTTCAGGATTCTGAATGAGGTAAACAGGCAATGCAAAATCTTTTTGGTCGTTTTCCAAAAAATACTTTTCAACTTCAAAATCATCGTCAACAAATTTTCCGGTGTAAACAGCAGACTTCATTTCCCGATTAAACTTAATCCCCGAAATCTCCCGTATCTTTTCTTTTAATTCATTTTGCGGAATTTCTTTTTTCTCAAAATATTTTTGATTTAAGTTGAACACCGTTTCCCCTTTTATTGAATTACCTAACTGGCCGGTTTCCGTAACAAAAAGTTCTTCAACAGTAAAAAGTTCCATTTCTTTGTCAGTATTATCGCCGGGTAATTTTAAATGCTCCTGAAAAAAAGCATAAACAGATTCCCTGTTATTTTTGGTTGATTCGTGTACGCCAAAATCTTCAACCATGCCAATATTTTCAGATTTATTAAAAGCAGTATAAGATTTTTGAGCTTCCGCAAAACTTTCGCGTGCGCCCTGCTGGCTAAAAAAATCGTGAGTTGTAGTTACAATTAATGTTGGTTTTGGTACCCGTAAATGCATAAAATCGGGGTGGTCGAATCCGTTTGCAATGGCATTGTACGGATTTTGTTCGGCATCTTGTGGACCAATTGATTGAAGCAAGCGTTCAAAAGTAGTAATATAACATTCGGGAGCCGATGCATAAATCCGTTCATCGTAAGCTGCAATCATTGCCGATTGTGTTCCACCACCTGAACGGCCCGTAATCCCAATTCGTTTCATGTCAACTTCTTTTCGGGTTTCAAGGTAATCCAACACACGGACACCTTCCCAGATAAAATAATCAGTTAAAGAGGTCCCTGTCAAAAGTGTTTGTACGCCGGCGTAAGTATGTTCTTTTGTTGAACTGCCAACCATCGATTTGTTTGTTTTAGGGTCTGGATATTGCAAACGTTCTCCCTGCCCAATCGGATCGAAAGCAAAAACAATAAATCCTTTTTCAACTAAATTCAGAATAACACGCTGGTAAACTTCACTACGAAAACCAAGTTCAGTGTGCCCCGAACAATAGATAACTGCCGGCGCAGGTTTTTGCCTTTCGTTTGGCAGAAAGAAACAAGCTGTTACGTGAAAATTGGGATGCGACTCGAATAATATTTTTTCAACCGTAAAATTATCACGTTTTATTTTACCGGTAATTTTTGGGTTGAGCGGCGTTTTTTCAAATTTATCGAGCGAAACAAAAAGTTTGGTTTTTAGTTCATTTTGATAGTTAATCCAATTTCCCCGGGTTTTCAGTTTATTCACCCTTTCAGTGCGTTCCTCAAGTAGTTTGAATGCCTTATTAGTTATTATATCATACAAAGCCTGGTTATTGTTCTTATATTCCAGCCAGTTATTTTCGTTACCCCGGTTGGCATGAAAAACTGACTTTTGAGTTTCCTGAGAAAAAATGGAGTTGGTTATCAATAACAAGCAAAGTGAAAAAACAAGTGCAAAGAATTTCATTTTTGTTGGTTTTAAGATTGCAGCCGAAAGTTAATAAATGAATTTAACACTTCATATTTAAAAATTACGCTTCTTATTAATTCTGCCGATTGAAAAGAGGGATTCCTGACCTTGCTCGTTGAAGAAGAATTAATTATTCGTTTTTTATCGGTAAATAAATGTGAACTACTCAGGTTATTTAATATATTGAATTTTAAATAATTAGGTAATCCTATTCCACGCAAAGGACGCAAAATAAAAAGAACACTAAAATCGCAAAGAGTTCACAATATGTGCTTTGCGGACTTTGCGTAAGAATTTTGCGCTCTTTGCGAGAAATGTATTTATAATTGACATTTAATAAATTATCTAAATCTGAACGACCAAAGTAGTTACATAACTGTTAATAAGATCTTTTTTAGATGTTAAAAATATTTTGGCTTCCGATTTTTCTGTGGAAGGAGAGTTCATAAATATTTTAGCAGGGGCTCTTTTATTAAGCAAAAATATTTTCAAGTCCCGAATCGCGTATAAACAAACAGGTTGTCTGAGTTTCATCAACCATTTTTTCCATAAATTCAAAATCAGGGTTAGGGACTAATCCAAAAATATTAAGGTCAGCGTTTGGAGCTTTTTTTATCAATTCATTAAAATTATTGATATATACGGCTATTTCGGTTTTTGGTAACCTTGCCTGATCCATCAGATCGGCCATGAATTTACGTGCCTGTTCTTTTTGCTCTTCATTTTCGACTACCGTAACCAGGCGTATTTTAGCGTTCCAGTTTCGCTTTAATTTGTATGCCACAAGAATTGACAAATCGAGGTTGCCAATATCCCAGGAAATTTTCCAGTCGGGTGCACGGTTTCTAATCCAAACGTTTATCATTTGCCTTTGCCCGAGACCAGAATTCGGATGTTGTGAGTATATAAGTACCCCAATCTGTAATCGGGCGGCTTCATTAATGATCTCGTTAAATCCTTCTAAATAGGATTCACGGTTTATCATATTTAGAAATACAATATTTGGTTTAATAAACGACCCACGGTAAGCCTGATTGGCAAAATTTACACCTTCGGCAAAATTTTCGGTCCTGATAACTGCCCACGATGAAAATACATTGCTCTGTTGGAATGACTTTGAGAGTTCATTTACCTGATCTGCCAACTCATTACCTCTGTTTTTTGGGCCTATTCCAAGTAGTTTTATCGAACCCTGTGGGAAAGCAACATTTTTCAGAAATGAAAAAACCCCTTTTATCGATTCCGGATTGCTAACCGGAATTAAAAGATTTGGTTTCCAGGCTCTTTCTTGTCTGTGTGCCAATTGCGAAGTACGTTTTGCAGCCCACTCCGCAAACGATACAAACAATCCACTTCGTACATCTTCAAAAGGAGTAGTTAGTTTTCGTTGTAATAAAATGCCATACACCAGTAAAACCACTGCAACTGAAAAAAGACTGATTGTTGCATTTATTATAAACATGGCGAAAACTGATGTAATTAGTCCAACCCACGGTATCCATTTTGGAACTTTAAATAGTGGGCGAAAACTGATTAATCCGAGATTTTGCTCGATAATTACCACAACATTTAGCATTGCATAAGTAATCAGGAAAAACATGGTAACAAGTTGTGCAACTGCGTTCAAATCGCGAAGTAACATGGTAAAAAAAACCAGGCCACCAGTTACGATCATTGCATTTCGGGGCTGCCCTGTTTTGTTGGTACCTCCAAGCCACCGGCTGGCAGGTAATACCTGGTGTTTTCCCATGGCGTATAAAATTCGCGACGAACCAACCATAGATGCAAGGGCAGATGAAAAAGTGGCACCTAACACTCCGGCTATTACCAAAGGTGGGAAAAACGATTTGTCAATCATTATGTTATAATTGTTGAGTAATTCTTCGGTTGTTGCCGACCGGGCTACCCAGTACGCCAATCCCATATAAATTAAAAAACTCAATCCGATTGCCCACAATGTACCTACAGGAATACTTTTTCGTGGGTCTTTTAATTCGCCCGACATATTTGCTCCAGCCATAATTCCGGTAGCAGCCGGAAAAAACACGGCAAATACTATCCAAAAATCAGAACCCGAAAAGTTGTTTTCAATTGAACCAGGGAATGTTCCCCATTTTAAAGAATCGACTGTGCTGTTTTGCATCGAACCGTAATAGGCAGCCAAAACTATTACAAACAGCGACGAAATAATAATTGCCATAATAATATATTGGGTCCGAATAGCTAAATCGGCACTTTTATAGGAAATAGAATAAATTATTATAAAAACGACAAGGTCGATAATAAACGCCGGGTGATTTGGAAAAATAGAGAGCCAGCCTTCCCTAAATCCAAAAATATACATGGTAACAGCCAGCCCCTGCGAAACATATCTTGGAATTCCCAGACTTCCACCAATCTCAAGCCCAAGCGATTGAGAAATGATTGCATAAGCTCCACCAGCACCGATTTTTATATTGGTGGTTATCGACGACATTGAAAGTGCTGTTGTAAGCGTAATTAAGAATGAAATTATTATGATAAGCCATGCCCCAAGTAACCCTGCATTTCCAACAACCCACCCTAACCTGAGGTACATTATTACCCCCATAATTGTTAGTAAAGTGGGGGTAAAAACTCCACCAAAAGTGCCGAATTTTTTTACTGCTTTTGCTTTTCCCATAGTAATTTCCAAATTGACCTAATATTAATGATTTTTTGAATATAAAATTTGGAAGTAAAGAAAATCTTTGAAAATGACTATCCCTGAACCAAAAGTACAGGGTATTCCGTCAATTTCACGTCGAGAGCTTTATTAATCAATGCATTCTGAACGAATCGCTTTCTAACGAAAAAACATTGATTTTTGAATCGGAAATTATTGAAAATTTTGTTCCGGGAGGAACTGCCCGTTTTACAATCAACATAAAAAACGAATCTGAAATCGAAACTATTTTCGATGTTGGTTTTCCTGGAAAGGAAATGTCTTGTTTTGGAAATAACAAGTTGAAAAAACAATGAATTTCTAATTTCCTACCTTTGCATTTCAATTTTTAAAATGAAACGAATAGTTGTAGGTCTTTCGGGAGGAGTTGATTCGAGTGTAGCCGCTTATTTATTAAAAGAGCAGGGACACGATCTAATAGCACTTTTTATGGTAAACTGGCACGAACGAGTTGGTGCAATTACCAGTTCGTGTACCTGGGAAGAAGATGCTTTGATTGCAAAAATGGTGGCCAAAAAACTGGATATCCCTTTTCATATTGTAGATTTAAGCAAAGACTACAAAAAACGTGTTGTCGATTACATGTTTGCTGAATACCAGGCTGGCCGAACACCAAACCCGGATGTGCTTTGCAACCGCGAAATTAAATTCGACACATTTATGGATGAGGCAATGAAGTTTGATGCTGATTTTGTGGCAACCGGACACTATTGTCGAAAAAGTGATATTGATGTAAATGGTGAAACGATTCATCAGTTGTTGGCAGGAAAAGATCCAAACAAAGACCAAAGCTATTTTTTATGCCAATTAAATCAGGCTCAACTTTCAAAAGCGATGTTTCCCATTGGTGAATTGCTAAAACCCGAAGTTCGGGAAATTGCCAGACAACAAAATCTTCCCACTGCCGAACGCAAAGATTCGCAAGGAATTTGTTTTGTTGGCAAAGTTGATTTGCCCACTTTTCTGCAACAACAATTAGAACCCAAAATTGGAAATGTTATTGAGATTGCCGAAAAGTTTATGGCACCAAAGAAACAAGTCGAGATTTCTGAAGAAAATTATAAAAAACTTTGTTTCCCATATCCATACAAACCGTGGAACGGAGAAGTGATTGGCGAACATCAGGGCGCACATTTTTATACCATCGGGCAGCGAAAAGGATTAAATATTGGCGGTTATAAAGAACCGCTTTTTGTACTAGGAACAGATGTTAATCGAAATATTATTTATGTGGGCGAAGGAAAAGAGCACCCCGGTTTGTTTCGACAAGGCCTGTTTATTTCAACTGAGAACATGCATTGGATTCGCGAGGATTTAAATATGAAAGTTGGAGAAAGAAGAAATTTTGACATTCGAATCCGTTACCGGCAACCCTTGGAAAAAGGGAGCATTCATTTAAAAGAAGAGGGTGCATATTTTCTTTTTGAAAATGAACAACGTGGAATTACACCCGGACAATTTGCAGCCTGGTATTCGGGAGAAGAATTAATTGGCTCGGGCGTAATTACCTGAAAAAAACGGAAGAAAATACATATCAAACTTTGAACTCTGAACTTTGAACTTTGAACTTAATAACTAATTTAGCACAAAAATATTCAATATGATAAAATCTATGACCGGATTTGGCAAAGCCGAATTCGAAACGAACAACAAAAAATTTACCATCGAAATAAAATCGCTTAACAGCAAACAAATTGACATTAATACAAGAACTCCGGCACTTTATCGCGAAAAAGATATTATTATCAGAAAAACTCTTTCCGAGAAATTAGTACGTGGAAAAGTTGATTTTAACATTTATGTCGAAAATTTAGGCGACGAATCGAGCACAAAAATTAATGAGCCGATTTTAAAAAGTTATTTCCAGCATTTAAGAAAAATAAGTAAAGAACTAAATGTGGAAGTCGATCAATCAACCTTGCATGCAACAATGCGTTTGCCCGATGTTGTTAAAACTGAATACGAAACACTTGATAATACTGAGTGGGATATAATCTTAGTTAACATACAAAAAGCTCTGGTTGAAATCGATGAATTCAGGATTCAGGAAGGACAAGCTTTGCTTACTGATATTTCGGGAAATATTGAAAGCATAAAAAATCTACTGACGGAACTTGAACCTTTCGAAGAACAAAGAATTGAATTGGTTAGAACGCGCCTGACAGAAAACCTCGACAAAGTAAAATTAAACGGAACGGTTGACGAAAACCGCTTTGAACAGGAGTTGATTTTTTATCTTGAAAAACTGGATATCAACGAGGAAAAAGTGAGGTTGTTAAATCATTGTGAATATTTTTTGGAAACAATTGCACAACCCATCCCAACCGGAAAAAAACTGGGATTTATTTCTCAGGAACTAGGACGTGAAATAAATACAATTGGTTCAAAAGCCAACGAAACCAACATTCAACGCATTGTAGTTCAAATGAAAGATCATTTGGAACGAATTAAGGAACAGTTGTTAAATGTACTTTAGTAACAAGTAAAAAGTCGTAAGTAAAAAGTAAAAAACTCATGGCTCAAAGTTCAAAGTTAAATACTCAAAAAAAGGGAAAACTAATTATATTTTCTGCACCATCCGGAGCCGGAAAAACTACAATTGTTAAACATTTACTTCGGTTAAATTTTAACCTCGAGTTTTCAATTTCTGCAACCAGTCGTGAGGCCAGGCACACCGAAACTCATTCAAAAGATTACTATTTTATTTCCGAAAAAGAATTTCAACAAAAAGTAGATAATAATGATTTTCTGGAATGGGAAGAGGTTTACAAGGGAACTTGCTACGGAACATTAAAAAGTGAAGTTGAACGAATTCGAAACTTAGGAAAAAATGTAATTTTTGATGTTGACGTGGTTGGTGGGTTGAATATTAAAAGATATTATGGAGAAGAGGCGCTGGCCGTTTTTGTTCAGCCTCCATCTGTTAAAGAACTTCGAATTCGGCTGCAAGACCGTTCAACCGAAACCGAAGAAAAATTGAAGGTTCGTTTAGCAAAAGCAGAACATGAACTAACTTTTGCAAGCCAATTTGATGTGGTATTAATTAACGATAATCTTGAAATCGCATTAAAAGAAGCCGAGAAAATAATTAATGATTTTTTGGAGAATTAGCAAAAACATAATTCAAATAATACTCAATTCTACAATTAATAATATATCCGAAATTTTTATAGATTTTGTGATTTACCTAAAGTTTGAAATTTTCCAAATTTGTGATTTGAAATTTATTAGTAATTTGGTACTTATTATTTGGAATTATATAAAATGAGTAATCCTATTACCGACATTTTAACACCCAAAACCTATCCCCGCCAAAAAGTAGGTTTGTATTTTGGTTCATTTAATCCGATTCACATCGGGCACATGGCTATTGCAAATTATATGGTTGAGTTTACAGAAATCAACCAGTTATGGTTTGTAGTATCTCCGCAAAATCCACATAAAAGAAAAGTCAATTTACTCGACGATTATCAACGCCTGGAAATTGTACAACGCGCAGTTGAGGGCGATGAACGGCTGAGTGCATCAAATTTCGAATTCTACCTTCCAAAACCAAGTTACACGATTGATACGCTTGCATATATAAAAGAGCGACACCCCAAAAACGATTTTGTTATATTAATGGGTTCCGATAATTTAGAGAGTTTTCATAAATGGAAAAACTACGAGATTATAGTCGAAAATTACGGGGTAATTGTTTATCCACGTCCGGGTTTCGACAAATCGAAAATACGAATGCACAAAAATATTACGATTGTTGAAAAAGCCCCTTTAATGGAAATTTCTTCATCGTTTATTCGAAAAGCGATTCAGCAAGAAAAAGATGTACGCCACTTTCTTCCACCAAAATCGTGGAAATATATTGAGGAAATGAATTTTTATAAAAAATAACAGTCAGGGGCACTTTTGTTTCTTTTAATTAATAAAATATATTCGATGACGCGTGTTGCAAAAATATCCCGATTAGCTTTTTCATTTATTATCCTTATTTTATCTTTTGAATTAAGTGCGCAAAAGTCAATTCAGGCATTTCAGTTAGAATCACCACCAATTATTGATGGGATTTTTGAATCTAAGATTTGGGAAAAAGCAGACAGTGCCACACATTTTATTCAAATGGAACCCCAACCGGGAAACCCAGAATCCGAAAAAACGATAGCTTATTT
>Ga0233447_1003063_pt1 | contig 11053 bp, 9 predicted proteins | sample SI_124_October20_3_FD_183014 | JGI IMG/M metagenome (GOLD analysis project Ga0233447, IMG submission 183014) | Seawater microbial communities from Saanich Inlet, British Columbia, Canada - SI_124_October2016_135_MG | ecosystem: Environmental > Aquatic > Marine > Inlet | place: Canada: British...
TATTTTGTACTGTTTGCTTCAGCCGCAGGTGCTTCTACTTTTGTATCAGTAATTTCTACACTTGGAGCTGTTACAGTTGTTGTATCCAGTAAACTATCTACTACAGAACTGTTTTTAACTTGCCCATAAAAATAACCTAATGTTATTGTATTTACAACAAAAAGAAAACCTAAAAAAAATGTCATTTTTGCTAAAAAGCTACCAGGACCTTTTGCACCAAATACAGACTCATTTGAGCCACTATAAGCACCAAGACCTATACTTGAACTTTTTTGAAGTAAAACAGCAATTGTAAGAAGAACTACTAATACAATTTGAACGATAAGCAACATGCCAGTCATTGATAATATCCTTGAGGTTATAAAAAGTGGGTGATTATACCAAAAAATAGGTTAATTATTTATATAAATAGAGAAGATACAGAGGCTAAAAATTATTAAATCTTAAAATTAAGATCCAATAAAAAACCAAGGTACTAGAAAGAATATAGAAATTCCACCAAAAAGTAGCGCATTATGAAGTAAATCACTATTTTCTTCAGTACGATTGTCATTTTGTAAACTACGTCTCATTAGGTCTCCTTCTTTAAATTAAATGTATTATAACACATTTAAACTTATTTATGAAGTTTTTACAAAAAAATGAATAAGATATATAACTAGTGTTTATAATATATCGATTTACCTCTTTTATAGTCTCTCTTAGCTATAATAAGTAACGTTAAAATTACTCTTTATATTAGGACTTATAACAGTTGAAAAATTTTCTTATTTTATTATTATTTATAATTACACTAATAATGCTGTTGATTTGGCCTTTTAGTAATAGCTCATTACAACAAGATGAAGACACTAACAAAACAACTGTAATTGTAAGTAATTTTGCTCTCTACGATATTGTTAATTCTTTAGCCAAAGATAAAGTCAAACTATCAATGGTATTGCCTTTTGGCACTGATATTCATCACTTTGAACCCAGTGCTAAAACTATTATCACGATAGGTAAAAGTGATCTTTTTTTGTACAATGGAGCCTCTTTGGAACCATGGTTGACAATTATTCCACAGGACATTATTGAAGGTATTCATTCTTTAGGCATGAGTAACTATGTTCACTTAGAACACCAAAAAGACACTCATAACCACAATACACATAGCAATCAGAATAAACATGATCATGAAGAGCACACTACTACAGCAGTTGATCCTCATTACTGGCTTGATATAGACAATATGATTACTCAGACAAAAATAATTGAAAAAGAGTTAATTAAACTTTTACCACATAATGACGCTCACATTAAATCTCATGCACAAGAGTATAGAAGTCAATTAGAAAAATTGAGAAACTCATATAAAAATAAATTATTGACATGTAAGCACAACACTATAATTATGAATCATAATGCTTTTGGGTATATTGCTAATGATTACAATTTTGAAATAGCATCTATCAGTAACCTCTCTCCAGATGCACAACCCAGTGCAAAAGTCTTAATAGAATTAAGCAATATCATCAAGGAGAAGAATATTAAAACTATCTTTTTCGAATCCTTTGTAAGTAATAAACTAATTCAAACTATTGCTAAAGAGACAAATGCAACAGTAAAAAGTGTTCATACCCTTGCGAATATTACACCATCTCAAGTGAAAAACAATGAAAACTATATATCTTTAATGTATGAAAACTTAGATTTATTAACAAATGCACTGGAGTGTCAAAATAACAATGAAATTTAATGTTCCTATATTTGAAACAAAATTTTTACATTTTGTAAGACAAAATCAAAATATTGTTAACAAAGTTTCTTTGAGAATCAATAGAGGTGACTATACCGCTATTATTGGTCCAAATGGAGGTGGAAAAACAACATTAATCCGTCTTTTATTAGGTCTAGAAAAACCAACATCAGGTGATATTTTACTTTTTGGCCTTCCTTTAAAAAAATTCAACTCTTGGGATAAAATAGGTTTTGTTCCCCAACGTGTTACGCAAATAGATCTTAATTTTCCAGCGACAGTTATAGAAGTTGTTAAAATGGGACGTATTGCAAAACGCGGTTTTTTTAAAAAAGAGTCTCCTGAAGATCTTCAAGCTATTGAAGACGCTATGAAGAAAATGAATGTTACTTATTTAAAAGATAAACTAATTGGAGATCTATCAGGAGGTCAACGTCAGCGTGTTATGATTGCGCGTGCACTTGCATCAAAACCTGAAGTTATTATTTTAGATGAGCCTAATACTGGTGTTGATGCAGTATCGCAACAAAGGTTTTACTCATTATTAAAAGAGCTCAACGAAAAAGAGAAGCTAACTATTTTATTTATTACACATGATATTGGTGTTATTGCTAATGATATCGACTCGATATTGTGTATTAACCAAGGATTGCTCTCCTGTAACTCCCCTCATGAAGCGATGAGTTGTTCTAGTATGAGTAAACTTTACGGTATTGATGCACATATTATGCATCATCACCACTAATTAATAATTTAAAAAAAAGAAAAGTATCATGATAGAAATGTTTCAATACGATTTTATAATACGAGCATTCATAGCAGGAATCACTATAGCTATACTTGCCGCTATAAGTGGTTCCTTTATTGTCCTTAAACGATACTCAATATTAACAGAAACCTTAGCACATTCAGCATTGGTTGGTGTAGCCTTAGGTATTTTATTAGGTACTGCACCGCTATTAATAGCCGTTTTTACTGCCTTACTTAGTGCATGGCTCATAGAGTATTTACGTAGTTTTCATAATCTTTATTCTGACTCTATTTTAGCTATTTTTCTATCTGCATCACTTGCTATTGCAATTATAATTGTTTCACTTGCTGGCGAATTTAACAGCTCACTCTTTAGTTACCTTTTTGGGTCAATTTTATCAGTTACAACCGAAGACCTAATAATGCTTGCACTTTTCGGTATTATCTCTTTATCCGTTCTTCTAGGATTTTTCAAAGAATTTTACTTTATAGCCTTTGATGAAGAAGTAGCACAAACAAGTGGTATAAAAGTCAAACTTCTTAATTTTCTATTTATAACTATTGTGGCTATAATTATTGCTTTATCAATACGTATAGTAGGAACATTACTTATAGGTGCTTTGATGGTAATACCTACTATTTCTGCACTTCAATTTAAACGTGGTTTTCTAGAAACTATGATTATTGCTCTAATAATTTCGGTTATATCAGTAATCATTGGAATTACACTTTCATATCATTTTTCTTTACCTAGTGGAGCTACTATTGTCTTAACAATCTTGCTCTTTTTTATTACCTCACTTGTTACTAATAGAAAACTAAGATGAGTATTGAACAAGAATTTTCACGCTATGCCCATGAATATGGTAATTACAATACTATTCAAACAAAAGTAAAAAAAGAACTTCTCAGATATCTTCATAAACATCATATACGTCCAAAAAAAGTCTTAGATTTAGGATGTGGGGAAGGGGCTTTATATAAAGCTATTGAAGCACTTCCTAGTTGGAATATTGAAAGTTTTGTAGGTGTTGATTTTGCACAAGGTATGCTAGACAAACATCCTAAAGATTTAAAAATAACATTACTTAAAAATAGTTTTAACAGTACGAAACTATTTGAAAATCTTGAAGATTATGATTTTGATTATATTTTTTCTTTATCAGCACTACAGTGGGCAGAAAATTTAGAGTTTACTTTAAAAAAACTCCATCAAATGAAAAGACCATTTAGCATAGCATTATTTACTTCAGGAACATTTCATACATTAACAACAACAGCTGGTGTTGCTCCTTTACTTCGCAGTGAAGAAACGATCAAAAAGCATGCTAAAAAAATTTTCAAGTCTCCAATAACAAATACTATAAAATACCGGCTCAGTTTTGAAAATAACAGAGACATGCTTAACTACATCAAAAAAAGTGGTGTTAGTGGTTCACGACGTCAACTCAGTATTACTCAAACCCGAAAACTTTTACGGGAATATCCATTAAATTATCTAGAATTTGAAGTTATTTTTATACATTCATCTTAAAAACTAAAAATCGGTACTCTATTTGCTTTAGATTGATAATTACACTTTAAAGAATCAGAAAGTATCATGATAAACAGTATCCTTTGGCAAACTATTCCACATACAAATGAGATAAAAAGAGCTCAACTAGTTCCTAGTAAAGTTAAACCTCAAGATACTACTCAAACTTTTTCAAAAGCTTTACAAAAGATACAAGAACCAAAGCCAGAAATTTTAGAATACAGTGATTTACAACCTAAGAGAGGAACAACAGAGCTTTTTTATAAAGCACCTACTTTAAATATTTCCCTTAAACAGCAACTTCTTGATCTTGAAAATTTTAAATCTACACTTTCAAAAGTACATAAAATATCTACATCTCAACTCCAAGATAAGATGTTAGCAGCCTATGACAAAAGTGAAAAACCTTTTTATACATTTTCCGAACCACTCAAAATACATCATGATGATAAAACAAGTAATAATATTGATATTTTAAAACGTGTTCAGAAAATGAACAAAGAAATTACAACTCAAAATAATCTTTTAATTTATAAAGCTCAAACCGTAGCATGACGCTTCTATAAATTTAGTAAATTTTCTTTTTCAAGTTGATAAAGAGAGTATCTAATAGATTTAAAAATTTCTGAAAACTCAGGTCTTACAACCTTAAATAACTCTTCTAAGACGCGAGATGATTCTTGCGCGCGTTTATAATTAGCAATTAAAATATCTTCTAATGAACTACGATTCATCTCACTGCTTATAGTTGGACGTAGTACATCATTTACACTGTCACGAGATATTAGCAGCTCTTTGTAAATATCGATCTGTGCCTTATGACGAAGTAATTTTAACGCTGAAGCAAGTTCTTTATTACTATTTTCATAGCGTGCGATATCTTCAACTACACGAATACCTTCTTTAAGGCGGTTAATATTAGCATCAATAATACGAAGTGGAGGGTTTACAAATGAAGTGTTAGTTGTCATATTAGTTCTTAAGGTTTTATTTATGGAGATTTCCAAAGAGATAATCTCTTTAGAAAATTAATCGTCACTATTTCCAAAAATACCAAATAGTTGGAGTAATGAAGTAAATATGTTTAGAAAATCTAAATAGAGTGCAATTGCACCATCAATAGGAGTCTCATACATACCTTTAATAATATTTTGAGTGTCATATATAACTAATACACTAAAAAGTAATACAACTGCTCCTGAGATAAGTACTTGAAACATAGGGTTATATAACACAAATGCATTAAGCAATGAAAAAATAATAATTACTACTAATGCTATCATTAATGGTTTAGTATATCCCGTAAAATCTTTAGTAGTTTTTACTGCATAAAAACTCATAGTAGCGAATATAACAGACGTCATAGCAAAAGCATTACCTACAATAGAAGCACCACCACTCATACCTAAGACTGAAGCAAGTAATGGAGCAATTGAAAGTCCTGTAACAAATACAAATGCAAACATAACAGCTAAGTTAATTCCTGGCTTATGTTTAACTGCTTGTAACGCGAAATATAAACCTAACATAGGAATTAAAATAAACAGACCTATACTTTGAATAGCTCCTGCCATTGGAACACCAACATAAGCACCTACAGCACCTGCCATCATTGATGCAGCAAACAGTTTATAAGTCTCTTTAACAAAACTTACAATATTTGCTTCTGAACGCGCTTGCGTTTCATATCCATATGCACTTTCTCGCGCATAATCACGGTCATATAGTCCCATAAAAATTCCTTTTTTTTAATTAGTAAAATTATATCAAAATAGATTATTAGAATAGTAAATAGAAGTAATAAAAGTTTCTTTATTATTAGCCAAAGGAACAAGAGGAAAAGTAAAAAAGGATAAAGATCAGAGAAATAGCAAATAGAATGTTATATATAAAAGTTAAAAGCTAAAAATATTAAAAAGTAAAAAGAATTAAAGTATAAGAATAAAAAGTCAGAAGAATAAGAAATCCCAACTAGGCGGCGACCTACGTTTCCACACCTGAAAGGTGCAGTATTATCAGCGATGAGGGGCTTAGCTTCTGGGTTCGGAATGGGGCCAGGCGTTTCCCCCTCTCTATAGCCACCTAGACAAATGGGCTTAAGGACATCTAGATGTGCTTAAGTCCACTTGTAAAGGGTAAAGTGGGAATGTTAAAATTAAAGTCTGTGAGTTAACAATCATATTATATTTAAATTAGTAAAACTATAACTATCAAGAATCAGTTAATCACCAAACGTAAAGTGTAAGCAATATATTTAAATATTTACTATTATACTTAGTAAGGCAGTGAACATGTTGATAATTTAGTTTAATAAAAAGACGAACGGTCTATTAGTACTGGTCAGCTAAACATATTGCTATGCGTACACACCCAGCCTATCAAGCTTGTAGTCTTCAAGCGACCTTCAGGGATTATTCATCTTGGAGTTGGCTTCCCGCTTAGATGCTTTCAGCGGTTATCTCATCCATGCGTAGCTACCCAGCGATGCTCTTGGCAGAACAACTGGTGCACCAGTGGCACGTTCAACCCGGTCCTCTCGTACTAGGGTCAACTCTCCTCAATAATCCTGCGCCCACGGAAGATAGGGACCGAACTGTCTCACGACGTTCTGAACCCAGCTCGCGTACCGCTTTAAATGGCGAACAGCCATACCCTTGGGACCTGCTCCAGCCCCAGGATGCGATGAGCCGACATCGAGGTGCCAAACCTCCCCGTCGATGTGAGCTCTTGGGGGAGATCAGCCTGTTATCCCCGGCGTACCTTTTATCCTTTGAGCGATGGCCCTTCCACACAGAACCACCGGATCACTATGACCGACTTTCGTCTCTGCTCGACATGTATGTCTTACAGTCAGGCTAGCTTATGCCATTATACTCTACGGTGGATTTCCAACCCACCTGAGCTAACCTTTGTAAGCCTCCGTTACTTTTTAGGAGGCGACCGCCCCAGTCAAACTACCCACCAGACATTGTCCTCGCACAGGGTAACTGTACCGAGTTAGCAAACAGAATATTTAAGGGTGGTATCTCAAGGATGTCTATCCTACGACTAGCGCCGCAGGGTCATCAACTCCCACCTATCCTGCACAAAAATATCCCATTTGCAGTGTCAAGCTATAGTAAAGGTGCACGGGGTCTTTCCGTCTTTCCGCGGGTAGGAGGAATTTTCACCTCCACTACAATTTCACTGGATCCCTTGTTGAGACAGCTCCCATCTCGTTACGCCATTCATGCAGGTCGGTATTTAACCGACAAGGAATTTCGCTACCTTAGGACCGTTATAGTTACGGCCGCCGTTTACTTGTGCTTCAATTCACCGCTTCGCTTACGCTAACAGATCCTTTTAACATTCAAGCACCGGGCAGGCGTCACACCCTATACATCCTCTTACGAGTTAGCAGAGTGCTGTGTTTTTGGTAAACAGTCGGGAGGGACTCTTTGCTGCGGCCTTGTATTGCTTTGGAGAGTAAATCTCCTAACAATGAAGGCACACCTTATCCCGAAGTTACGGTGCTAGTTTGCAGAGTTCCTTAACAAGGGTTCTTCCACGCGCCTTAGAATACTCATCTCACCCACCTGTGTCGGTTTACGGTACGGGCGACATTACATCTCGTTTAGAGGCTTTTCTCGGCACGACAGTATCAACGATTCCAAGCGCTATCCGAAGATATTGCCCGGCCTGTAAGATCTCGGTCTCGTGTGAAGCGGATTTTCCTACTTCACGACCTACGTCCTTCGACCCACTATTCCATCAGTGAGCTCGTTTAACTCTATGCGTCCCCCCATCACTCAAGCGATGTAATGTCGGTATTGGAATATTAACCAATTTGCCATCGTCTACCCCTTTCGGACTCGACTTAGGTCCCGACTAACCCTACGATGACGAGCATCGCGTAGGAAACCTTGGGTTTACGGCGAAGTAGATTCTCACTACTTTTATCGCTACTCATGCCTGCATGCTCACTTCCATCCGCTCCACCACTCCTTACCGGTATGGCTTCAACGCTGAATGGAACGCTCTCCTACCACTCGAATAAATTCGAATCTAGAGCTTCGGTGCATATCTTAGCCCCGTTATATTTTCGGCGCAGAATCGCTAGACCAGTGAGCTGTTACGCTTTCTTTAAAGGATGGCTGCTTCTAAGCCAACCTCCTGGTTGTCACAGCAACTCCACCACCTTTTCCACTTAGATATGACTTTGGGACCTTAGCTGCTAGTCTGGGTTGTTCCCCTCTCGACATAGGATTTTATCACCCTACGCCTGACTCCCGAGGTTACACATGAAGTATTCGGAGTTTGATAGGGTTTGGTACCGCTGTATGCAGCCCTAGCCCTGTCAGTGCTCTACCCCTTCATGCTACTGCTCGAGGCTATACCTAAATATATTTCGGAGAGAACCAGCTATCACTGAGTTTGATTGGCCTTTCACCCCTATCCACAAGTCATCCCAACACTTTTCAACGTATACGGGTTCGGTCCTCCACTAGCTCTTACACCAGCTTCAACCTGCTCATGGATAGATCACTCAGTTTCGGGTCTGCAGCATCTGACTATGTCGCCCTATTAAGACTCGCTTTCGCTACGGCTCCTCGTTAGATTAACCTTGCCAGATACCACAACTCGCAGGCTCATTATGCAAAAGGCAGTCCGTCACCCCTCATAAAGAATGGGGCTCCGAATGATTGTAAGCCATAGGTTTCAGGTTCTATTTCACTCCGCTCACCGCGGTTCTTTTCACCTTTCCCTCACGGTACTGGTTCACTATCGGTCTGGTAGTAGTATTTAGGGTTGGAGGGTGGTCCCCCCAGCTTCAGTCAAGATAACACGTGTCCCGACCTACTCTGGATCCTGCTAGATCATCAACAATTTCGATTACGGGGCTATCACCCTCTATGGCCAAGCTTTCCAACTTGTTCTTCTATCGTCTTTGAATTCCGTATGCAGTCCACAACCCCAAGTGCAAGCACTTGGTTTGCCCTAATCCCATTTCGCTCGCCGCTACTATGGGAATCTCGTTTGATTTCTCTTCCTTCAGGTACTGAGATGTTTCACTTCCCTGAGTTCGCCTCATATAAATATGATAACATGAATCGCTCCATGCTGGGTCGCCCCATTCAGAAATCCCCGGATCAAAGCTTCTTGGCAGCTCCCCGAGGCTTATCGCAGCCTAGTACGTCTTTCATCGCCTCTACCAGCCAAGGCATCCACCTATGGCCCTTAATATCTTTTTTTTGAGATCTCACTTTTTTACGACAAAGGAAGTAATTCCTTTGTCTACGTTAACACTGAGTTTCCTTCAACAGGAAGTTCAATATAACAAGTAAGACCCTTGTGTCAGTTATAAGTTAGACACTATTCTAATTAGCACATGTCACTACCTTACTAAATATAATTAAATATCTAATAGGATCAATGATTGTTGTAGTTATAGTTTTACTATAATTATTTCAGACTTTAACAATAATATTTTAAATAACGTTTGGTATTAATACCAAATATAAATTTTAAATCTTAAAACTTATATTTAATATAAATCAAATATAGAATGCAATGGTGGAGAATAGCGGGATCGAACCGCTGACCTCCTGCGTGCAAGGCAGGCGCTCTCCCAGCTGAGCTAATTCCCCATTACAGTGAATAACATGGTGGGCCTACCAGGACTTGAACCTGGGACCTCACCCTTATCAGGGGTGCACTCTAACCAGCTGAGCTATAGGCCCTCTATTAATTAATCCCATAAGAGAAGTGAATTCTCTTATTCCGCTTAAACCGCTGTGGTTACTAAAGCTTTTCTCTTTAGAGAAAGAATAATTTATTACATTCTAACTATGTCAAATAACATAGATCACTGAAAACTAAGTAAGTATAAAAGAACTTAAGATAAAAACTAACTATCAACTTTTTCGTGATGTTTGAGTAACAATTGAATGTTATCTCTTACTCTTGAAAGGAGGTGATCCAACCGCAGGTTCTCCTACGGTTACCTTGTTACGACTTCACCCCAGTCGCTAATTCCGCCGTAGAGGGTAGCTAGTTTAGCATCCCCGCTTCGGGCGAAATCAACTCCCATGGTGTGACGGGCGGTGAGTACAAGACCCGGGAACGTATTCACCGTAGCATTGCTGATCTACGATTACTAGTGATTCCAGCTTCAAGCAGTCGAGTTGCAGACTGCTATCCGAACTGAGAGACGCTTTAAGAGATTGGCTCCACCTCGCGGTATCGCAACTCTCTGTACGCCCCATTGTAGCACGTGTGTAGCCCTGGCCGTAAGGGCCATGATGACTTGACGTCGTCCTCACCTTCCTCCTCCTTGCGAAGGCAGTCTCAATAGAGTGCTCAGCCGAACTGTTAGCAACTATTGACGAGGGTTGCGCTCGTTGCGGGACTTAACCCAACATCTCACGACACGAGCTGACGACAGCCGTGCAGCACCTGTTTTCAAGCTCCCGAAGGCACTCCAGCATCTCTGCCGGATTCTATCAATGTCAAGGCCAGGTAAGGTTCTTCGCGTATCTTCGAATTAAACCACATGCTCCACCACTTGTGCGGGTCCCCGTCTATTCCTTTGAGTTTTAATCTTGCGACCGTACTCCCCAGGCGGAATGCTTAATCTGTTAAGTGCATCACCGAAGAGACAAGCTCCCCGACGACTAGCATTCATCGTTTAGGGCGTGGACTACCGGGGTATCTAATCCCGTTTGCTCCCCACGCTTTCACGCCTCAGCGTCAGTAATGTCCCAGCAGATCGCTTTCGCTTTCGGTATTCCTAGTGATATCTACGGATTTTACCCCTACACCACTAATTCCATCTGCCCCTTCCATACTCTAGGTCAGCAGTTTCCAATGCAGTTCTATGGTTGAGCCATAGGATTTCACATCAGACTTACTGTCCCGCCTACGCGTCCTTTACGCCCAGTGATTCCGAGTAACGCTTGCACCCTCCGTATTACCGCGGCTGCTGGCACGGAGTTAGCCGGTGCTTATTCATAAGGTACCGTCATTTTCTTCCCTTATAAAAGGAGTTTACA
>Ga0233447_1003070_pt1 | contig 11040 bp, 10 predicted proteins | sample SI_124_October20_3_FD_183014 | JGI IMG/M metagenome (GOLD analysis project Ga0233447, IMG submission 183014) | Seawater microbial communities from Saanich Inlet, British Columbia, Canada - SI_124_October2016_135_MG | ecosystem: Environmental > Aquatic > Marine > Inlet | place: Canada: British...
TATGTGGACTAAGACTGCAGAAGAAATTTTAGAGAAAATAGAAAGACTATGTACAAAAGTTGTCAACGGTAATAATTACACAGCGAACTTATGAGACACTACACTAGATAAGGGTCCTAATATGAAAAGAGAATTGATAAGAGATATACTCAAAACTCCTGGTTTTGATGTTTCGGTAACGGTTGCCGGTTGGGTACGAACAAGGCGTGATTCTAAAGGAGGGTTTTCTTTTATTGAACTGAATGATGGTTCATGTTTTGGGAATCTACAGATTATAGCGGATGCCGTACTTGAAAACTATAAGAATGAAATAACTAAACTTTTTCCGGGTAGCTCCATTTCTGTTACGGGAAAACTCGTAAAATCTCAGGGTGCTGGGCAGGCTGTTGAAATGAAGGCCGAAACAGTTAAAGTATTGGGTTTTTGTGAACCGGAGAAGTATCCTCTCCAAAAGCAGAGAGTCTCTTTTGAACGCTTGCGTGAGGTAGCTCATCTACGCCCGAGAACTAACTCTTTTGGAGCAGTAGCTAGAATAAGAAACAGTCTGGCATATGCGACACATAAATTCTACCAGGAAAGAAATTTTTATTACCTGCATTCGCCAATTATTACTTGTAGTGATTGTGAAGGGGCAGGGGAGATGTTTCAGGTAACAACACTTGATGTTGATACACCACCGAAAAAAGACAATGGAAAAGCAGATTATTCACAGGATTTCTTTGCACGTCCAGCGAGTCTAACTGTTAGTGGACAGCTAAATGCTGAATCCTACGCATGTGCATTAGGTAATGTGTATACGTTTGGACCGACATTTCGTGCTGAAAATTCAAATACCAGAAGACATCTCTCTGAATTTTGGATGATTGAGCCAGAAATGGCTTTTGCCGATATTAGCGACAATGCTGATCTAGCAGAAAATTATATTCGTTATCTGATGAGGAGTATATTGGAAAATTGTGAGGAAGACTTATCTTTTTTTGAGAAAAGGATTCAAAAAGGGTTGATTGAAAACTTAAAATGTGTTGCAGATAGTTCTTTTGAGAGAATTACATATACCGAGGCCATTAAAATTCTGGATAAATCCGGAGAAAAATTTGAATTTCCGGTAAGTTGGGGCGTGGATATGCAATCTGAACATGAACGGTATCTGACGGAGAAACATTTTAAGAATCCTGTTATTGTAACAGACTACCCTAAAGACATCAAAGCATTTTATATGCGTATGAATGATGATGGTAAGACTGTTGCTGCTATGGATGTGCTTGTGCCAGGTGTAGGAGAAATTATTGGAGGGAGTCAGAGAGAAGAACGCTTAGATATGCTTGTCAACAGAATTGAAAGTGTAGGGCAAAATCCTGAAGACTACTGGTGGTATCTTGACTTACGTAAGTTTGGAACGGTTCCTCATGCCGGTTTTGGGCTCGGGTTCGAAAGAATGGTGCAGTTTTGTACCGGTATGCAGAATATTCGAGACGTAATACCGTTTCCACGTACACCAAGAAATGCAGAGTTTTAATGTTTTTACAGAATATGATCTCTTAGATAATCCATAAGGGTATCCTCAGAGAAACGCAGTTTGCTTGATTTTGTACAGCCTACCCTGGAACAGAATGAAATCCCAAAATTTCTATCAAGGTGGTTGTCAAGGTAGAAGACATAAATATGTGCGCCGCATTCACAGTCAACAAGCACCTCTAGCTCTGAATGGCATGTTGGGCAGTAAGCCTTAATAATATCATCTTCTTGAAAAACTTCTCCTGACAGAGTTATTATTTCGTGTTTTCCAAGTATGGGCGATACGACTATTTCTGTTTCTCTTTTATTTTCTGTATCAGTTAAAAAGAATTTTATACCTTTGCGGCCATTAATTCTAATTTTGCTCATTAAGCTGTGACCTTTAGGACAAAAAGCCTCTTTTACGATAAAGTGATCTCCTTCTGTTTCTAGCTTAGACTCGGAATGTTTCAGCTTATCTAAAATTGGAATATGCAGTTTACCATCGGAATCAAACATATGAGTCATACCTATATCTCCTATAGTATTTTTAATTTACATCAATTTTAAAATAAAACTTTTCTAAGCTAGATTTCTTTGGCGGAAGTCCTTCCGCACAAATAAATCTAGTTTTTTTTCTACCTGTTCTTCATACCTGTCCAGGTTGTCAATATTGCTAATGAAAATTTCCAGTTCATTGTTTTTACGCATGATATTTTAAATACTATTTAATTTTAATTGATTTTATTTTGTCTTCTAAACTTTTAAAATACTTCGTTTGAACGATGCCATCCATATGACTTTCTTTTGTTCTTTCATCAATAATAATTTCCAAACGTGATATTTTTTTCCTTAATTTTTTTACAATAACTTCGTTATAAATAACGAAAGCGGCAACCATAAAAAGCATTAATCCTATATAAATTATTATAAAAGAGATCCTACGTGAAAAATCTGCTGTATAATTTATGGTATCTTTATATGGCACAACGGCTACAACGGCAAGAGAATTATTGGCGATTTTTAATCGGGTTGAAGATATATACACTTTTTTCCCTGAAATTTTTGTAAGTGCATTATGGCTTTCTTTGCCGGACTTTGAAAAATTGATTATGAAAGAGCAAAAATCTTTACTAGACAGAGAGAACTTTCGTGAACGTAAACGCGGTGGAGCACATAATATTTCATTATTATTTGTATCAATTAGATAAAATGAAATGCTGCTAAAGTCACTCTCTTGATTTTTATACTGAATTAAGTCTTTTAAGTTAACGGTATTTATATTTAAAAGGACATAACCAAATTTTTTGTTCTTTGGATTAATAACAGGTGCCATAATGATAACAGAACGATTTTTCTGTGCTGTTTTTGGTGCTTGATAGTTCATTGATGGTTTTGACATAACGGTTTTGCTTGTCTTTTGACACTCTTTAAAGTAGTCAAGAAGAGAATAATTAAGATTATTTGAGTTTGAATATATTTTGGGATACGTATTTAGCTGTGTTCCGTCATTACCTAAAAAAACAATATTTAGTAAATTCATTTCTGGTTTTACTAAATTTTTATATAAGAATTTTAAATTATCAGTTGTCGGAATTTCATCTTTGTATCCTAGAAACGATGACACCAGTTTTATATCAGAAATGTAGTTATCAAATAAATACCATAAAGTATTAGATAATATAATTGTCTGTTGCTGAATTTCGCTTTTTAATGATGTCTCATACTTTTTCTGCTCAAAATGGTACAGAGAATTGAATAGAAAACCGGTAGCTATAAATATAAGCAAAAATATAATTATCGTTATTATGTATTTTTTCATTGTCCTGAGGCTAATTGCTACATTTTTGTATGTTTACGAATCATAAATATAGGATTAATAGTTGGAAAAGACAAACTTATTTGCTAAATCAATGTTTTTTCTGTTTTTTTAACTCCTCATTTGTTGAACAACAGGGAGTTAAAATAAATAAAGAAAATCACCCACAGATTCTGGTGAAGAGTCATTTTATCTAAGAAATTCAATAAATTTTTTTTTATTCGCAGCCTGCATATATGCTTCTTCAGGAGAAATAATGTTATCTAATAAATATTTTTTTAAAGTATCATCCATAGACTGCATCCCCATACTTTTGCTGTCTTCTATTATTGTATGTATTTTAGATATTTGATTTTCTCTGATGATATTCGGTAGTTCCTCTGTCCAAAGAAGTATTTCATTAACAGCAATCCTTCCTCCTGCGTTTTTCTTGCAAAGAACCTGTGAAACAATACCACGTAGTGTTTCGGATAGTATTGTTCTAATTTGTGGTTGTTCCCCTACAGGGAAAGAGTCTATGATATGATTTATTGTTTTAAATGCGTTGTTGGTATTAAGTGTAGTAAAAACCTGTATACCCATTGCCGCGCAAGTTAATGCAAGCCTAATTGTTTCAAGGTTATGCATTCCTCCAAGTAAGATGATGTCAGGGTCTGAGCGCATAGCGTTGTTTAATGCGTTGGTAAAGGAGTTACTATGGATTCCTATTTCTCTTTGAACGATTATGGATTTTTTATCTTTATAAACAAATTCAATCGGATTTTCTAGTGTAATAATGTGTTTGCAGTGCTTTAAATTGATGTACTCAATCATTGCGGCCAGGGTTGTTGACTTACCGCTGCCTACTGGACCTGTAATACAATAAAGTCCTCCGGTGGAATTGGAATCACAAATCTTTTTTAGAACATCCGGTAGAAGTAATTCCTGCATTGTTGGTATTTTTAAAGGGATTTTATGAAACACAGCAGCCATGCCATAATAATTATAGAGATAATTTGTACGGAAACGTGCTTTACCTGGTATTTCATATGCAAAATCAAGATCTTTGTTTTTTAAGAAATATTCCCAATTTTCTAGTGAACATATTTCATGGAGCATTTCCTCCATATATTTTTCCGAAATAATATTATCAGTCAAAGGCTCCAGGGTTCCATGGACGCGTATTTTAGCGGGTTGTCCTATTATCAGATGGATATCCGAAGCTTTGTGTTCTGATAACGCTTCAAGTAATTGATCTATTAATGGCATTGATATAAATTCTCCATGGTCTATTTGGCTGAACCTTAAATCCACATAACACATTTGAATTTTGCAAAAATTATAACTTGAAGTGGAACTACGTCCCTTGCGGAACATAGCACAGCAGCGCCTTGTTTTCTCGCAGCTATACTATACTGACCATCTGTATTATCTAGGTTAAACCGTAATTTTATTTTTATAGCTAATTTTATCTCTTATATTCTCAAGGGCAGTTTTGCCTGTAATAACATTATTTTTGTATAGTGAAAAAATTGATTCGTCCATTGAACACATACCGAGATCTGCACTTGCTTGAAGTATTGGTTTAAGTAAGTGATATTTTCCTTCGCTAATAGTATTGCTTACTGCTAGATTATTGACTAAAATTTCACATGCAACTGTTGTTGTACCGTCAGTAGTGGAAATTAATTTCTGACAAACAATGCCACGTAAACTGGCGGATAACATGGTCCTAATCTTAGGCTGTTGTGTAGGCGGGAATACACCTATAATCCTGTTTAAGGTGCTAATTGTATCACTACTAGAGAGTGTTCCAATAACTAAGTGTCCTGCTTCTGATGCAGTTATAGCTATTTCAATTGTTTCACGATCATTTAGTTCACTTATAACAATTACATCTGGATCTTCTCTAAGTGCGCTTTTAATTGCTTTAGTGTAAGATCTGGTATGAGTGATAACCTCACGTTGTGTGACATTACAGTTTTTTGATTCTTGGATTATCTCAATGAGGTTTTCTATCATTATTATATGGTCATGTCTCTTTGTGTTTATTATATCAACAAGAGAGGTTAGTGTGGTTGTTTTGCCACTTTTGACTGGACCTGCAATTAAAATGAGACCATTATTATGATTTAGGAAGGTTGAAATTGTTTTTGTCTTTTTAGGGCTAAAACTGAGTTCTTCTAGGCTTTTGATGTGAGTAGGCAGTAGATGATATGTTCCTGCAATACCATTTCTATGGTGCATTAATGTAACTCTATAGCGTTCAGCTTTACTAAATGAAAGGATGTAGGTTAGTTCTTTGTTTTTGGAAAAACTATCAAGCTGTTCTTCAGTTAAAAATATAGTATTTATTCTTAATGCATCATCTGCTGTTAAAATATAGCTTCCCTGTTTTTCTATTTTTAAAACATGTCTGATAAATGGATGGGAGTTGGCGGAAAAATGCAATACACTTGAACTGTTCTTTCTGAGATGTAGCAGTAATCTTCTGGCAAACGCCTTAAGCTGTTCGTCAGACATATCAGGGATTTCAGAGAGAATTGACACATAATTATCTTTGCCGTCTGAAAAACTGGCTGGGGGAGGGGCACCAAATGATGCCTCTTTTATTGATTCTGTTAATATATTTTCCATCTTATCTAACAATATTTCAGTGCTTACTTCGTCTAGCAGTTCAGATTTTTTATCAAATGCTTTCTGTGCAAAAGTACTCAAATCAATATTTTCATTTAGGCTGGTGAGTAATATATTGCACTCATCTTGTGTCATGAGCTTTTTGCCTGTAACATTGTAGATAAACCACTGAACTTCTAAATTCACTTTTACCCTCAGTAAAATATGCTCATTTTTAATTTTTAAGGAAAACGGATTATCCTGGAAAGTTATTTTATTATATACGTTATATTATATGATAGAGATTCTTAGATACAAGAGGAGTTTTAAGAAAATAGAAAATAGTAAGGGCAAATTCATGACTTATCCCTTAAAATTTAGCTTTGGAAAAGATAAATTTTAAAATATAATTAGGCGACCTGAAAAATACAGATTTTGGATTATGGTAGATTGTGTTTGAAATAAAATTAAGATTTAATCAAAGGTTTTTTGTGAGCCGTCTAATTAGAGCTTGCACGAAAAGGTTTTCGTGCTTGGCTCTAGTGTTAAATGTTGGGTTTTGAGTGTTGAATTAATAAAAAAAATCAAGAAACGTCAAAAAATCTATAAAAATTTGAGTTTCATTTAGAATTCAACACCTAAAATTCAACATTATGTTCCCGGAAATACCTTTTCATGGGATATCTAATTATAATGGGGGGTTATAAGTGAAGTTGCATGTTTATTCGGAAATTGGCGAATTAAAGAAAGTTTTATTGCATAGGCCGTCAAATGAAATCGAGAACTTAACTCCAGAAATGATGGAAAAACTGTTATTTGATGATATTCCCTTTCTGGAAGTAGCACAGAAAGAGCATGATTTTTTTGCAGATGTGTTGAGAAAGGAAGGGGTTGAAGTTTATTATTTGGCAAAATTGGCTGCCGAAGCGATTGAACAGGAGCAGATTAAACTTAAATTTTTATCAGAGTTTTTGGATGAAGCCAACGTTTATGATGAAAAAATTAGAGATTCTGTGTTGAACTACTTATTAAACTATGATAATAAAACTATAATTGACAAATTAATTGCTGGTATTCGTAAAGATGAAATAGAATATAAAATAAAGAGTTTAACAGAACTGGTAAATGTGGATTATCCATTTGTTTGTGATCCGCTACCAAATCTTTATTTTACCAGGGACCCCTTTGCTACAATAGGCTCTGGAATTTCACTTAATCATATGCACACTAAGATAAGGTGTAGGGAAGCTCTTTTTGCCAAATACATATTTGCTTTACATCCTGAATTTGCAGAACAGCAAATTCCTTTTTGGTATCATAGAGAAGATTCTACTTCTATGGAAGGTGGAGATATACTGATTTTGGATAGGAACATTTTAGCAATAGGAATTTCACAGCGAACAGAACCTAAATCCATAGAAAAACTTTGTCTGCGGTTATTCAATACCAAGATTAACTCTGAGCACAATCCTAAAATAGTTTTGGCTTTTCATATCCCTTCTACGCGCGCATTTATGCATCTTGATACGGTATTTACACAGGTTGATTATGGTAAATTTACATTGCATGGTGGGATAGAGGGACCGTTAAGCGTGTATGCTATCACTCCAGGAACGAATGGGCTTAAGGTGCGAAAAGAGGTTAAAAGTTTGCAGAAAATTCTTGAAAAATATTTAAAAAGAGATATTACGCTTATTAGATGTGGTAGAGGTGATAGAATTGTTGCCAGTCGTGAGCAGTGGAATGATGGTTCTAACACGCTTGCTATTAGGCCGGCTGAAGTTATTGTTTACTCAAGAAATTATGTGACAAACAGAATACTGGAAGATCATGGAATAAAACTTCATACTATCCCTTGTTCGGAACTTTCTAGGGGCAGAGGTGGACCTAGGTGTATGTCAATGCCGTTGGAAAGAGCCGAACTCGATTTTTTTGGCGAAAATCCTTCCGCACAAATAAATCTATAAATTTTCATTAGAAAATTTGCTCTTTGTGTTAAAAAAAACAGGAAATATCTCTAAAAATTTAAATTTGAAAGTATAATTAGACGGCCTGAAAAATACAAGTTTTGGGTTATGGTAGATTGTTTTTGCAATAAAATTAAGATTTAGTTAAAGATTTTTTGTAGACCGTATAATTAAGAGGAGGAGAAGATGGCTGTTAACTTGAAAGGTAGAAGTTTTTTAACTTTAAATGATTTTACACCCGTTGAAATACGTTATATGTTGGATTTATCTAAAGATCTGAAAGCAAAAAAACGTATGGGGATAGTAGGTAAAAAGCTAGAAGGGAAAAATATCGTATTACTTTTTGATAAAACTTCTACAAGAACAAGGTGTGCGTTTGAGGTAGCTGCATTGGAAGAAGGAGCACATGTTACTTATCTGACCAATTCACAATTTCAGGTAAAAGAATCATTGGAAGATTCAGCTCAAGTTTTTGGTCGTTACTACGATGGTATTGAGTATCGTGGATATGAACAGGAAGTTGTAGAAAAATTAGCTAAATACTCCGGAGTTCCAGTTTGGAATGGGTTAACCGATGTTGACCATCCAACACAGGTATTAGCCGATTTGCTTACAATTGAAGAACATCTTGGCAATAAATTGCTTAGTGATATTAAATTGGTTTTTACGGGTGATGCAAGAAATAACATGGGGTATGCGTTGATGTATGGCGCAGCCAAGATGGGAATGCATTTTGTTGCCCTAGGGCCGAAAGAATTGGCACCAGATCCGGCCATTGTCGCTGAAATGCAAGAATATTCTAAAAAAACTGGGGCTGTTATTGAATATATGGACGATGTAGACAAAGCAGTAAAAGATGCAGATGTTATTTATACCGATGTATGGGTGTCTATGGGGGAAAAAGTTGACTATGCAAAGAGAGTAAAATTATTGACACCATATCGTGTAACAATGGAGATGCTTGATAAAACAGGAAATAAGAACGTATTGTTCATGCATTGTCTTCCTGCCTTTCATGATTTTGAAACTCAGAATGCCCGCAACTTCAAAGAAGAGCAGAATCTGGATATTAGAGAAGTAGCAGATGAGGTTTTTAGAAGTCGTCATTCTGTAGTATTTGATGAAGCTGAAAACAGATTACATACGATTAAAGCAATTATGGTCGCGACCATGGGGTAGGAAAAGCATACTTATACCGTAAGTGGTCTCCTTCTTACTTTTTAATTTCTGAAACAATTTTTTTCTGTGTATCCATTGCATCTATTGTCACAATGGATTCTTCTATGTCGATAAGCTTCAACAATTCAGGTATCGCTGTTATCTCATTAGATTTCTCTTCGGTTTTTAATTGTCCCAGCACGTAACTGTTAAGATTAGACCATGCACTTGCCATGTGAATGGCGACTTTTTCATCTTTTTTGCTATATGAACCGCGAAGTGTTTTTTCATCAATTGCAAATCAGCTCTTTTATTTCTTATAATTGCATTTATCCATGCTAAGAATGCATTTTGAAATTCTTTAGGTTTTATCATTTGGAAAAATTTTGCTATTGTGTTGTGGCTGGGAATCTCATTTTTCAGGTTTAAATATTTTTCCAGCCAAGTTCTTTTAGCGTTCCCAAAATCTTCAATTTCCTGCCAATAATCAGTGCCGGAAATAACAGCTGCTATAGTTATGAATAAAGGATTCAGATTTTATAAGCCACCCTGTATCAAAAGTAGATTCATATGAATCTAATATAGATATTAAAAAACAAAAAGTTGAAAAGTCCTATTGACATTAATTCCAAAATCCCTTATAAAGCTATTATAGGTTAAACTAGGCGATGTTTAAGCAAGCGTTAATCAACTCTTAAGACTTTCTTAATAAGAGTTTCCTAGAGTCGATAGAGAAGTGGTCGAAAAGTTGTTGGCTGTAAGTGTTTAAAATTAGGAGATAAAAGAATGAATATGAACCAAAAAAAATTAAGTAAACTGATTTTTGGCCTATTTATTATGTTTTCATGTTGTTTGAGTATCAGTGTGTTTGCTGATGAACTTAGTGATTTAAATCGGCGGATTGAATTACTCGGCCCAGGCGATGATGTTGAGCAGCTCCTTCTACAGCGAGGATTATTGTATGAGAGTTTACGCTTGCATAAGCAGGCCAGAAGGGATTATAGGCGCATTATAAGAGAAAAAAAAGACAGTCCAGTGGCCGCTTATAGTTTGGGAATGTCGCTTTTGAAGTCAGGGAAAACAACAAATGTAGCCTTTGCGTACTTCGCTGATATTATTCGTAATGCAGCTGATGTTGCTTGGTTAGGAGAAAATTTGGGTATATACTTACAGGCCTTATGCTGTCGTGCAAAACTAAATGCTGCAGTGGGTAACGCAGGGGCTGTTCTCACAGATCTAGATACTATTTTAAACCTAGAAGAACATGTTGATTGGCTAAAAGAGAATGATTTAGAAACATATGTTGATGCTTTGGTTGGGCGTATCAATATAAATTTTGCAGCAGGTAGCGATGAAGCAGCTTTGAATGATTTAGAGGTATTATTGAATCCATTGGATGGGGTTATGGTAGGGTATTTGACAGGACATTCAGATAGGGCGCGTGCAATTATAAATATAAGAGCCAAGTTTCTTCGTGCCATAATAAGCGATAAAAGAGGAAATTATGCCGATTTTATAGAGCATGCTAATAGGTTGGTTCCTGTATTTACATACATTACTGCTTCTCGTGGTTGGGTAGCGAGGAATGTAAATGGATACTTAGACTTTCTTCTTAAAACTTTGCAAGCATACATTAGATTAAGATATGAGTCTGATCCTGGCAGGAGAGATGACGTTATGTCGGTCTATAAGCTTTTTATTGCAGCGATCGAAGCTAATCCAGATTGGCTGCTAGCGCACCGGGAGATGTGCGAAGAGGTTCGTCGGGCCATTGAGATTGAGTTTGCGCCGGCTGCTGCTGAGGCAGTACCTCGAGTTATGGGTGGTGAACCTGAGTCAGTACCTCCTCCTACTACGATGGATGGTGATCCAATGGTCAGAGATGGAGACAAGCGACCTAGAAGCCTAGAGCCTCAGGTTGGTAGATCTCCAAAACGGTTGAGGTTAGAGAGCAGATAAAGACCATCAATTGTACATAGGAATGTATTGTGAATTAAGGATGAAATC
>Ga0233447_1003072_pt1 | contig 11035 bp, 26 predicted proteins | sample SI_124_October20_3_FD_183014 | JGI IMG/M metagenome (GOLD analysis project Ga0233447, IMG submission 183014) | Seawater microbial communities from Saanich Inlet, British Columbia, Canada - SI_124_October2016_135_MG | ecosystem: Environmental > Aquatic > Marine > Inlet | place: Canada: British...
GGGGGGGATTTATTTTGACCGTCACATTTATATCACGTGTCAAGTAAATTCGTGTGTTAATGGAAAGAAAAAACCCCCGCTAGGGCAGGGGCTTTTGGTGGCAATAACTGACTAACAACAAGAAAGTATAACAATTATGTCAGTTATAGTGATGCGGTTTTGCACAACGAGTTAAATTGAATTACTCCGCATCACTAACTTTTTCAGAAGATACCGCTTTTTTAGTAGGGGCTTTATCTTCTTTTAATTTAGTGGGTACTGCCTTAACAGCACCCTTTTCAGTTTCAACAGAAGCCCTATCTATTTCACCTGAACCGCTTTTATGCTTATCATAAGTAAAGCCTAACAGCCCGCCTAAAATAGCACCTAATACGCTATACATTAGTTTAAACCTTTCATTATTTAGAACCTTTAACGTATGTTCTACTCATAATGTAAGTTATAGGCATACTTGCCAACGTGACTAAGGCTTCAATGGGTAACATAAACCCAAATAAGCCAGATTGATTTAAAATACCTGCAACACTACCAATTGTTGCAACCCAAAATTCGCTTGTTTGATAACCTTTTTTATTTTGCATCATCTTTACTTTCATTATTTTTGGTTGTCTTCTAACCGTTCCAAGGTTTTCTTTATCCATGATATTTCAACTTTAATAGCACCGTAAAAACCTCCAATTGCCACTAAGTTTACTCCAATAGCAGTTAATAGGTCAAGCGATAAATTTGTCATTATTTAATTAAACCTCGCTTTTTCGCCATTCCATATAAAAGCAAAGCCCCGCCCGCCAAAGCCCCATATTTAACAAGGTCAAAAGTAGTTATTTTAGCGTCTGAATTAGTGTTTTGAATTGTTGGGTTTTCAACAGCATCGTCAATTTGAGAACCAACAAAAGCACCCGCTAAAGCAGTTGCCCCAAGTAGTAAAAAAGGTATAGGCATAATTAAGCCCCTTTCGTTTGAGTATATTTATTATAATGGTTTTGGGTCATATTATTATTAGCCCCATAACCTCCATTGTAACTCATTAACAAAAAGCTATCATTAACAAAACGGTTTTCACGCCTTGCACGTTTAGCTAAGTAATCTAAGTATGACATAGCAAAATAAGTATTTTGTACTAAATCATATTTTAAACTATTTACAGTAGGGTTTCCCTCCGCTGTATATCCCATATCGGAGTACAACCAGTTAGCCGTACTAGTAAGAACTTGAAAAGCCCCAAGGGAAGCATCAAAACCGCTATATAAACTATATTGCGATTTAATATGCTGTTCTATGCGTTCTAATTTTAAACCTCTATTACTTTCAATAGTAGCCATTTTTAAAAGCATATCATAAGTAATAGAATTATCCATTTTACTTTTATATGTGTTAAAAACTTGTAATACAATTTCTTCAAAAGTAAAACTATTAAAAACTTCGGGCTGTTCTAGTGTTTCTTTTTGCTTATCAAAATAGAAATAAGCACCGCCAGCAAGCGTTGTTAATCCTAAAATTGTTAAAACAGTATACATTAAACGCCTATCTCCTCAATTTCCATAATACTACCACCATAATTAACACCTACAGAACCGCCAGTTCTTTTCGCTTGAAAATTAAATGTAATTGTATTTAAAGCCGTATCGGTACTTGTGAAAATATAAGTTTCTGTATGTTTACTACCTGTATTTGTAGTTGTACCATTTTGCCATATACGAGTGTCATTATTACTTGAAAAAGTACCTGTACCACCTGTTTGTGTAATTCGTACACTTGAATAGTTTGCGTTTAAATAACAAAAGAAAGAAACAGTAATTCTAAATTTAGAACCAATTTTTTTCGGTGTAACAACTTGGCTTAGTTGGTTAGCGTATGCGGTTGATAATGTAACGCTGTTTGAGCTACTAGAATATAAATGTTGTAATAGTCCTGAAACTGCCGGTTTTACTGTGCTTCCCATTATGTAATACTTTCATCTTCAATATCAATTAAAGTGTTGCTTGCACCCTCCGAAACAGAATACAAAGCATCTTTACATTTAGTGGAGTATTCACCACCCGCAAGAACTCTAACGCCTCTAGTCGGTGTAATACCGCTATCACCGACCCTTATGTCAACAGTACCATTATTTTGAACCGTTAATTCTGTCCTAGCAGTATTTGTAGCTACTAAAACGGTTGCCGTCGTTGCGGGTGCTGTTTTTGAAGCGGGCGTACTTCTACTATCTCCACCTGTAACAGGTAAAGCACTAGTAAAAACAAGGCGGTTATCTTGGAAAATAGTATCAGAAATCGCAAGGTCTACGGTTATAGTTGTTCCGCCCCTGTTCCATATTCTAATACTTTTACCGACACTTGAAGCCATAGAAAAGGCTATACCTTTTCGGATTGTTGAAATTTCGTTTTCGTCAATAGCTTCAATTTCAAGATTGTTTCCGCTTGCAGTACTTTCTAAAACACCTATATATTGAACTGGTAAATGCATCTCAAAAAACGCACCCGCTAAAATGCTGATATTAGGTATTTCTTTATAAAATATTGTCATGATTTTTTCCTTATTTTCTTAGTACTAAGTATAACGCACCTAAGCCCGCAATAGCAAATACTATTGGCATAGGGTTGATACTTTCGCTGGTTTTACCAGTTGTTGCTAGTTGTGTTGTACTTGCCAAAGCTTTTGTTGTTTCCGCAACCGTTGACCCCGCACCCTGTACAACATCTTTTACAGTATCTAAACTTCTATTTGAAAATGTGATTAAATCGCTAAATATACTAACGACGTTTTCATCTATAGTTCGTGAATTATCTATAGTAACATTTGCGTTACTACCAATTGCAAGAGCGTCATCACTTGCCCCAACTCTTAAGTCTTTTTGTTCTGTGGTTTGTGAACTATCACTTTTTGAACCCATTAAACAACCCTTTCCATATAATAATGTTCAACTTTAAAATTAAACTTTTCGTAGGCTCTTTTGTGTGATTTTTTGCTTGTTTTTAAAGCTACTTTTTCACAACCGTACACTTTCGCAAGGGCATCTAAAAATATACTAATTTCACCTAAATAATCTGTGTATTTTCCGCACATATCTAATATGTACAAAATTCTTTCGTTCGTTGCTGTTATTTTAATTTTGCATGTAAAAAATGTGTCATTTTCTACTTCCCATAATTCAGCACCGTTTTTTAAATAAGCAACTATATTATTAATATAATTGTCATTATCTAAAATGGTACGAAAAGCACTTTCATGCTTTCCGCTTTCCCATTCTATTTTTTTAATATCTGCCATAACGCAAAAATCGCTATACCCGCAACCGCAATAGTGGTTATACCACCTTTTATTTGCAAGCCCGAACCAATATTAAAGTCACCTAAACCGCCTGTGGCCTGATTTCCACCTTTGGAAGTTGCGGAACTATCAAAAGAGGGGGAAGAACCCTCTCCAAAAGTAGCTGGATTTAACATAAATGTTACCTCCTAACCGCAAAAACTAAAGCAACTAACGCTACTAAACCAACGCCCGCACCCGCAAGGTACAAAGCGTTTTTATTAGTAGTAGCTAAAGGGGCGGTATCATTAGGTTGACGTACTTCTGGCACGAAAGGGGGCGTAGTTTCACGCTGTACTTCGCTCTCCGCACGTTTAAAGTCAATAACTTTATCAGCGGTAGTGCTTAACAAGTCAGTAAAATCTCCGAAAATACTCATAATGATACCCTCCTAATTAACCGTTAGTTTTTGTTTTAATATCTAAACCGTGTATTGCAACAGCTACGATATTATAGTTACCGCCTGGTGAAACACTCCAGTTGATAGTTTGACGGAAATCATTAACGCCCGCCATTGGTAAAGCACCATTACTTTCGTTTAAACGGTTGAAAGTTGCATGGTAGTAACCAGTTTGTGCAGTACGACCGCTATTTGCAAGAATTACTTGTTGCACGTTAGCAGGGATTTCGTCCATAACTGTATTACTGTTTGCTTCAACAGAAACATTCACAATAGTACCCGCTTGGTCTTCAATGTGTAATGCTTCATAAGCAATATCTTGAGTTTTCGGAAGTGTTGAAATCTCTTGGTCACCTGTAGTAGCAAAGTTTTGTGGGTAATTAATAATTCTGTGATGTAAACCAAGTTTACGCTCTTCTGTTGAACGTGATGTGTATAGTTCAATAGAAGCCACGTTTACAAGTGTTCCACATTCAACTTCAACAGTAATAGTTGAAACGTCAGCAGTACCCAATGCAAATAATTTAGAAGCTTCAGGTGATTTAAGAATTGCACTAGCAAAATGTAAAGGAATAACCCCTGCCACGTTCCCCGCACCGTTTTTATCACCGTAGAATTTTTGAAGGTCTAAAAGTTGTGTTGGTGTCGCATCAATAATAGTATCACCGTCAATGCGTAGTTTAATTTTTGAAATTTCTGATTTCATATCTGCAACCGCATTGGCTACACCTGCACCAGTTTCAAAATAAAGGTACATATCATAGATTGTGCCTCCAACTGGTACGTCACGAGTTGCAAGACTTGAACTTGCTACACCTGTTAAAGATGCATTCTTTTTATCTAATAGTAAAGGCATTTTTATTCTCCATATCCTTTAGTTATAATTTCAGCTACTTTAGAAGCAACAGGTACTTGACGCATTGCGTACAAAACACCCCCTGCAATAAAAATAGCACCGATTGTTTTAAGCATTGAGTTCATATTAAAGTCCTAACTGTTTAGTTAGCCATTGACCCGCTACAACAGTAGCAACACCGAACGCAAAAGATAGCATAGTTGATTTATTCATAAGAAAAACCCTTTATATTAATTATTGTTTATATTTAATTTAGGGCTTAATAAAAATTATAACAAATTTATTTACATAATAAAAGCATTTAATTTTTTTATTTCTTTAAATCTTCTTTTTAAATAAAATTCACCCTGATTTAATAAATACGCATTTTTCAATTCGGGGTCTACCCAGTCAATAGCTAAAGTTTCGCTATCCTGCACTGACTGTGAAAAACATAACAATGTTGTACATTGGTTTCTAACATTCGGGTCAATCTGTTGTGTACGTTGTGCAATAAAAGTACAAACATGCCCTAAATGACGCGAGCGGGTTGCTAAAGGCATCATTTCTTTTGAAAATCTACCTATAGTTTCCCCGCTTTCATCAACAGCAATTTCGCAAGCTTGGTTAGCGAAAACCATTTTCAAAAACGCTTCGGGGTTATCTGTTATATAATCAGCTTCCCATTCAGGGTCAAGTAAAGGGTCTAAAACAAATAGGGGTCTATTTGTCTTTTCCCTTTTCATTTGCACTAGTTTTATCGCTGTTTTTGTTTTTCCCGATATTGTCTGCCCTACTATTAGAGTGTGTGCCATTTTTCTTTTTACCTTTCATTTTAATATACCAACTTGCAAGCTTGGCTTTTATACCAGTTAGTTTTTCTTGCCCTTTTTGAGTTCTAAATGCTTCAATACCTAAACCCGCCTCCATAATCATTAAAGCTTGTAAAGGTGACAATTTAACACCGCCCTCACTAACTAAATATGCGGTGGTCATATCCACGTGGGTGTTATGCCTTGCATCATCAATAGGAAAATCAAGAAAGTTATCATACGCACTACGTTTTAAATTCTGCACAACAATAGCGGTTGCTTTACTTTCTGCAATCATTTGTTCATTATTGACTACTTCCGCTTGTGCCGTAGCTTCCGCTTCCATTGGGTTATTAATTTTCTGTGTACTTTTAACAGTCTTTTTTCTAAATTTACCCTTTTTAGTTAATGACGGAGAACCGTCTTTTTTAACAGCATGAATTTCAGGGTTAAATGTTTCACCCGCATTTTCATTAATAGTATTTATTTTCGCTTTTTGTTCAACAGCATCATTTTCGTACTTTTCTACTACATGTTGTTGCACTTCGGGCGTATCATCTACCATATCTTGTATTGCATTCTCAAAAGTTTCCTTGTCACCACTAGATATAGGGGCTTCACTTTCAACTTTTTCTATTTTTTCATTTGTCTTTTCTTTTGACATTGTGCTAACCTTTCGTTTAACGAGTTAATTTTTATAAAGGCAATTATAACATGGTGAAGAAAAATAAAAAAGATTTAAAAAATTTAAAAATTAAAAATTTTAAAGAATTTAAAAATCTTAAAAAACGTCAAATTTTCCCCACTTGGGATAAAGAAAAACATGTGCCTATATTAGACAAAAATATCCCCACTAAAGAATTAATAAAAGGCTTGCGTTATATTCATGGCGATTTTGATAAATACGATTTAAGAAAATTTAAAGATAATCCACAAACTAGAAAAAAAGTTTCTAAAATATTAAACGAATATTATTCATTAACAAAATCAAGGGGTAAAGTAAAAGAACATACACCGAGAAAAAATAACAGAAAAATTATTTCTGATTTATCTCAACAAAAAGGTAACTGGAAAAAATTTTATATCCCTGTAAATAATGAAAACGATAAAATTATTTATAAAAAATTAAAGGGAAAAAAGTTTGCTATTGAAAAAACAAAAGTAGCAACGTATATTAATTTGTATTTTAATAAAGTAAATTTAGCTAAAAATAGTGATAAAGAAGTTGACCGCCTTTTAAAAGGTTTAAGAAATATTAAATATATAAGAATTATTAACGGAGAATATTTAGTTGGAGCTAAATTTGAAGATAAAAAACAAGTAAAATTAAGAATAAAAAGATTAATGAGTAATTATAATAATACTGGCGAGTGGTTAGACGGTTTAAAAGTATTACAAAAATTTAATAAAAAGAAAAAACGCAAGTCTAAAAATAAAAAATAATTTAAGAAAGCCCTAAATCTTATGAAAAAAATTGCAGTAATTGATATGGAAAGTGACCCTTTTTTATTTGGTCGTGTTCCTGTTCCCTTTATATGGGGATTTTATGACGGTGAAATTTATAAAAAATTTTATTCCACTTCGGAATTAATAAAATATATTTCTAATTTTGAAGGAATTGTTTACGCACATAATGGTGGTAAATTTGATTTTCATTATTTATTAGAGGCTTTAGAGCCTGACCAAGAAATTATGATTATAAACGGTAGATTATCAAAATTTAAAATTGGTAAATGCGAATTGCGTGACAGTTATAATATTTTTCCCCTTCCTTTATCCGCATATAAAAAAGATGATTTCGATTATACCAAGCTAGAAAAAGACGTTAGAGAAAATCATATCGCAGAAATAGAAAAATATTTAAAAAGTGATTGCGTTAATTTATTTGAAATTGTTAGCCATAGTATAAAAGAATACGGTTTGAATTTAACAATGGCGGGTTGTGCTTTTAAATACTGGTATAAAAATTTTTCTGAATTAGATAAAATACCAAAATCCCCGAAAAGTTATTTTAAAGAATTTAAGCCTTTTTATTATGGGGGGCGTGTAGAATGTTTTAAAAAAGGAATATTTAATTATAAATTTAAAAGTTACGATATTAATTCTGCTTATCCTTATGCAATGCTACATAACCACCCTTTCGGATATGAATATTTAATTAAAAGTTATTTACCAAAAAATAAAGAAGATATAGAAAAAAGTTTTATTCATTTAAAATGTATTTCTAAAGGTGCTTTACCCTTTAGAACAAAAACAGGTTTATCCTTTCCGAGCGATGATGAAATTAGAGAATATAGAATTACAGGGTGGGAATATTTAGCGGGCATTGATTGTGACGCTATAGAAGTAAAAGAAATTATTTCTGTTTATACTTTTGAAAATACTATTTCATTTAAAGGTTATGTTGACCATTTTTATGATAAAAAGAAAAAAGCAAAAGGAAAAAATAAAGCTGAATATATGATGTGTAAATTATTTTTAAATTCTTTATATGGAAAATTCGGGCAGTCAGGTGAAAAACACATGAATTATACAACCGCTAACGCTTGGGAAGCTGAGGAATTAATGGAAAGCGGGAAAGATTTTTGCGGAGAATTGGGTTCTATGGCTTTAATGAGTGAACCTGTACCCGAAGAAAAACAAAATTTTTATAATGTTGCAACCGCTTGTAGTATAACTGGCTTTGTTAGGGCTTATATGTTTAGACATTTACATAAAGCTAAAGGTTTAATGTATTGTGACACCGATAGCATAACATGTCTTGAAATGCCTTGTGAGGAGGGTGCGGAGTTAGGGCAATGGGAATTAGAGGGTGAATATTCTACTGGTGCAATTTGTGGTAAAAAAATGTACTCTTATAAGTACCTGAAAAAATACGTTAAAAATAAAGAATGGTATAAAAATTCGTCAAAAGGCGTAAGAATTTCAGAAAAAGAAATTTTTGCTATTGCAAAAGGTGAAAAAATAGTTTACTTTAATAATGCACCGAGTTTTTCAGCGACTAAACCGCTTCAAATTTCGGAGTTAAACGGAGAACCTATAAAAAATAGGTTCATAAATAGAACGGTCAAAATGACCTAATTAAAAATAGAAAGAAAATAATATTATGAAACAACTTAAAAAAATCACATCTAAAGACGTACTAGGTTCAAAAATCACAGTAGGCATGAAATACTTACTAGGTGGTACTGCGTGGGGTCACTTTGTAAAATCCACTTCATACGGTGATAGCATAGGAATTGAGGGTGACTTTGTTGCTGTTAATCCTAAAACTAACGAACAATTTTCTGCACCTGTAATTTACTTACCACAGGATAAAGCGGAAAGTATTAAAAACGCTTTAGATGCACGTCAAGACGTCAGCGAATGTGTAGAAATTAAAATTGAAATTTCTACTGTTGCAAGCGATAAATCAAAAACTGGCTACACTTGGTTAGTAACTGGTTTAAAATCTAAAGAAAGCATGAATGCACAAGCGGTTATGATTGCTAGCCTGACCACTGCATCTAATTTATTAGAAGCACCAACAGGTAAATAAGTTAGCAAGGTGGTTTTACTTAAATTTTCCACCTGAATAAATGGTTAGGGGTTATCCATGCTAAGAAAACCCCATTTATTTAAAACACAAAAGAAAGTAAGATTATGACATCTATAAACAGAGAAACAAAACTTACATATAAAAGACCTGTAAATTTTGAACCTAAAAAGAAAGTACTTGACCGAGTATTTAACCATAACGGCGTTGAATACGGAGTATTTAAACACGCTACAAAAAGAATGACAGCGGGCAGAATGGAAATTAAAAGGTTATCAGTATGAGTTTATTTATAGAAAATACGGATATTATAGTATTCTTATTTATTATGGGGCTTTGGAGTTTCATAATATACATGGTAGGTTATGAAAGAGCATCTAACACCAATAAAAAACAATTGGTTAGGGCTTGGAAAAAATCTAAAAATGTTATTAGTGATGAATTAGATGATTTAGCGGGGTTATAATGCAAACATATACAGATATATTTTTACGACTTGAAGAAATAGAGGTTAATATTGATAACGCTTATATTGCACATCAAAAATATGCTTGGTCGTATGTTGAAAAAGCACGAAAAGAACTTGTTTCTTTAAAAGAAGAAGTAAAATTAAATATTAAACAACCCAAAACCGACACTTTAGAAAAATTGGGTCAAGAAAGGTTAGGTTTATAATGAATAAATTTAAAGTCGTATTATTTTTCGGGGATAAAGAACCGAACGAAAGAGAATATGAAACAACAACCATTGCTAAAAATCATGGGGAAGCATTAAACAATGTTATAGGGTATTTTTGTAATAACGTGTTTAATCAAAACGGATTGCGACCACAATTTTTAGATGCTATTATTGACGAATTACCAATTGATTTAAAAGGGGATAATGCGGAATGATTATTTGCGAATTAGCTGTTACATGCAGTTTACTTTTTGGGGGTGCTACTTATCACTTCACGGAAAAATATGCACCTGAAAGGGGATATAGTTGGAATAATCAAACAATTGGTTTTTCTATGGAACAAAACAAGAAAGGTTTTTATAATGGTATTAACTTGGCTACATTTAAAGATAGCTTTAATAAAAGAAGTTTTACTTTTACTTCTACATACGGCTTCCGAATTAATGATAATATCGCTTTTGGCATGGGTACGGGTTACACCAAAACGTCGTATTATGAAGGTGTTTTACTCGCACCCTACGGTGAAATATGCCACTTACGGATTTGCGGTACTATATTGGGGCTTCCTAATTTGGTGCATAATGACGCTTTTATCAATTTAGGTTTGAAAGTGAGGTTTTAAGATGATTGAATTCAATTTTACAACGTGTGTTTATAATATGAACGAATTACATGAGGCTTATGAACAGGCTATTTCAAGTTTTGAAGCTAAATATCCCGATGATTGTGACTATATAAAAATCCGTATTCAAAATGTTTGTTGGGATAGTTTCGGTAAAAATTTTGATGTTAACTTTTTATTAACTAGGGGGTAGCAATGCCTAAAATGGATTGTGTGGATTTCTTTAATCGAAAAAGTAAAAGAATAAAACACATACGAGAAAATGAAATTGATTTAAAACATACTAGAAATAGGGCTGAACTTGAAATTGATTATTTTGAAAGGAATATTAACGAAAGTTCAACCCCTATGTGGGAAGTTTTGAATAAAAGAAAGTTTAAAAAATGAATGTAAAAGAACTTATTGAGGTTTTAAACAAACTACCCCCTGAAATGGGTGTTAGTGTTACCAGTAACCAAGAATATTTTAGTGATGCTGAATATATTTATAAATATAAACCAAAAATGGGAAGCCCTGAAATAATTATTGCGGATACTTCACTTGATAATGATGCTTGGTGTTTTCATGGCATGTGTAGTAGTATTGATTTAATACACGAAGATAATTAACCAGTTAAAGGCGTGCTAAAAAGTAAAGATTTTGGTAAATCAGAGAAATTTAGCTTAGTATATACCGCCTTTTTACTTCCCATTGCAAGGGAAGTTACCAAACCTGACATTGAACGAACGTATAAGCTAGTATGTGTCAGAAAAGCCCCTGTCCTAGCGGGGGTTTTTTCTTTCCATTAACACACGAATTTACTTGACACGTGATATAAATGTGACGGTCAAAATAAATCCCCCCC
>Ga0233447_1003075_pt1 | contig 11023 bp, 8 predicted proteins | sample SI_124_October20_3_FD_183014 | JGI IMG/M metagenome (GOLD analysis project Ga0233447, IMG submission 183014) | Seawater microbial communities from Saanich Inlet, British Columbia, Canada - SI_124_October2016_135_MG | ecosystem: Environmental > Aquatic > Marine > Inlet | place: Canada: British...
GTGCACGCCGCCTACTCCCTGGGGGCCAACAAGTGGCAGATCCTGCGCTATGTGATCCTGCCCAATGCCCTGCCCGACATCTTCACCGGTGTCAGGGTGGCCCTCGGTGTCTGCTGGGGGACCCTCGTGGCGGCCGAGCTGACTGGAACCACGACCGGCCTTGGAGCCACGATCTTTGCTGCCAGCAAGTTCTTCAGGATGGACATCGTGGTCGTCGCCATCATTATCATCGGCGTGATCGGTGTCGCCATGGACCTGGTCATGCGCTTCCTCGAGGCCCGGCTCATCCCGTGGCGGGGTAAGGGCTGAATCCTCTGGTACAACTCGTTCCATGATGGGCCTCCTGAACACCTGGTATTCACGGGCCGTCGAGTCACCGGCGAGGGTGGTCCTGGCCGACCTGGGTGATCCCCGGGCCGATGAGGCTGCAGGTCGCCTGACCGACAAGGGCCTCGCCGTGGTGGTCGAACCCGTGGTCGATTGCGCTGATCCGACAATTGCTCAGATGGTCGCCGCTGCACGCTCCGCAGGCCTGGATCCCGACGACCCGGTTGTGGCGGCCGCCGTCCTCGTCAGGGCAGGCCACGCTGATGCAGCCGTCGCCGGTGCAACCAGGCCGACGGCTGACGTCCTACGTGCAGGCCTGAGGGTGATGGGCGTTGCGCCGGGAGTTTCCCTTGTGAGCAGCAGCATGCTCATGGTCCTTCCTGACGGTAAGGCGGTCGTGTTCGCTGACTGCGGGGTCGTCCCGGACCCGGACGCTGCACAGATGGCATCGATCGCTGTATCGAGTGCCCGGACCTTCGAGCAGTTGACCGGGGAGCAGGCCCGGGTGGCGATGCTCTCCTACTCGACAATGGGTAGCGCCGCGGGAGCACGCGTCGACAAGGTGCGGGAGGCGACCAGGCTGGCTACAGACCTGGCTCCGGGCCTTGCCGTTGACGGTGAGTTGCAGTTCGATGCCGCCTGGGTCCCTGAGGTTGCCGCAGCAAAGGCTCCGAACTCGGCCGTGGCAGGTAGGGCCAACGTCTTCGTGTTCCCGGACCTTGACTCTGGGAACATCGCCTACAAGGTCGCGGAGCGGATGGGCGGTGCCAGGGCGATCGGTCCCCTCCTCCAGGGCCTTGACGGGGTGCTCCACGATCTGTCGCGTGGCTGTACGGCCGACGAGATCGTCGATGTAGCGGTGGTTGCAGGGATACAGGCACTGGGTTGAGAGCCGCTTCCGGATACCAGCAGGGAAGTCAGTCTGTATTCACGAAAAGTTATCTGACCATAACTTGGCCGTGAGTGGGTCTAACGCTAGTGTGAGCCCGTGCGACGTCAGACCCTTGATACGACACAGGTTGTCGACTGTGCGGCCCGCCTTGTCGACACCGAGGGGTTCGAGGCGCTCACCCTCACAAGGGTCGCCGCCGAGCTGGGTGTGCGCCAACCCGCCCTCTACCGCCACGTCGACGGCTACGACGCCCTTGTCAGGGCCCTCGGCCTGAGGGGCCGCGAGATCATCGCCGGCCGCCTCGCCGACGCAGCAGTCGGCCTCGCCGGAGACGATGCGGTGCGCGCAATGGGAACTGCCTGGCGAGGCGTGGTCAGGGACCACCCGGGTCAGTACGCCGCCACCGATCGCTACCCGTGCGCAGGCGATCCGGAACTGGAGGCCGCAGTGGAACGCGTCGTACACGTGCTGGCACAGGCACTCGCCGCCTACGACCTCGGCGACGACGAGAAGGTGCACGTCGCCCGCTCCCTACGCAGTGCCTTCCACGGATTCGCCCACCTCGAATCCGGCGACGGCCACCCGCATCCCCTCGACCTCGACGACACCTTCGACCACCTGCTCGACCTGATCTGCGCCGGCATCCACGCCCTACGCAGCGCCACGGTCTGAGACACGAAGGTCAGGCAGGAACGGTGACCCGACTCGGATTCGTGCTGGACTCAGGCACCTGCATCGGGTGCCATGCCTGCACCGTGGCGTGCAAGAGCGAACACGACGTACCCCTCGGGGTGAACCGCACCTGGCTCAAGTACGTGGAGACCGGTTCGTTCCCCGACACCGACAGGTCCTTCTCGGTGATGCGCTGCAACCACTGCCAGGACGCACCCTGCATGGACATCTGTCCCACCTCGGCCCTCTATCGGGCCGACAACGGCGTGGTCGACTTCAACGACGCCAACTGCATCGGATGCAAGGGCTGCATGAACGCCTGCCCCTACGACGCCATCTACATCAACCCGGCCACATCCACGGCCCACAAGTGCAACTTCTGCAACCACCGGGTGACCGAGGGTCTCGAGCCGGCGTGCGTGATCGTGTGCCCCACACAGGCCATCAGGGTCGGCGACCTGGACGATCCTGACTCCGAGATTTCGCAACTGCACTCGACCGGCACCGGATCGGTACGGTCCCCAGCCCAGAACACGAACCCGGCGGTCATCTACAAGAACGCCAACCCCACCTCCCTTGACCCGTTGGCGTCATCCATCCGGTCCGACGGCATGATCTGGTCCGACACGCTCGACTCCCATCCATCGCCCACCCCGGCGTCGCTGGCCGCGGCACCCAACCGTGACGACGGCCAGGAAATGGGTCGAACCGTCTACACCACCCGGCACCCCGTCACCTGGGGCTCAATGGTGTCGGGCTACCTGGTCACCAAGGCCGTTGCAGCCGGCGTGATGCTCATGGCGGCCCTGCTGGTCCTCATTGGTCACGGCGACAACCAGGCAGCGGTCGGCGTGGTCCCGCCGATGGTCGCAGGTGCGTTCCTCGCAGCCACAGGCGTCCTTCTGGTCGGTGACCTGAAACAGCCCGGCCGGTTCCACTACCTGATCACCAGGGGCAACTGGTCGTCGTGGCTGGTCAAGGGTGCATACGTCCTCGCTGGCTTTGCAGCCACCCTTGCGGCATGGTGGGTGGCGGGCCTCGCCGGTGCCGGCGGGGTGCTACCCATCCTTGTCGTACCGGCGGTGGTACTGGCCCTTGGAACTGCCGGGTACACGGCGTTCCTGTTCGGACAGTGCGAGGGCCGTGATCTCTGGCAGGAACCCCTGCTGCTCCCGGTTCTGCTTATCCAGGCGGTCGTGGCTGGAGGTGCTACCTATTCGGTGCTCGACCTGGTCATGACGATTCCCGAGGTGGCGACCGTCCGATGGGTCTTCCTCGCAGCGCTCGTCCTCAACGGCATCCTGGTAGCGGCCGAGATGCGCGGTGGCCATTCGAGGCACGTGACCATGGCGCTGGCCGAACTGACCCACGGAGACCAGGGCCAGAAGTTCCGAATCTGGCTGGTCGCCGGCCTGGCGCTCCCGTGCCTGCTCCTGGCTGCAGCCCTGCTGACCGACTCCGGCACCCTCCTCGCCGCCCCGGCAGGACTAGCGGCTCTGGCGGGGATGTTCGCCTACGAGGATGCCTACGTCAGAGCCGGCCAGTCGGTGCCACTGTCATGAACGAGCCCGGAGGACAAGCGTGCTGACCGCCTACCCACCCGAAGGAGAGTGGGACGACCACGACGCCCTCGACGCCCAGGCATGGCCCGAAAAGGTCAGGCGCAGGTTCCGCCTCGTACCCACCACCTGCTTCAACTGCGAGGCCACCTGTGGTCTGCTGGCATACGTCGACAAGGACACGGGGAAGGTCGCCAAGTTCGAAGGCAATCCCGTGCACCCTGCGAGCCGTGGACGCAACTGCGCCAAGGGCCCGGCCACAATCAACCAGGTCGACGATCCCGAACGAATCCTCTATCCGATGAAGCGGGTCGGCGACCGTGGCGACGGCCTCTGGGAACGCATCTCCTGGGATCAGGCACTCGACGAGATCGGCACCCGGATAGGCGACGCCTTCCGTCAGGACCGCCACGATGAGGTCATGTACCACGTGGGCCGAATGGGCGACGACTCCTACATGGAACGGGTTCTGCACTCGTGGGGTATCGACGGCCACAACAGCCACACCAACATCTGTTCCAGCGGAGCCCGGGTCGGCTACGCCACGTGGATGGGATTCGACCGGCCGTCAGCCGACTTCGCGAACGCCAAGGTGATCTTCCTCATCTCATCCCACCTCGAGGCCGGCCACTACTTCAACCCGCACGCCCAGCGGATCATGGAGGGTCGTGAGGCCGGAGCGAAGATCATCTGCATCGACCCTCGCCTCTCAAACACGGCCTCACAGGCCGATCACTGGCTGTCGGCATGGCCCGGTACCGAGGCCTTCCTTCTCCTGGCAATCGCCCGACTGCTCATCGAGGCTGGCACCTGGGACCGCGAGTTCTTCCGGCGGTGGGTCAACTGGGAGACCTTCCTCACCGCCACCCGCCCCGACCTGGAGCCCGTGTTTGACAACGTCGAGGCTGCACTGCTCGACCAGTACGCCGAATACACCCCCGAGGAGGCCGCACGGGTATGTGGCATCGACGAGGACGTCATCCGCGAAGTGGCCGGCATCGTCGGTGAAGGCCTCGGGGGGCTCGCATCCCACACATGGCGGGCAGCATCGGCTGGAAACCTGGGTGGCTGGCAGGTGTCGAGGTGCCTCCAGTTCCTGAACGTGCTCACCGGCAGCGTCGGCACGGTTGGCGGAACCAACGCCAACGGCTGGAACAAGTTCATACCGGTCACCCCGATCCACCCAGAACCCCAGGGTCGGTGGAACGAGATGTCGTGGCCCAATGAGTTTCCACTGGCCCACCACGAAATGTCCATCCTGTTGCCCCACTTCCTGAAATCAGGGCGCGGATACATCGACACCTACTTCACACGCGTCTACAACCCTCTGTGGACCAACCCCGATGGGTTCACCTGGCTCGAGGTCCTCCAGGACCCCGAGAAGGTCGGTTGCCACGTAGCCCTCACCCCGACCTGGAACGAATCGGCATGGTTTGCCGACTACGTGCTCCCAATGGGTGTCTCCTCCGAGCGCCACGACGTGTCCAGCTTCGAGACCCATTCGGGCCGGTGGGTCGGGTTCCGTCAGCCCGTGCTGCGCCGCCACGCCGAGATGGAGGGTCAGAGCGTCGACCGAACCCACGAGACCAACCCCGGAGAGGTGTGGGAGGAACAGGAGTTCTGGATCGATCTCTCATGGCGCATCGACCCCGACGGCTCGCTGGGAATCCGCAACCAGTTCGAGAGCCGCGATGAACCCGGACAGCCCCTTCCGCTCGACGAGTACTACACAATGCTGTTTGAGAACTCCGTCCCCGGTCTGCCCGAGGCAGCTGCCGAGGAGGGCATCAGCGCCCTCGAGTACATGCGTCGCAAGGGTGCGTTCGCCATCCCGGGCGACCAGTACGAGGTCCATGAAAGGCCCGTCGGCGAGGCCGACCTGGCAGGAGCCACCCTCGACGGGGCGGGCGTCTACCGACGACCCGGAACAGCCGGCTCACACGACTCCCTCGGGGACATCAAGGGTCACATGCCGTTCATCGGCGACGGCTCACCGGCGGTTGAGATCGACGGCGAGGCCAGGTTCGGCTTCCCGACACCGTCCAAGAAGTTGGAGTTCTACTCCGAGACCATGAAGGACTGGGGCTGGCCCGAGTACACCATGCCGACCTTCATCAAGAGCCAGGTGCACTGGGAGGACCTGGACTTCGCCGCCGGAGAGCGCATCCTGGTGCCCACCTTCCGCATCCCCACGCTCATCCACACCAGATCGGCCAACAGCAAGTGGCTGAACGAGATCAGCCACCGCCACCCGCTCTGGCTCCACCCCGAAGATGCCGAGAAGCTGGGTATCGACGACAACGGGCTGGTCCGCATCACCACCCGGATCGGGCACTTCGTCATAGGTGCCTGGAGAACCGAGGGAATCAGGCCCGGGGTGGTGGCGGCCAGCCACCACATGGGCAGGTGGCGCCTCGACGAGCACAAGGCCCGATCGTGGGCCGCCGGTAAGGCGTCGATCGACCGTGATCATGACGGCCGGTGGCGGCTCCGACGCGAACACGGTCATGAGTCCTACGAGAGCGACGACCCCGACACCGGGCGGATCTGGTGGTCCGACACCGGTGTTCACCAGAACCTGACCTTCCCAGTGCAGCCCGACCCGGTGAGCGGCATGCACTGCTGGCTACAACGGGTGACCGTGGGGCCCGCACAGGATGGCGACGCCTACGGCGACGTGGTGGTCGACACCGACGCGGCACATGCCGTGTTCGAGGAGTGGATGGCCAACACCCGGCCAGGCCCGGGGCCCGACGGCCTGCGCAGGCCTCTCTGGTTTGCACGCCCGGTCAAGCCCACGGCGACCGCGTACCGCCACGAGGGCTAGGACCCGGCCGCCGGTCGGCAGATGGCGGAAGGTGTGGGATTCGAACCCACGGTGACCCGGAGGCCACAACGGCTTTCGAGGCCGCCCCATTCGTCCGCTCTGGCAACCTTCCGCCTGCGAGGCTAACGAGGGCCCGGAGGTGGGCCAACCGGTGGGCCGTGGTCAACCTCGACGCCGGCTGAAGAAGTCTGTCAGGAGCGCGGCGCATTCGTCTCCGCGGACGCCGGCTGTGACGTGGAACTCGTGGTTCAGCCTGGGATCGGAACCCAGGTGGTACAGCGATCCCAGCGACCCTGCGTCGGGGTTGGGGGCGCCCCAGACGACCCTGTCGATTCGTGACGCCCATGCCGCACCGGCGCAGAGGGGACAAGGCTCCAGCGTTACGACGAGGGTCGCCTCGTCGAGACGCCATGATCCCAACTCGGCTGCGGCATCGCGCAGGGCCAGCACCTCGGCATGCGCAGTTGGATCACCTGTGGCCTCCCTCTCGTTGTGCCGGCTGGCCACGATTCGCCCGCCAGCCACCACGACTGCTCCGACCGGTACCTCACCCTGCTCGCCGGCCCGATGGGCCTCGGCCAGCGCCAATGCCATCAGATCGTCGTCTGAGAGTGAGGCCGGTTCTTCCGGATGCGGGTTCATGGCGCCGACGATAGGCCCCCCTGAGCGCGACACCCGTCCTCGAGAGTGGCGGCCAGGTGGTCTGCGGCACCCCGGGGGTTCCGCTGAGGGCTGCTGCCTTCCGGCCCTGACCCGGTTCACGGGCCCCGGTCGCACAGGACCCGACCGCCACACTCCAGAACGGGTGCGGAGCAACGATACCCTTGTCGCCCGGAACCCACCCAGGGGTGGGGCCCGGGAGGGATGCGAGAGCGGCCGATTCGGCACGCTTGGAAAGCGTGTGTGGCTTCACAGTCACCGTGGGTTCGAATCCCACTCCCTCCGCCGTTCGCCAACTGATCGTGTCGCGGCCCGGCTGTAGGCTCGGCAGGGCATGGAGTACACGTCTCTCTACCGTCGTTTCCGACCCCGTCGCTTCAGCGAGATCAGGGGCCAGGAACACGTCGTCGCCGCACTGCGCAACGCAGTGCGCGACGATCGGGTACAGCACGCCTACCTGCTCAGCGGCCCGCGTGGCACCGGCAAGACAACCGCTGCCCGCATTCTCGCCAAGGCCCTCAACTGTCTGGCTCCCGTCGATGGTGAGCCCTGCTGTGAGTGTGAGCCCTGTCTGGCGGTAGATGCCGGCACCTCCTTTGACCTGCATGAACTCGATGCTGCCTCAAACAACAAGGTCGACGACATGCGCGACCTGCTGGGAAAGGTGGCCCTCGGAACGCCCGGCCGAACCAAGGTGTACCTGCTCGACGAGGTGCACATGCTCACATCCGGTGCCGAGAACGCCCTCCTCAAGACGCTCGAGGAGCCACCCGACCATGTCGTCTTCGTGCTGGCCACCACAGAGCCGCACAAGGTCGTCGAGACAATCCGCAGTCGGGCCCAGCACCTTGAGTTGAATCTCCTCTCGGCTGAGACCCTCGGGTCGCTGGTAGCCGACGTGGTGGCTGACGCCGGCCTGGACGTCGACGACGAGGGTATGGCCCACGCCGTCCGGTCGGCCCGCGGTTCGGCCCGCGATGCCCTTTCTGCGCTGGACCGGGTCGTAGCCGGAGGGGTGACCACCGACGACACAACCGTTGCCGATCTGCTCACTGCACTCGCTACAGCCGATGCCGGAGCAGCCCTCGGGGCTCTGGCCGCCGGTATCGGTCGGGGACGCGAGCCACGTGTGCTCGGCGAGGCGTTACTGGCAGCACTGCGAGAGGCCTTCCTCGTCGCCATGGGTGTTCCACCTGAACAGCTGGCCGACGCCGATCGGGATCGTGCCCGCTCCTTTGCCGAACAGGTGACTCCGGCGATGATTACCGGTGCACTTGAGACCCTCGGTTCGGCCCTGGTTGCCATGCGTCGTGCCCCTGATCCGCGGGTCGATCTCGAGGTTGCACTGGTCAGGTTGACCTCGCCCGCCTCTTCCGGGGGTTCTGACCAGACGGTTGTCGAGGCCCTTACAAGGCGCATCGACAAGCTGGAGAGGGCCCTGGCAGATGCCGGCCCACCCAGGGCCAGGGCAGCGGCTCCTCCACCTCAGCCACCTGCACCACATGCGGCAGGCCCGGCGGCGACAGCGCGGGCGACCCTGGCACAGGCCGGTACCTCCCAGCCGCCGCTTCCGCCGCCATCACCACCGCAGTCCCAGGGATCGGCCTCTCGAGAGTCGTCCCAGGCAGCCCCGACAGAGCCTTCCGGTACTGATCAGCCCGCATCAGAGGCCGACCTACCCACCAGCGATGACCTGGTTGCGGCCTGGGACGAGGACCTCAGCGAAATGCTCCCCAGGAAGGCCCGTGCCAGATTCTCGGCTGCCCGGTTCGTGGCAGTCCAGGACGGCTCAGCGATCATGGCCCTACCGAACGAGCCCCACCGTCGTCGGTGTGCCGAGTTGGTTGCCGAGGTCGAATCGGTGCTTGCGGCAAGGTTCGGGGTTCCCATTCCGGTGACCCTGACCGTTGATGACACGCAGGTCGCACCCGGCAGAAAGGCGTCTCCGACAAAGCCCGTGTCCAGCAGTTCGACCGATGTCTCCGATGAGGTGATTGATCCCGATGAGCTCGTCGATGCTGACGACTCCGACGGATCAGCGGTCGAGAAGTTGACCGAGGCGTTTCCGGGTGCATCCCTGGTGGATCCGACATGACCGGCGTCGGGGCCTGTCGCCGACCAGCGGCGGGGGTCTGACACCCGTGTACGCCGACGCCGTCCAGAAGGTGATCGACGAGCTCGGCCGGCTGCCCGGTATCGGCCCCAAGTCAGCCCAGAGGCTGGCATTCCACATACTGAAGTCACCCACCGAGGACGCCACGCGCCTTGCCGAGGCGATCAGCGAGATGAAGGAGCGAATCCGCTTCTGCGAGCGATGTTTCAACATCAGCGAGGAGCCCCTCTGCCTCATCTGCTCCGACGCGCGGCGCGAGGCCGGCATGCTCTGCGTGGTCGAGGAGCCTCGTGACATCGTGGCCCTTGAGCGGACCGGTGGGTTTCGTGGTCGGTACCACGTACTCGGCGGTGCTATCAGCCCGATCGACGGGATCGGCGAGCTGCTCGGGCGGATGGACGAGGAGTCGGTCACCGAGGTAATCCTGGCGACCAACCCGAACATCGAGGGCGAGGCGACGGCTATGTATCTGGCTCGCCTGATCGGGCCCCTCGGTGTGGAGGTGACCAGGATCGCCAGCGGTCTTCCGGTCGGCGGAGATCTCGAGTACGCCGACGAGTTGACCCTAGGGAGGGCCCTCGAGGGCAGGCGGCACCTTGCCGGTGGGCCCGACGAGGGGAACGGTCACCGATGACCGGGCTGTGGACAACCCGATCAGGGTCAGAACGCGGAAACGCCCCCCGGGGCCGTTGCGGGCAACATCGGCCGTGTCAGGGAGCGCTTCCGGGTTGGGTGGAGGGGATATCCCAACGTGTTGCGATTACATTACAACAGTGACAAGGTTATGACAAGTTGGGGACAATCAGAAAAAGCCCGCAGGGAGATGGCCTCGTGCTCCTGACCCGGATCGACCATGTGGCCATTGCCGTCCACGACCTGGAGGCCGCCATCGACTACCACCAAAGGGCATTCGGGGCCGAGGTGTACCACCGCGAGGTCGTCGACAGCGACGGTGTCGAGGAGGCCCTGCTGGATGTTGGTGGTTCGTTCATCCAGTTGACCACGCCGACTCGATCTGATTCACCGATAGCGGTCTTCCTGGAAAGGCGTGGAGAAGGCATCCACCACATCGGATACCGCGTCGACAGCTGCGCAGCCGCCCTTGCCTCTGTCGTGGCAGCTGGCGGCAGGGCCATCGACGAAGAGCCCAGAGCCGGCTCCCGGGGGACCACCGTCGCCTTCGTACACCCCAGGGGATCATTCGGCACCCTGATCGAACTGGTCGAGGATCCAGCCTGACCGGGCAGCATCCATGGAGGTCCACCTCGTAGACGGAACCTACGAACTGTTTCGCCACCACTTTGCGGTGCCATCGCACGTGACAGACGAGGGCGTCGAGGTAGCCGCCGCCCGCGGGGCGCTGGGCTCGATGATCCGCCTCCTCGAAGCCGGTGCCACACACGTGGGCGTTGCCACGGACCATGTCATCGACTCATTTCGGAACCGCCTCTTCGACGGCTACAAGACAGGCGAGGGCACCCCACCAGAACTCTTTGCCCAGTTTGCACTGTTCGAGGCACTCCTCGACGCAGCCGGATTTACCGTGTTCCCGATGGTCGAACACGAGGCCGACGACGCCATGGGAGCAGCCGCGGTGAAGGCCGCCGCAGACCAACGGGTTGAGCGCGTGCTCATCTGCACACCCGACAAGGACCTCGCCCAGTGCGTCTCAGCCGATGCCCGCATCGTGCAGTTCGACCGCCGCCGCGAAATCGTCTATGACTGGGACGGCGTTGTAGACAAGTTCGGTGTCACACCACCGTCCATCCCCGACTGGCTGGCCCTCGTCGGCGACTCCGCAGACGGGATCCCCGGGCTTGCGGGCTGGGGTGCCCGATCCTCGGCAACGGTGCTGTCCAGGTACGGGCACATCGACCACGTACCCGACAGCCACGACGACTGGGACATCAAGGTGAGGGGAGCCGAACGCCTGGCCGAAACCCTTGTCGAACACCGCTCCGACGCCCTCCTCT
>Ga0233447_1003081_pt1 | contig 11011 bp, 8 predicted proteins | sample SI_124_October20_3_FD_183014 | JGI IMG/M metagenome (GOLD analysis project Ga0233447, IMG submission 183014) | Seawater microbial communities from Saanich Inlet, British Columbia, Canada - SI_124_October2016_135_MG | ecosystem: Environmental > Aquatic > Marine > Inlet | place: Canada: British...
TAAAACAAAGGGTATATGTCATTTTTGGGCTTAGTTAAATGGATTGGCAGCTCTGTTTTACGATGAAGGGCCCAATGGTTGCACTGTGCACGTGTATCCATAGCATCAAGTGGAGCATTAGCAGCCGTAAGCCCACGGAATGTAAGTTTATGTGGAACAAATACATCTCCCAATAATGAAGTTATCATTAAGCAGAGGACCAGCCCGAATATTGTAATTGACGGAATTTTCATCTTTTTTCTTAATCTCCAGTTAGTGTGCGACCCCAAAAATGATTAAGGTCCAGTTCATGGTTAATCGTTGTTTGTTGTTGGTATGCTTCATATTCATTATTTAGGAATTTTTTTGACTGAATATCAAAAAAACATCAACAGCCAACCAATAATAGCGTATCTGAAAGAGATAACCGCATATCTCATTTTTTTTAAGACACGGTCTCGTTATAATTCATTGAAACATTTTGTACTATTTATGATTTCCGTGTTGCCAATTGCGAAATATGTGTGGCAGTTTTATTTTCCACCATTCTTCAGTAAAGTATCATCAAGAATGCCATGTTCCAAGTCAAATTCTGTTGGAATTTTAATTTTTAGGTGCTGGAAATTTTTCAATTTATTATTTTTAATATAAATTATACGTTGATAAATAATTGTTTTTGAGTATTATAAAAAGGGTAATATAAATTATAATAGTGCTTTAGAATTCTTCTGCTAAGGCTTATAGGATTTTTTGCTATGTCCGGTTTTTTTATTAGTATCTTAGACTACCTCTATCAATCTTTAACTCCAATGTTAGAGATTGCTATTCTCGCTATATTATTTTATTACATTCTTCATTATATAAGAGGAACTAAAAGTGCCTCTGTTCTTGCCGGTATTGTTTTTGTTTTTATGGGGCTGGCAATTTTGGCTGATCTGTTAAACTTTGAAGTAATAAGTTGGCTCTTAAATGCAAGTTGGACGCTGCTCGCATTGGCTTTAATTGTAATTTTTCAGCCAGAATTTAGGCGTGCATTTGCCCAAATTGGAAGCAACCCGTTTACAAAAGGGATTAGAAGACAGGAAACTATTGATGAAATTATCACTGCTGTTATTAATCTGGCCGGAAAGAGTCAAGGTGCGTTAATTGTAATAGAACAGAATATAGGATTGAGAGGGCTTGCAGATAATTCGGTCAAAATTGATGCAAGAATTACACATAGACTCATCGAAACCATTTTTTCTCCAAATACTCCACTACATGATGGAGGAATTATTATTAAAAGTGGAAGAATAAGAAGTGCTCAATGTGTTTTTCCACTATCTTCAAATGGCGAATTAACCAAAACAATGGGTACTAGACATCGCGCCGCTTTGGGTGTTACAGAAGAGACAGATGCTTTGGTTGTTGTTGTTTCCGAAGAAACAGCGGGTATCTCAATAGTACACAGAGGTAATATTAAAAAAAATATTAGGGCTGACCGTCTAAGACGATTCCTAGATACACTGATGAATAGAGAAAAAACCAAATCATTTAGGGAAATGGTAGACGAAATGGCCGATTCCGATGAAGTAAGAAATTTTAAACTGATAAATAAATGAAAAACGAGTTATTTAAAAAACTGAATTCATATGTGCCGCTTTTTATCCAGCGTAACTTTGCCAGAAAAGTTATTGCTATTTTTTTTGCCATACTTCTTTATATGAAAGTAAGTACTCAACTGGGAGAAGAACGGGTAATGCCGCGAATACCAGTTAACATTGTGGCGCATGGTGATATTGATATAATGAATTACTTGCCTGATGCTTTTAACATAACTGTTCGTGGTTCAAAGCAAAAAATAAGACTTCTCACTCCTTCTGATATTAGAATTGAACTCCCTATTAATAGTGAGACATTAAAACAGTATAACTATCAACTTAACAAATCATTTTCTATGAATCTTGGAGCAGAATACATACATTTACCGCCCGGCATAAGCCTTATACGAGTTACGCCTAATGATGTTACTATTCATTGCGACAAGCGCATTACCAAAGAAGTTTCAGTGATACCTACCTTTAGAGGTTCTACACCAATAGATTATGAGCGCGGAGAGGTAAAAGTAACGCCAAAGACAGTTACATTAACTGGACCTGAAACTATTCTAAAAGATATCAAAAGTATTCCCACGAAAACAATCAATCTCGATAAAACTACCGTTGGCGATTTTATGGTAGAAAGAAAGATGCAGTCTGTAGATAAAAAAATACTTATCAGCCCGGCTTCAGTACAGGTAAAAGTAGAAATATATAAAAGCAGAGAGACAAGCGTTTTTGATAATGTCCCTGTACGCGTGTTGCTTGGAGAACAAAATGCAAAACTTGGGTTCATACCTAAATTGCCGTCTAATACTGTTAACATTACGTTGAGAGGACCAAATAGCCAGCTCGAAATGCTTACAAATAATCAGATTAAAGCCTTTGTGGATGTTTCCAATTTTAATAAACCCGGTATTTATCAGGTAAAAGTAGATTGTTGGGTGAATGATCCAAGAATTAATGTTAAATTTGTAGAACCTGTGATGTTAAACGTTGAATTACTGCAAGCAACTTCTACCGATAAAGCAAAATAATAAGTAGATTTATATTCAAACCGTTCCATTTTAAAGATATTTAGATAAAATTATACGTTGCTTTTTTGTTACCACCAGCTATTGTTCAAAATTAAAATAATAAAACATAAGTTTTGCTGAATAACTGGCAAGTTTAACTTGAAACCAAAACATAGAGAGGCAGAAAAATGAGTAAAAGAGTTTTTAACTTTGGTGCTGGTCCATGTACCCTTCCGCTTTCAGCTTTAGAGGAAGCACAGCAAGAATTTACAGATTATATGAACAGTGGTATGTCCGTTATTGAGTTGAGTCATAGAGGAAAAGAATATGATCAGACTCATACTGAAGCAATGGCTTTAGCCAAAGAGGTTTTCGGTGCACCTGAAGATTTCGAAGTTCTATTTATCCAAGGCGGAGCGACCATGCAGTTTTCGATGATTCCGATGAACCTTCTTGCAGAAGGGGAAAAAGGAGGCTATATAGATTGTGGAGCCTGGTCTGGCAAAGCTATAAAAGATGCTGCCTATTACGGTGATATTTATGCTGCTTGGTCTGGTAAAGACGAAAAATATACTCGTATGCCTAAAAACGATGAAATAAAGCTACAGTCTAACACACGTTATCTACATATTACTACGAATGAAACAATTGGTGGAATCAGAACCATTGAGTGGCCTGAAGTTGATGTCCCGTTAGTAGCAGATATGTCCTCTGATTTTATGACACGTCCTATTCCATGGGAAAAGTTTGACATTGTATATGGGGGAGCTCAGAAAAACTTAGGTCCCGCAGGAATGGCTATTGTCTTTATTCGTAAAAGTATTTTAGATAAGACAAATAAAAATCTAGGAGCTTATCTTCGCTATGACATTCATTGCAAAAAAGATTCCTTATACAATACACCACCAGTTTTTGCAATTTATTTGATGGGTAAAGTCCTTAAATGGATGAAAAAAGTTGGCGGTTTAAAAGGGATTGAGAGAAGAGCTGATGAAAAAGCAGCTGTTGTGTATGGTGCCATTGATGGTAGTAATGGATATTACAATTGTCCAGTTGTAAAAGAATACAGATCTGTGATGAACATTGTATTTAGACTGCCTACAGAAGAGCTTGAAGCCAAATTTATTGCCGAAGCAAAATCTGTAGATCTTATTGGACTTAAAGGACACAGAGATGTTGGTGGTTGTAGAGCAAGCTGCTACAATGCTATGAGTATGGAAGGAGTTCAGGCATTGGAAGCTTTTATGAAAAAATTTCAGCAAGAAAACCCAGCATAAATATTAAATCATAGGAACTTGCTTTTTAACTTATTGATATAGAAAGAGATTGCATTGCTAATCAAAACAAAAAGATAAAAACAAGATTTACCTTGAAGGAGATAGAAAAATGTCTGATATTAGACCTTTTAATGGATGTACACCTTCACCGGAATTAGCATCTAGGGTAGCATCACTTCCGTATGATGTTATGAATTCTGAGGAAGCAAGAGTAATGGCTGAAGGGAATCCATATTCATTTTTGCATGTAGTAAAATCTGAAATTGATTTTCCTGCGGGGATAGATGCACATAGTGATGTTGTATATAAAAAGGGCGCTGAAAATCTTCAGAAACTTATTAATGATGGGATTCTTGTCAGAAGTAAAATTCCAAGTTTCTATATTTACAGACAAAGAATGGGCGACATCCAACAAACCGGTCTTGTGGCTGGAGTTTCTGCTTTGGAATATCAGTCTGGGCTGATAAAAAAACATGAGCATACGAGAAAAGAAAAAGAAGACGATAGAGCTAAGCATGTAAGTATATTAAATGCTAATACAGGCCCTGCTTTTCTTACTTACTCGCATAAACCTAAAATTGATGATCTTGTTTCTGAAATTACATTACAGAAACCTGACATTGATTTTGTTGCTGCTGATGGAATTTCTCATACTCTTTGGATCGTGGACGATGCAATGCAGATCAAGCAATTTGCAGAGTTGTTTAAAGATGTGCCGGCACTTTATATTGCAGACGGGCACCATAGATCGGCAGCTGCATCAAGGGCATGCTTAATGCGGAAAGAAGCGAATCCGAATCATACCGGTGACGAACCATACAACTATTTTCTTGCTGTTATGTTTCCTGAAAATCAACTTTATGTTATGGATTACAACAGGGTTTTAAAGGACTTGAATGCTTTAGCACCTGCTGAAGTAAAAGAGAAAATTGAGTTAAAATTCAATCTAACCGAACTAAATGTTGCTGACCCAGAGGATGCTAAACCTAAAAAACGTGCTGAATTTTCTATGTACCTTGATGGTAAATGGTATTCAATGATACCGAAAATAGGAATTGTTCCCGAAAGTGACCCAGTCAAATCTCTGGATGTATCAGTTCTTCAAGATAATGTACTAGGGCCGGTTTTGGGTATTGATGACCCCCGTACAAGCAATAGGATTGATTTTATTGGTGGAATTCGCGGACTGAAAGAATTGGTACGCAGATGCAGCAAAGATTGTAAAATAGCGTTTGCTCTTTATCCAACGGGAATGGATCAGCTTATTGCTATAGCTGACGCTGGTGAAGTAATGCCGCCTAAATCTACATGGTTCGAGCCTAAATTACGGTCCGGAATGGTAGTGAAAACTCTAGATTGATCCTAGTATTGATCTCATCAATCAAAGGCATATTCTTTACGGGATATGTCTTTGTTTTATACTCGATGTGCCCATAATTGACACTTTTAAAGCTTGCGTTTTAGACCCAAAATGCGAAAAAGTGAAGCGATCATTTATTATCGAACAGCCCCTGTAAAGCAAAGGGCTACATTATCTCTGTCATCTAAATAGCCAAGTTTTACCAATGCTAGATATCCGGCTAAACCTGAAGTCCCAGTATGGTCAGCGTTAATGTTTGTGCAACTTAACGCTTTTCTGTTGGCTTCTTTTAAGCCTTCTTCATTAATTATTACTGGTAAACCGCCAGTTTTGAACATTCCCTGGACGATTTTAAACCAGTCATAGGTAATATCATCAAGAATACCATGTGCGATGCTATGGGGCTCTTCTTCCCAGCTCCACATATAAGGGCTCATATTTTTAGTAGCAATATTCAGAATTCTCTGAATTTTATCAGATGAATAGTTGTCTCTAATAAATCTTGCAATATTCAAAATTTCATTTTGTTTTGTTCTGCTATAATCTGCTATTTTCCAGTTTTCTTTAATTGCCTCTGATCTTTTATCTTTTTTTGTAAAATCCAGAGAACACACAAGGTTATTAGCTTTGGCAATTTCTTGAATTAGTAGATAGTAGGCTCTGGCTAATGGATATCCTCCTTCAGTCTGCATGGTATAGATTCGAGGTATTTTGTTTATATACCCGAATTGATGTAGTTCCTCCAATGTTTTAATAGCAGAACTCGCTAAAGCACCACCGCCCACCTGTATAACAATAGAGTTAAAGTCAAAGCCTTTTGCAATTGATTGTGTCATAAGTTCTAAACACAGTGTTTGCCCGCCTTCAATGTTAGACCAGTTATCAGGGCCTGAGCATGAAAACGGGACAGAACCAGCATTTAAAGCTTGCTGAAAACGATTATAGCAAGGATCGCCAGTTTCATCTTTATGCCTTGGACATACGACGATATTGGCTTCGTGTTTTTTTAGAGTATTCGTTACCTTAGGATTAACATTGGGTGGGATGAAAACATCCAGATAATATCTGGCAGCTCTAGCCACCGCTGCAGCTCCAAGTGCTGCATTTCCACAGCTGTATACCGCCAATTTAGGCTTGTTTTTCAAAATACCGGCTCTAACAAGTACTTCCAGATACAAAATATTTCCCATTAAATGTCTTGCTTTGTGTGAACCAGTAACATTGTTAGTTTCATCCTTTATGAATATTTTGCCTTGTGATAGTTTGAGATTTTCGATGATTTGGATAGGAGTTACCTGAAAAATAGTCTCTCCTATGTCTTTTAAACCTGTATTAATATCGCAAAGAATAGCTTCATAATCTACATTCAAATATTGAGCCAAATAATATACAAAGAAGAATTCACGAAAAATAGAGAAGGGGTTGCTAATGCTATTCTTTCTTTGAATGATTTCTTCCAGGTTAGGAAAAAGCTGATCATCTGCAAGGGATTTCTCTAAGACATGGTTTAGCTCATTACTCTCACAGTTTTCACAGCCATAAACAGGGTAGGGACCGTCTAATCTATATTTTGTACCACAGCCAATACATTTTAAATAAGTTTTGTTCATATAGCCACTCACTATAGGCGTAACTTAGGTTCTAGTATTGAACTCTTTGATAAGTCTATCCCAAATAGGTATATACTTCTTTAAATCTCTCCAGAAACTTTGTTCTTTTCTTGCATTGAAATCTTCTATTTCAATACCTTGTTGTTCTACCCAAGTATAATATCCAAGGTTAAATATCCGGTCTTTATCTATTTTACTCAGCTCCATAAAATGATCGGTTGTTACTGCATTCAAATGTTGTCCAAAAGTTTCAGCTGCATCTAGTTCATCATATTTACCGTTAAACAGTTTTTCTATCTTTTTGGGTATTTCAGTTACATACATTGTTGATGGATCTGTAGCAACGGTAAGAATTACATCGTTTTCTGTGAGTTCATAATACTTGGCTGTCTTGACTGCGGCTAGAACGTTGCATATTGATGAAAGTCCCATTAGAGAAAGGTTATTTAAGAGCTCTTGAGAAAAGTCTTTTCTTTCCTTTAAAAATGTTCTACCTTCTTGAGAGTTAAATAAAATATTTAATGAATCAGTGGAAACATCTGAAATTGCAGCGACGTTATCTGTGTTCATTACATTGTGAACATAAGGAACATGTTTGTCACCAATACCCTGAATATTGTGACCTCCAAATCCATTGTACAGGAGAGTAGGACATTCTACTGCTTCTACTGCTACGATTTTACAGTTACTAAAATTATCTTTTAAATAGTCTCCAGCAGAAATTGTGCCTGCAGAACCTGTTGCTGAAGTAAATGCGCGTAATGTTAAGTCAGGATTAGATTTCTGAAGATTTTTAAAAACGGCTTCCAAAGCTTTACCCGTACAAAGATAATGAATAAGTGTATTGCCAAATTCACAGAACTGGTTGAATATAATATTATGAGGGTTTTGGCCAAGTTCATTGCATTTGTCATAGATTTCTTTTACATTACTTTCACAACCGTATGTTTTGAAGATATCGCTTTCAGGATCCATTGTCCATTTTTGAAGCCAGTTGAACCGTTCTTCACTCATTTCTTCAGGTAAAATTGCAACTCCATGACAATCCATTATTCTTGAAACAGCAACTCCACCACGACAATAGTTGCCGGTAGAAGGCCAAATAGCTTTGTGTTCTGTTGGGTCAAATTGTCCGGTTATAACCCTAGGAGCCAAACAACCGTAAGCGGCAAGGACTTTGTGACATTGTACCATGGGGAAAAAGGCACCAACCATAACGACTATCTTTGCGCTAACTCCAGTTAGTGCTTTAGGGAGTTCAAAATAGTAAGGAGTATCTCTGAAACTACGTCCGTTAGCCCCGTTATACCAATTTATTCTATAAAGATTTAACGGATGAGGTTCATTCGGATCGATATCTTTTAATTTTTCTTTTACTTCTTTTGATATCTTTATCGGATCGCTTAGTTCTTCAAAGGTTGGCAGTTTAATATTTCTATCTTTGAAACGGTCAATTGTCTTTTTAAACACTATTTCATCAATAACTTTGTCTTCCAAGCCTAATTTTGCCATTTCTTTCAACCTTTCTTATAAACACATTTGCCTATATTAAAATCTTGATTTTTGAATATCTTTTTTTACAATATCTCCAGGCAAAGTACTGGTGTTTGACCAAATTTTTCTCCCAGGATAAATACTTGTATTAATGCCAGTATGAACATTATCTCCTACGATTACTCCCAATTTTCTTCTCCCAGTATCAATTTGTTTTCCATCAATTTTGGAATGGTGGTTGGAACCATCATGTCGCAAATTAGCGGTTGTTGTTCCAGCGCCAAAGTTTGTTTTTTCACCAATGATTGAGTCACCGACATAGCTTAAATGTCCTACGCTTACTTTATTCATTAAGATTGAGTTTTTGATTTCTACTGCCTGTCCGACATGACAGTTATCTCCAATGTGTGTTTTACCCCTTATATAGCAATTTGGTCCAATTTTACAATTTTTACCTATAATAGCATTACCTTCGATATATACGCCAGGCAACAGAACTGTACCTTCTCCTATTATAACATTGCCATCAATCGTAACACGTTCTCTAACTGTTCCATTGATTTCATCTTCTTCTATGTTGTCAATTAGTTCTTCATTTACACTGAGGAGATCCCAGGAGTAACGCAATACTCTTGAAAAATTGTCAATATCTATTTTATTTATTTTATTAGGTAATTGATTTATTTTTGAGGAAATCCAGGCTATTGGAATATTTTCGTTTTGCATATCGCAATAAACAACTGTGTTTTTACTACTCAGAAGTATCTTTTCAATCAGCTTGATTGATGGCCATAAGTCAACTCTGATATTAAAAAATTCATTATTAGCATCGTATTTCAAGTGTGCAATGAAGTTTTTAATTCTGGTGTCTAGAGCTTTTTCTAGAGTTGTTCCGCCGACTGGACAGTCCCCTACGCTTCTTGTTGTAACAATCGGCTGAAATGAGTCAGGTGCTCCAATATCAATAATATTAATTTTCATAGAGAATACCTATATCAAATGTTGTTCTACAACTTTTATTATTTTTCCCGTCCAATCTTCAGCTATTTCATATTTTCGGGCTTCAATCATTACTCTCATCAAATTTTCTGTTCCCGAATATCTCACGAGAACTCTACCGTCATTTCCCAAATCTTTTTCACATTTTTGGATAATAGAATCAAGCTCAGGAACTTCTTTTATTGGTAGTTTTTTGCTAACTTTAATGTTTTTTAATATTTGTGGAAATTCTTCCATACAATTTGCTAATTCAGATAAATTTTTCTGTTTACGCAGCATCATTCGTAAAATATGGAGGGCTGATATTATCCCGTCTCCAGTTGTAACATAATCCATAAAAATAATGTGCCCCGATTGTTCGCCTCCGATATTGAATCCTCCATCGCGCATACATTCAATTACATAACGATCGCCGACATCTGTAGTTTCAACGTTGATTCCTTCACGTTTCATAGCATGTTTTAAACCTAAGTTACTCATTACGGTTGTAACAAGTGTGTTGTTTGCAAGTTTTCCACGTTCTTTATGGTCTATTGCGCACATTGCTAGAAGTCTATCACCATTTACAACTGCTCCATTGCTGTCAAGCATTATTAGCCTATCGGCATCACCGTCAAGGCAAATGCCAACATCTGCTCTATGCTGACGCACTAGATTGGAAATATTATTAGGATACATTGCACCACAATTTTTATTTATATTTACACCATCTGGTTCATAGGCAACTTTAACAACTTCTGCACCAAGTTCCTTAAATATCCACGGCGCAATGCAATAACCTGCACCGTTAGCGCAGTCAAGTACAATTTTTAGTCCCTTTAAACTCGCACTTTTTATAGAACTTTTAGCAAATTCTATATATCTACCTCTAGCGTCGTCTATACGATATGCCTTTCCCAATTGTTTTGTTCCAATATGAGCTCCGCTTATTTCTCCATTAAACATTATTTTTTCTATTTCTAGCTCTACTTCGTCGGGTAATTTAAATCCTTTAGGTCCAAATAGTTTAATGCCATTATCTTTATAAGGATTATGTGAAGCTGTAATCATTATTCCACATGTTCCAGCAAATGATTTTATCAAATGGGCGATTGCCGGAGTTGGCATTGGTCCAACGGCAAGTACGTTCATCCCCATACTTAGCAAGCCGCTTGTTAATGCAGTTTCAAGCATATATCCAGATAACCGTGTATCTTTTCCTATTACAGCCATGTGACGAGTATCTAAATTTTTAGAGTTATAATACAAGGCGATTGCTTTACCTAATTGTAGCGCAACTTCTGGTGTAATTGGATGTGTATTTACTATTCCCCTAATTCCGTCTGTACCAAATAATTTCTTCATGGTTATGTATTTCCTAAATAATTAGATAGCCAACAAAAAGCCTTCGATTAAATTTAGAGCTTTTTTATTATAATGCAAAATTAATGTGTATCGAAATATACATGTGATTATTGATTTTTCGAGATCTTCTCCTTATTGCTGCTCTTAAATGTACTTCGGCTCTTTTTTCAATTTGAAAAATTGATAAAAGTTAATAGATTTATTTGTGCGGAAGGACTTCCGCCAAAGAAATCTAGTGTTATGTCTCACAAATAAGAGGCTAAAGTATTTGTAATGCCTAAGTAGATATAGTATATTGATATATAATACAGAATATCAATGATTAATGATATGGGAAAATTTTTTATGCAAAATG
>Ga0233447_1003085_pt1 | contig 11006 bp, 1 predicted proteins | sample SI_124_October20_3_FD_183014 | JGI IMG/M metagenome (GOLD analysis project Ga0233447, IMG submission 183014) | Seawater microbial communities from Saanich Inlet, British Columbia, Canada - SI_124_October2016_135_MG | ecosystem: Environmental > Aquatic > Marine > Inlet | place: Canada: British...
TCATTACCTACAGTATCACTACCAAGGCCGTGATGGACGTATTTCCCTCTGTCGAGTAAATCTAAATCACTGTTTGTATAATAAATATATCGATGTCCATCTGTTGTTTGACAGCTGAAATAGATAACATAAGGTTCGTTATATTTCATGCGCCACTGAACTTTAAAGGTATCGGCAACAAATTCAGCAAATGTACAACGATAACCAGTAGCAGTTTTACCCCCAGTAAACGCAATAACATTATTATCCTGATCATCTGGATCAGTAATATTTTCGACAGTTCCTGTAGGCGAGTCATCATAAACATCCCATAAACCAGTATCTCCTGCATCAGCATTTTCATGCATAGTAATTTCATATGTATAATTTTCAGATTGTATTGTCTTGTGAAAAGGATTAGTTCCAGCATTAAATTCTTCTAAGTCTGTAAAACCGTCATCATCAGAGTCTTCATTACCATCAGGAACTCCATCACCATCAGTATCCATAATTAGAGGATTTGTTTTAATAACTGTTATTTCATAAAAATCACTAAAACCGTCATTGTCAGTATCAATTTTATCAATATCCGTACCAATAGTAAATTCGTCTATATTAGAGATTCCGTCACCATCCAGATCAGTCATTGCATCATCCGGGTTAATTGGATCCAAGCCTTTATCGATCTCAAATTCATCCGGCAATGAATCTCCATCGATATCCACATAATACCTTGTTGTAATATCGTCTATCAGTCCACACCCTCTAATAAGGAACGCATTGACACTAATAATTTTGTTGCTAGGCTGAGCTTCCTGAAAATCACGCTGCAAATCTCTTTGAACAATAACCCATTCCCCATTTGTCATCTTTTTGTCAAGTCCGTGATGAATATATCGTCCAGTGCCTAAATTATCTTTATCCGAATTATTATAATAAATATAACGGTGTCCCGCTGTTGTCATGCAGCTAAAGTAAATAACACAAGGTTCGCTATACTTCATCCGCCACTGAACTTTAAATTCCTTAACATTAGGGAGTTGGAATGTATATCGGAATCCAGTTTTTGTCCCACCATCAGTTGACAGTTTGACTACACTGTTTTCATGATTATCTGGATCAGTTATAACATCTATCCACCCCTCTGGAGTATTATCATATACATCCCAATGATCAATCATATCATCATCTGTAACATCATAAACAGTCTGATCATATACATAAGCATCCCCTTGAAAAGATACTTTCAAAGGGTTAATCCCCATGGAATATTCATAAAAATTATCAAAACCATCGTTATCTAGATCTTCTTCATCATCATGAACACCATTTTGATCAGTATCTCCCTTGAGTGGGTTTGTTTTTGAGACATAAATTTCATAGAAATCAGGAAGGCGATCTGAATCAGTATCATCATTATTCATATCTGTTTTGTAAATACATTCTTCGTAATTTGTCAGACCGTCACCATCCAAATCAAGTCCTCCATCAACGGAGTCTTCTGGATCCAAACCTACAGCAGCTTCAATATAATCAGGGATAAGATCACAATCTTTATCCACATATTCAAGAGAAGAAATGTCATCAATAAAGCCACTACCTCTAATAAGGAACGCGTCAATCGAAATAAGTCTATTATCAGGCTGCGCTTCAAGGAGGTCTTTTTCAAGGTCACGACGTACCGTAATCCATTTACCGCTCATGGTATCACTACCGAGACCATGATGAACATATTTTCCTTTATCAAGTAAATCTGAATCACTGTTTGTATAATAAATATATCTATGACCATTTGCTGTTTGACAGCTGAAATAAATAATATAAGGCTCGGAATATTTCATCCGCCACTGAACTTTAAAGGTATCAGTAACAGGCTTAGTAAAAGTATACCGATATCCAGTGGAGGTTTTACCACCTGAAAGCGAAATAACAGAATTATTTGGATCGTCTGAGTCAGTAACAATTTTCACAGCACCCATTGGTGTTTTATCATATACATCCCAGGAATCAGTATTTCTTGATTCGGCATTCTCGATAGGAACAGTTTTGTCTACAACAATAAGTACTTCTGCTGGCTCAGAATTCAAAATACCATTATTAACTTTGTATATAAACGAATCAGAACCAGTAAAATTTTCTCCCTGGGAGTATTCAAATGAACCATCAGGATTTAATACCAAAGTTCCATTTTTAACGCCTGAGACCAAAACTGCAGTAATATTTTCTCCATCAATGATTGTATCGTTAGCCAAAACACCATTATTTTTTTCTACTTTCAGTATTTCATTCCAGCCTATTTTATAGATATCATTTTTTGAAATTGGGATATCGTCAATAGATTTAACGTATATTTCCACTTCAGCCTGGACAGACAAATGAGAAATGACATCGGTAATTTTATAGACAAATGAATCAGTTCCGTTAAAATGCGCGTTGGGGATATATTCGAATGAACCATCGAAATTTAGCTTAAGTGAACCATTTTTCGGACTAAAAACCAGAGACACAGTAAGAGGATTATTGTCTGGTGCCTTGTCATTTGTCAATAGTCCTTTTATAGAATCAACATTCAAGACAGTATCTTCATTTATTGAGTACGAGTCATCGCCAGCAATCAGGACATTTCCCATATCAAGAAGATTATTAATTTTTATTTCACCTAAAATATGGTCATAAATTCTAATATCATCAATACTTCCACTAAACAGATCATCGGTTTCGGAGTTTTTTCCCAAAATTAACGGAGATGAAGTATTGGTAATCCCGCCTTCCGGCAAGTCGATTGTTGTAGTTAGGACACCGTTTTTATAGGTTTTTAGAGAAGCTCCATCGTACAAAGCCAGCAGGTGATACCAGGTTTCAGGATAGATATGACCAAAAGAAGCCGTGTACCATTGATCATTAATTTTTATTTTTATCGAATTTCTTAAATCTTCATCCAGATGATTAAGATTCATCTGGAAGCTATCATTTTTGTTTATAATAGATACAGTTTTAGTATCATCGTATAATTCGTCGGTTTTAATCCATGCAGCAACGGTCCATTCGTTTGGCAATGCAGTACAATTTGAAGAGACATAGTTTTCAATGCCGTCAAAATTCAGTGCATTGCCAACAGCACCTTCTGTTGTCCACACTGCATTTCCTTCTATGTTCCCCGTATAACCACTAAGTGAATAGTCAATAACAGTATTACCTTGAGTTTCGTCCATGGCCCAGTGGATATATGGAGCTTTCGGATCTAACGTTTTGTAAGAAGCAGTAACGATAAGATTCTTACTTGGCATAGTTAGAATAGTATTGGATTTATAAATATCGTTTAAGCATGAGGTATCATCACCTGTCCAACAGTCAAAAAAGTATCCGTCAGAAGGCAGATCTGCAGAAATAGTAATAATAGCCCCAACAGGATAGCTGCCGGCTCCCGTACCATTTTCGACACCTAAGTTATATCCACCGTTGCCAACAGTAATAATCATTTTTCTTTCAGCGTTTAGAGAGCCGTCAAAGGTTTTAAATGTAAGAGAGTGTTCACCTATTTGAGTATCAGAAGGAACCCAGTCAAAGACATAAATATAAAGTTCACCTCGTTTTTCCTGAAAAAGAAATGACGCACTTTGAGGAATTCCCGCAGCAGAAACAACTAAATCATCCCCATCTTCATCAGAAGCTTCAACGATAAATGAAATCTGACTGTTTGGTGCAACTGTTTTGTCTGTAATGTATTGAATCACCGGAGGATGATTCAAATTGTTCTGCACATTATAAACAACACTATAAGAACCAGTGGTATTTGAGTCAAAGATTCCAATATGATAGTTCCAGCTACCATTTCCAGCAGAAGTTTTCCCGATCCAGAAGTTATGATTACTAATATTTTTCCCATCACTTCTAGTAATCTTTTTTATGATTTTTTCACCTTTATATGTATCAGAAACTTTTGCATAGATATGATTGCTGTGTGCAGGAATATTCAAATTCCATGTTTCAATAGTTCCCTGTTCTTGTGTTGCAGCCTTCGTAAATTCTGCACCCGTAGAACAATCAATTACAGACTCAGGTTCTAAGTTTTGAGAGTCGTAAAGTCGATGATGTGGAGCACCCGATACAAGGAAATCATAAATTTGGTCTTTACCCGGGATATCAACAACAACATCATGAATAAGTGTATGAGTATTAACCACGTCAATAAGAGAAGTCAATTTACCGCCGAGTACATCGGCATGCGTAAGGTCTGCAGTAAAATCCTTAAACCGTCCATCAAGCGTGGTTTCGAGTTTCCAACGCGCTGAACCGAGTTTCTGTGGTTCAAGATTGCCAAAATTAACCTTAAAACCAGAATTACTCTGCATACCATTAACATTCGTTTGTAAAATGGTAAAACCGATTAAAAGTCCCAGAGCATTATCAATAATTTTAGGCTGTGCTGAATCAATAGACAGATTAGCGGCACTACTATGTCCATTATTCATCACCCGTAACCCTAACGTAAACGGCACAGAAGCTTCAATTTTTTGAGTATTTGGATCATCTCCACTTCCTATTTCAGGAAGAAAATAGTCAAGAGTAATCATAGGTGTAGGCAAGACATATATATAATCAGGTACGACGGTTGTTTCGCGTTCAATACCACCTATTTTGTACTTAAGTTTAACACCGATAAAATATAATTTCCCATTTTGAGAAGTATTTTCCGGATCATGGGTTGGAATAATAAGCCAGCAAATATCAGCAGATGTACCACCTTCAACAACAGCTGTATTATTATCGACACTACCAGAAATATTGGTTTTATCAGTGCTTAGACTGTAAAAAAAGCGAATGTCGGGAGATGTATCATTGGGATCAGATGAAACGACAACACTATTTCCGTCTTGACCCATAAAAATCAATTCAACACCAATATCTGTTATTGGAACATCTGGAGCACCGTTTTTTATTTTCATATGAGCTTCAAATGCCTGACGTTCAAAAGAAACTTCTTGTTTAATTGAAATCTGAACTTCAGCACAGATAGTGTCCGATGCAACAGTAGTCAAAGGTACAGTACAAAAGATGAGGATAAATCTGAAAAAAATGATTTTTTTTAGCATATAGTGATTATCCTGGTTTTTGCATGAGCTTGTAGTGCTGTAGATGCGAAGTCAAAAGAGATGATGCTGTACTAAGTACTGCAAATCTTTGTTTGAGAAGTATATGCTGTGCTACAAGCTCACTCTTCGAGTGAAAAATCAAAATAAAAATGACAAAAACCTTAAATTTACACTTTTCATGTTTTATTTTTGATCAACTTCATCTACTAGCTTCTTTATCACAAACATCTAACAACTATTCATTTTGATTTTTCATGCAATGTTCAGGTTATCCTTGGTTTGCACAATTAGTGTAGATACTTGTATACAGTGATAACATATGAGGTATGTGGTTATCAATAGCAAAACTAAAAAAAATCGAAAAAAAGGTATATTGTTGCATTTCGCACGATTTATTTAATATCAAAGCAGAGGACTGTCCCCTAAAAATCGAAAAATCTTTTGAAGTCATGGAAAAACAGTAAAAAAGCTATTGTTTTTAAGTCTAAATACCTTATAATCGTTATTAGAAGTGCCCCCTTAAGATTGGCTTAGTATAAAGAAACACTAAATGAAAGAAAAATGAACATGAAGTACATGATTTTCATTCTATTTGATATTATTATTGTTTTGAGTAATTTAAACGCTAGTTATTACGATGTACCTGAAGCCTTAAACTCTAATTTCTGTAGTATTTGTCGTGAACCAATAGAAGTAATAGATATAGTCGAACATCCGCTTTATGTAAAAATACGTAATCCTGAAACTGAAATGTATGAGGATCCAAAGCCATTTGTTGAAGGGATAGAACCTGGTATTATCAGAGTTGAATGCGGACACTATTATCATAAAGGCTGCTTGATTGCTGCTTTTAACGAAGAGGGACCAGATAAACCAGCTGGAAGTCAAAAAAAATGTCAGCTATGTATATTTCCTTTTGGGAAAATAACTCTTGATGCAGATGGAATCTATCATGAGGATCCTGATGGAAATAGACCTATCATTAATATTATAAACGATGGACAACGCTGCCGTACCACACTGGCTGAAGACTTGGATCTTCTGCACGAAATATTATTAGCTTCCCGAGAAGACTATGAGAGTCCAGAGCAACTAAAAGATGTATGGGAAACTATAAATCTTGGACTTGCAGAAAGGGCGCATGCTTTCCATGAAGCAACTGCTAGGAGCGGAGTGCATACTCAAAAAGCTATAAAAGTTGTTTACGATAGACAACAAGAAGTTCTTGGCGAAATTGCTGCCCCTGCTACTGCCCCTGCTGCTGCCCCTGCTGCTGCCCCTGCTGCTGCCCCTGCTGCTGCTGCTGCTACCTCCTGACACTAGATTTGCTCGGTGGAAGTCTTTCCGCACGATCAAATCTATCTCTATTTTACTATTTTCACAAATAGCAAAATAGAGGAACATGTGATTACTCTGCAATTTTTCTTATTTTAACTTTTAAAACTCCATGTGGTCATGGATGATGCTATCCTTATGTTTTGAATTTATCAAAACCGGAAAATAAATGAAAAAATGACTACACTGTATTAAAAATAAGAGAATATTACCACAGTTAACTGCACTTCAACTCTTTTCTCAATTTGAAACATTGAGAAAAGTTAATAGATTTATTTGTCCGGAAGGACTTCCGCCAAAGAAATCTAGCCTTGTACCAACGTCAGCAAGTGAATAAGCTTTTTCATTTTTAATTTTTTCGGAATTATATGGGATCACCATTAACAATTAAATATTTACATACGTACGGCACTGTTCATTAGATCGTAGATAAGAGTATGTTTAAGTAAAACTATTATTATAAACTAAACCTTATTTTTTGACAAAAAAGTCTTTAAACGCGTTTTTTGGTATCAAAAAACAATATAAGAGCTATTTTTGGTGCAACTTCTTACATAACATACTTAGCTACAACAACAATACCGTGAGCAGCACCGTTTAAGGCCGTTTAAGAAGACTTGCAGATTCCCTTAATTACTCAAATAAAATTTGAATTTTCTCGTAATCAAAATTATCTATTTCTGTTTGTAATGCTTTTGAAAGTTGAGGATGCTGCTCCTGAATTTGCCCAATAAAAATATTGAGCTGTTCCAAATCTACTTCTTGTATTGCTTTTTTGAAGTTATCTTTCCATTCATCAGATAAATTACTCATATTTTCAGCTGTTAATTTTATTGGTTTCTCAGTTTGTTCTTGCAAATTAATAGTTTTTGACTCTTCTTCCAAAGGTTCTACTGCTAAGAATTGACTCAATTTCAAAAATAATTTGGCTGAGGAAACTGGTTTTAATAAGTAACCATCAAATCCATATTTGTTGTGCAATAATTCCTCGCTATTTGTAATAGTCGCACTTAGAGCAATTACCGGAATATCTTTTAGTTTTTTATTAGATTTTAATAATCGAACAGCTTCATAACCAGAAATTACAGGCATTTTTAAATCCATCAGGATTAAGTCAGGATGGTGCTCCTGAGCAAATAACAATGCATCCTGTCCATTTTTAACCACCATAGTATTTATTTTAGTATTCTTAAACACTTCTGTCATCAAATTCCGGTTTGATTCTACATCTTCTGCGATCAAAATAGTAGCACTTTTAAATTCTAATTCTTTTCTTGAGGGAATATCTTCAATTTCTACTGTTTCTTTTATTGGAGAAATCGGTACTTGATATAGATGTATCTTAAAGCTGGATCCCTTCTTCAGCCTGCTGGTTAATTCAAGTACTCCATTCATTTGTTTTGTCAACCTTTTGCATATTGCTAATCCTAATCCAGTTCCCCCATACCTGTTATAATCCTGCCCTTCTGTTTGATGAAATGGTTCAAATATTTTTTTCTGTTGATTTTCTGGAATTCCTATTCCAGTATCTTCTACAACTATCAGTAAATCAACCATACTTCCTTTTCTCTTTTTTTGTTTTATCTTAATTTTAATATACCCCTGTGATGTAAATTTAACTGCATTTCCTATCATATTGAATAAAACTTGTCGCAAACGGGTTAAATCTAACATTAAAGAAGGAAATAGTTTTTCATCAATTTCCTTGATAAATTTGAGATTTTTTTGAGATAGTTTTAGATAAAAAATAGTAGCTGCCTCATCTACAAGACTAACTAGATTTATAGATTGGAGTTGAATCTGCATTTTACCTGATTCAATTTTGGCAAGATCTAGAATGTCATTGATGAGCCTTAATAAACTCTGTCCTCCAGTTTTGATAGAATGAATATACTTTTTATGGATTTTATTAGTTATAAGAGTATCTAATAAATCGGTAAATCCTAAAACTGCATTCATTGGAGTACGAAGTTCATGGCTCATATTTGCGATGAATTCACTTTTAACTTGATTAGCACGTTCCGCCTGCATTTTTGCCCTCGATAATTCTTCCAGATTTTTCCCCAATTGATGGGTACGATCTTCCACTTTCTTTCCCAATTTCGCATAGAGTTGGGCGTTTTCAATGGAAATAGCAGCTTGGGAGGCTAAGATCATTAAGACATTCAGATGTGAGGTTGTGAAGGCCCCCGCAACTCTTTTATTCTCTAGATAAAAGATGCCACTGAGTTTATTTTGATAGACAAGAGGAAAAACCAGAACAGATCGAGGATGGTGATGCTGAAGGTAAGGGTCAGCGAAATACTGTTTTTGAAGATGAGCGTCTTCCAGAATCAATGGTTTTAAAGTTCGATGAACATATTGGATAATGGAGATGGGTACCCATAGAGAATTTTTCGTTTGCTCCAGTGAAATGGATTCCAGTACCCGAATCTCACCGGAATCAAGGGCCCTTGCCTCAAACTTCAATTTTTTGTCACTGGGAATGAGCAACAATCCAGACTCAGCTCCCGCATTTTCCAGCATGACATTCAACAGGCTTTTTAGCAGCTCTCCAAGATGGATTTGGTGGGAGATTGCTTGAGACGCTTTGATAAGACTTTGAGCATCCATCGAAATGCCAAAGGTCATTGGGGAGGTCGAATTCAGAGAAACCATAATACCATGGTCCATTTCCAATTGAGTCACTTTGGCCATCGCTCCCCACTGTTGATAAAGAGTCGCAGCTTCAGAAAAATAAAGCTTGGAAAAGGTGTCCATCCTCCATTTTTGATAAGAAAGAGCCGCACACTCATACGCTATAGCCAATTCATGAGGATGTTCATGTATTCTGGCAAACCTGATAGCCTCCTCATAAGACTTCTGAGCCTCTAGGATATGGCCTTGCATGCTGGCAATTTCAGCTTTAACCAGCACATAACGATGCCTGAAATTTTCTGGGGCATGGTCTGCCCAACGCTGAAGCTGTTGCAGATATTCCTCTAACTTCTGTAACAAGATGGTCCGTTCATCTTCTGAAGATTGCGAGATGTACTGACATATGCTCAGGGAGTAAAAGAAATTATGAGTGGCCACAGGAAGAAAGCCGGCAATGTAGGGAAGAATAGGCTCACTTTGCTCAAGGTGTTGGCAGGCTTCTCTGAAATTCCCGTACAAGTACAACAAAACAGCTTTATAAATATGGAAGTAACAAAGCCCCATGACATTTTGTCCCATGTTTTGAAGGTATTCCTGTTCTTTGAAATCCTGATCGTCGAAACTGTATCCAAGAACAGTTTCACCCCTTATGGCACGCAGCAGTTGACGGTAAATCACATAGCTGCCCCAGGCATGTTGATTTCCTGTTTTCTCAACAAAATGCAGGGCCTGATCCACCTCCATCTGAACAACTGTCAGAGGCTGCCCTTGTTCATATAGAGCGGCCAGGGTCTCAAAAAAAGTGTAGCCTGCCATTTGAATATCACCACCTTCCAGCAAGCCCTGGTAGGCCTTTCGGCCATAAATCACCCCTTCCTGATAATCACGTTTCCAATGTACGGTAAATAATGCATAGACGTGCATCGCTCGATAATGACCGACTTTATCGTGGTATTTTCCTGCCAGATTAACACCCAACAACGCCAGATCGTGCCCTTTAGCGTAGTCATTTTCCAAAGCGATAAATGCAAGTGTTCCACAACTTAATGGATATCCGATCTGTTCAAATCCGCCTTGTTCGCACAAAAGTCGAATGGATTTAAGCGTCAAAACATTGAGGAGCATGGGATTGTAGAAAAAAGTGGTGGGCAACACCCCTCCAATAACCTGAACAATGGCATTCCAGCAAAGGTCATTGCCTGGAGGCTGCTCCAGGATTGACGGGAAATCCAGATTATGCAGCAATGAATTGGTAATCGCCAATTCTTTTTGGGCATCCTTGAGAAGATGATCTTCCGACATAGGAAGTCCTAATTGCCCAAGAATCCCAAAACTGGTTTGAACTGCCTGCTTGTACAAGCCCTTCATAGTATCCTGTTGAATCTTGGTAATATAGGAAGGTACCTTTTCCAGCGTAGTTTGTAGTCTTAGGGTAAGGATCTCAAAAAAACGATCTGCCTGGTCAAAATCATAATTGAGAAACCAGGCCTCATGAAGAGCAGTATAAACCTTCATGGCCAGGGAGTAATGATGTTGCCAGCATTGAAACGGCAAAAGGCTCTCCGCCGTTTGGATAACTTCCAGTGCAGATTGGTAGGCAGCAGAATCCTTGGCTTTTTGAAATGCTCTCAAGTTGAGTTGAATCACCTGGGCCTGTTCTTCCTCATCACTCAATAATGGCAAAGCCTGAGCGTAATGGCGCACAACCTCAAATATTCTGATGCCTGTCTTGGCCTCTTCTACCGTTTGGGCCAGGAAACGCCCGATCTTCAGATGGATTTCTTGCACTGGTTTTCCTCCGGTCAGCACATAGGCGGCTTGATGAAGTCGGTCATGAGCGAATTGAAACGTTATCGTCTCTTGCGAGACTTCTTGAAAACAAAATTGATCGAAATCCCCTTGTGAAACTAATAAACGATCCTCTAATCCTCGATGCAAATGTTCCCTTAATTCCTGAAAAGA
>Ga0233447_1003089_pt1 | contig 10998 bp, 9 predicted proteins | sample SI_124_October20_3_FD_183014 | JGI IMG/M metagenome (GOLD analysis project Ga0233447, IMG submission 183014) | Seawater microbial communities from Saanich Inlet, British Columbia, Canada - SI_124_October2016_135_MG | ecosystem: Environmental > Aquatic > Marine > Inlet | place: Canada: British...
AAGGATTTTCTTTATTAATAGAAATCCAATTATCAATCCTCCAATACCTATCACTATTCCCATGTACCAATTCCTCCTTTTCGAACTAAAGCTGGTTGTGAAGAAGACGTTTATCAGATAGGATTATCGTACTATTGGAAAACCAAATTTTTGATATATGTTATCTCTATCGACCGTTGGGTGTTGCATGTTGTGACTCAATTTTGAAACTGATTTGATAACATATTGTTGCAGTTCATTTATAGAGATAATGCCGTCCTTATTGTTATCAACATTCTTATCAGTTAAAGCTCTTAAGATTTCTTCTGTAAAAAACCCGTTTCTTAACTTATCACTTTCATAAGAAAACTCGCCTCCCTTACTAGAAGAAAAAACAATAGTACCTGATCTTCTTATTAAGTCGTTGTATATATATCGATCTCTTTTAAATAAATACGTTCTGTTTTTTTTTAGTATAGTTTTAATGTTTCTGGTAGTTCGTGCTTTAAAACCTCTTTGTTTTGACATTGCAAAAAAATAATCCTGCTTACCGTCATCAATCTCGCCTGATTCACATGTATCCATCAGAAATAGTTTATTTCTGGGTTCAATGCCTTGTAATAAATCTTCAATCGAAGCAAAGTCTGCTGCTGTAGCGGAAAGGTTGCGAATATCTGAATTGTGGGTAAGATAGTAATATGTCGCATCTTTATCTTTGTCGTGTACGCCATGACCGGCTATAAACAATACAAAAATATCATCCACCTTTGAATCATTTAAAAATTTTTTTGCAACCTTTATATTTCCAATTGTAACCTGGTCATTTAAAAAAGTTTTTATATATACGTTTTCATATTTTCCTTTCATTTTAAGAAAAACTTCAGCAAGATCTGTCACATCTTTATCTGCGTAACTTAAATTAAGGCTGGTATCTTTGTATTTCGAAACACCAAACCCTATGTAATATAGATTATTTTTTACTTTTTGATTATAATTCGCATAAGTTAAGGCACGAAATGATTCGGCACCGTTTTCGTTAATACAGGTAATTTCTATTTTATTTTCACCGCTGGTGAGTTCTAATTTTTCAGTTTTAGTTATAATTTTCCCATAGATTTTCTTGCCAGAAGCGCCGAATATTGGAACATCATTAACATAAATATTGTATCTTTTAAGATTATATTTTCTGTCGTTAAAATTATATTTAATAGTAATGAACTTTCCATCCTTATTTGTTTCCAATATTTTCGCCTCTGGCACATGAAATTCTCCCGACAATTGTTTTTCTGTAAATCCTAATTTTTTAAGACGTCTTCTATATTGGTTATAATAATATGTAATTAGTTCACTGTCACCAACCCCTACCCTCTTAAGAAGAATATCAGGACGATTGTTTTTAATCGCGAACTGATCCATTCCAAACATATTTAGATTGTCATCTATCATTGGGACTAATGTACCACCATTTTTAGAGGCATCAAAAAAACCATCATCGGAATAAACAACCCAATCTTTATCTGAAGCTGCCAGTGAAATATTGTTATCCGTTTCTAAATTCCATATTTTTAATATATTGTCCAGACCTCCAGAAATGATATTCTTACTTTGAGACTTTACACTTCCTACACTACTATGGCCTATTAAAATTTTAACAAGATTGCCTGAATTAATATCCCACACTCTTATGTTGTTGTCAGATAATTGATCTCCTGAAATTATATAATTTTCTTTTGGATCGATTGCTATCTTGCCTACCAAATCACCCGCAACATCTGTATTTGCATGAATGGTTCTAATATGCCTCCAATTTTCAAGACTCCATACCTCTAATGTATTGTCCGTTCCATCAGCACCCGCTGATGAATAAAAACACTTCCCTTTTGGACCTATTTCTATATCAATTATTTGTTTGTAATTAGTATATCCAAGAATGGTTTTAAAAAGTTTGCCAGTATTTAAATTCCATATCCTTATTTTAGTGTCTGCAGAAATGATATATTGCCCTTTTGGATCTATCTCAATATCATGAGCCCCACTGGTCATTTGAATACTTTTAATCAGTTTAGCAGTGTTCAAATCCCATATTTTAATTACCCGATCAGGGTGATTACCAATAGAAACGATATATAAACCTTTCGAATCTATCTCAAGGTCTTTTACATGATAGGTTTGTCTGATACTATTGAGAAGTTCAGCAGTCTTAAGACTCCATATTTTAATTGTTTTATCATCATCACTGCCAGCAGAGACGATATACCTTCCCGTTGGATCTATTTCTACGTCCGTTACCGAATCATTATGACCTATAAAACTTTTGAGAAGCTGTGGATTTTTATAATCCCATATTTTTATTGTGCCATCTCTATGGCCAGAAATGATATACTTCGCCTTTGGATCTACTGTCACATCCGATATACCAGTAAGACCAGAATTAATTTTTTTTAAAAGCTCTCCAGTCCGCAAGCTCCATATCTCTATTTCATTTTTTGCAATTTTAACTGATACAGAATTATTTGAATTTATAGAGGCTAAAAATCTGGCTTGTGGGTCTATTACGAAATTACTTTTATAGGGGATATTATTTTTAAGGAGCTTACCGCTTTTATAGTTCCATATTTTTATCTTATTATTACTATTTTCAACAATGTATTTACCAGTTGAATCTATTGCAATAGCAGTTGCAGTGCCGGATTTACTAAGAACTCTGATAATTTTACCTGTTTTGATATCCCATATCTTTACATTTCCAGAATTAGAGGTGGAAACTCCTGAAATAACATACCTCCCTTGGGGATCAATGGCTATAGCATCTACAGTCTTTATACTATTATTTTCTTCAAAAGTTCTATGGATCTTTCCGGTTTCAATATCTCTTAACTTTATGTATTCATAACCATTCTTACCTTTAAATACATAAGCAATATATCTTCCTTGCAGATCTATTGATATGGTCCTTCCCAGGTTTTTTTCTTTAAAAGTTTTTAAAATGTCTCCTGTTTTAAAATTCCAGATTTTTAAAGTTCGAAAAGTATAACCATATTCTAAAGAAATTATATATTTTCCTTTTGAATCCATCGCTGCAAATTTTACATCATCATCACATTTCAAAGTTTTAAAAAGTTTGCCTGTTTTAAAATTCCAGATTTTTATTGTTTTATCTCTACTACCAGAGATTATATATCTATCGTTGGGATCTATTGCGACAGTATATACAAAGTCTGAATGGCCTGGAATAGTCCTTAAAATTTTACCATTCTCAATACTCCATACCTTTATTATATTATCATATCCTCCGGAAACAATATATCTACATTTGGAGTCTATTTTTACATCAGCGATATAATTTGAATGGCCAAGTTGTACTATAGGCTCAACTTTAGCTTCTGAGCTTGTTGTAAAAAAGAGCAGAAACAATAAGCCTATTAAAAGAAAACAATACCTGCTAACTATCAACATATAGCCCTCCAATAATCGGTTCTGGAAATATTTGTTTCATAATTCTATCCCTTTGTTTCTATTTAAATCATTGAAGCCGAACCAGACAAGCCGCTATGAACAGGACCGCGTGAAATCTACAAGCCAATTTATCATTTTTTTATCAGCTTTTTCTGAACTTGCAAATATACATAATAATAGGTTCAATAATGATCATTTTCACACATCTTTTTATTACATTTTTTTTCTTATATACTCAGCAATAGGCGAGGATATCAAATAGTAAATTTTTATAATATTTTTCCTCAAATTGCTTCTTGTTAAAATATTATCTCTAAAATCTTTTAGCAGGACAACTTCTGGTGAAGAATATGAACCATATACTGCTGTTGCAATAAAACAGGTGCTACTTTTAAAATTGAACGATTTATTAACCGGATTTTCTGTTTGACAATTCGGGCATGACCAATATGAAAACCCTTTTTCACACGAATGGCAAAACACGCTGGCTCTTTTATCTCCTGTCAGCCCTGGAACATAAGCTTCCTCTACGCATCACCCACCTTTTGCTATGCATGAGATAGGTGATTAAACAAGTCATGTTTATTATTTTTAACTTTAGAGTCTGGGCGGATGCCAGAGTTTAATAACATATACACTTTGTCGATATTTTCATCTGCTACAGCAGAAATTAATTCCTCAACTTTTTTATCATAATTAATTTGTGACAAGACTATCCTCCTTTGGCTAAATGCTAAAAATAACCCCTTCTTTATTCAAATTCAGCACGGATACGAAGAAGTAAAACACCATCTTCGTAGGAAGGTCCGCCAATTAAAACAAATCCTTTGTCAACAAGAAGTAAAATAGTATGAAAGACTTTTTTCTTTTTTTCCAGAATTTCGACAAGGAGTCTTCCCTGTTCTTCTTCAAACCCTTTAAAAGTGAGCTTAAGTATTCTTTTTGATGAAAGTAAAATTTCTGAGTTTTGTCCTGAAGCAAGTTTCTGCTCACTTTTCTTGGCAAGCGTAAAACCGGTATAATTAAGCACCGGGGTAATTTCATCAGCAAGATCTTTCAGTTGGGGGTCAATTATGTTTGATTTTTTAGTGGCCTTGATTATCTCAACTTTAACGTTCATTGATGAGAAGGCAAGGACATTGCAGGCCTGAAATAGTATCAAAAGCGTAAACATGCATATAATAGGATTTTTTTTCATTAACATCATCCAGCCTCCTTTTTAGTATCGGATATAATCATAATCAGAGGGATTTTGCTTTTTGATGTTTTCATTATCAGGGGTGAGCCAATAGTACAGGATACTTCCATGACACGGCTTCTCTTTTTTTGCTTAGTCCCTGTTTGAATTGGTAAAATTGTAATTACAAATATCACAATTGCCGCTGTACAAAGGGCAGGTAACCAGACTATGGGTTTGAAAAACTTATTTCTTATTCTCTCCCAGTATGTGGGCCCCCAGTCCATCTTTGAATCGAATTCTCTCCAGGCCTGATCAACGTCCAATGAAGAGTCATCTATCCCAATTGCTTCTTTCATCATTTCATTTGTTACTCGCAAAAGCTCAAGTTTTTGTCTGCAATCAGCACAATCGAATATATGTTTTTTCAACTTTATGGAATAATTTTCATCAATCTCATTATCGATAAACTCATCAAACAAGGATTCATATTTTTCACAATTGTCACTCATTTTAGTGTCTCCTTTTTGTCCTGATAATAAGATATCATTAATGCAATTACTTTTTTTCGAGCATTACTTATCCTTGATTTCACTGTGCCAACAGGTATATTTTCCAATTCTGCAATCTCTTTATATTCCAGTCCAAATAATGATAATTCCAACACTTCTCTATTGATGTCATTTAAGCTTGATATTGCCTTTTTTAAATTCTCTTTTGCTTCAGCTGAACAAATTTGCTTTAGTAAGTCTTTGTTATCGCTAATCTGTAATATGGGTATACTGCCATAGTCGTCCTTTTGTTCATTATCAATTATATCCAAAGGTATATTTTTTTTAGTATTCCTATAATACAGCGAAGACCGTTTCTCTATAATTAAATTTATTAATATACGGTTAAGCCAAGTCTTAAAAGAGGCTTCTCCTCTGAAGGTCCTTATGCCTTTTAAAGAACGCAAAAATGTTTCATCGGTAATTTCTCGGGCATCTCCTTCATCGCTAAAACCTGTATATGCTATTTTATATATGAGCTTATAGTATCTTTTGTAAAGTTCCTCATAATATCTTTTTTTACCCTCTTTGAAACCTTCAACAAGTTCTTCATCAGAAACTCCTTTCAAGTCAAAAAATCTTTTCAAGGTAGGGAAAAAATTCAAAATTTTCCTCTTCTATATATTATTGACGAATATATTATATTTTTGTTCAAATTTGTTTTTAACATCTCTCTAATTTTTATCATTCTCTTGTCACTACAAAACAGGTTATCAAATATTTGTCAATCATTAGCATTATTTTATATTAATCCTGATAATAATGTTTTGTAAACTTGACGTCGACTGCAAAATGATAATATTGTTGACAATATTTTGATTTCCAATAAATGAGGTTCCCAAATGAATAAAAAGTCAATTCAATTATTTCTCATCATTTCAATTATTGCTTTCAGTCATATTCCAGCTTTTGGTCAAACAACTTATTCTCTTTTTGAATTGGCACAACTTGCCAACATACATAGTGAGACAATTAAGATTGCCCAGGAAGCTTTATCAATTGCCCAGGAGGACAAAGTCCGTGCATTATCTGTCTTAATACCCAGAGCCACCAGTTTCGGCAGCATTACAGAGTATAAAAATGATCGTAGCTCGGCTCCGGATACAATGACATTAGGAGTCAAGCTGACACAGTCATTTACACTCAATGGAAAAGAACTGATTGCTTTGGATGTTACTAAAAAAGTCATTGAGGGCAAAGAATTTTCCATAGAAAGTATCCGGTCCCAGTATTTACTGCAGGTTGCACGGGCCTATTATAATATTTTAAGTGCACAAAGATTTCTTGAAATTGCCCAGTCAGACGTGAAACGTCTTGAAACTCACAGGGATGCTGTAAAAGAAAAATTAAGTGTTGGCAATGTCACTAAAACTGCTCTATTCAGATCTGAAGCAGAATTGTCCAAATCCCTGACAGAAGAGGTAAGGGCAGAGAACAGAGTATTGACAAGCAAGGCAGCCATGCACAATCTTGTCGAGATTGAGGATGATTTTAATGTTCAAAAAGAAGATATAGCCGGTCTTGAAAATTACCACGGCACCCTGGAAGATATTCAAACTTATGCCTTAAAAAACAGGATGGAAATCAAAGAGGCAAAAACGAATCTTGAGATTGCCGAACGAACAATCAAGTTCGAAAAAAGTAATTTCTGGCCGACACTTTCCCTTGAGGCAGGGTACAAAGAGACAGACATAAGCTTTGCTTATACTCCAAGTCGTGTGAATTATGATAATGAAGACCTTTATTTCACAGGTGAGCTTGTTTTTACCTTATATGATGGTGGTTTGAGAAAAGCCGAAATCCGACAGGCTCAATCAGGCCTGCGCCAGGCTAAAAGTGCTTTAACACTGCAGGAGAAAACGATAATTCTGGATTCAAAGATTTCCTTTCTGGATTATAAAGCTGCCCAAAGTGCATTATTAAATTTACAGGATGAGCTGAAATCTGCCCAGGAAAATTTTAATGCAGTTCAAATGCAGTTCAAATACGGAATGGCTGACAGTATTGATATGATGGATGCAAATACATTATTGGTCTCTGCCCAGAGAAGAATTTTAGACGCAAAGTATACCTACTATCTTTCGATACTCAATATTATTTATACCAAAGGAGACTTGCTTCCATTCCTTTTAAAACAAACCTGATAGTGAACACTAATGTTGCAACGTTCGGGTGAATAATCGTTCAACTGGAATACAAAATATTTTTATTTTTTAGCAGCAGTTAAACCCCCACAGGGAAATGAAAATTTAATTACCTGTAAACGCTAAAACCCCTTATTGTGTTGTGAATCCGCAATGTTTTAGGTATGCAAAACTTGACTTAGTCCCATTGATAAAATATCCTTGGATCATTACACTTAATCTTGGTATGAATGCAGTTTGAAAGGAGAATCACATGTATGAAATAATTGCAAACCCTGAACAGTATCAGATTGATCATCTCATAAACGGAACCGGTAATGCAAATATCGAAATTACAAAGGAAGAAAGGAATAAATGGGCAGCTGAAATTGTAACTTTCAGTGAAAAACTGACAGAGCTTGCAAAAAAATCCAGCACACTTGCAGAGCTTCTTTCCAGCACGGAAAGAATTTCCACCACCCCTGCTTCATTAAAAACCTTAAAAATTCAATTGTTTATGATCAATGATTCATTAAATACAGCAATTGAAATTGCTGATAAACTTGAATCTGATATTGTAAAAAAATAAAGGTGTTAATCTAAAATTTTTTGACGCAATAAATGGTCTGTGAGAACAATCGCAAGCATTGCCTCACAGACCTTATTAATTCTTGGAATGGCACAGATATCATGGCGGCCTTTTGTTGAAATTTCAGTTGAACCGCCCTTCTCATCAATCGTCTGCTGGGATTTCAGGATCGAAGGAATTGGTTTGACATGAACCCTTGCAATAATATCATCCCCACTTGAAATTCCTGCCAAAATACCTCCAGAATGATTTGTTTGAAATCCATCCGGTAAAATCTGATCATTGTTCTCAAACCCAGTCATTTTTGGAGCACGAATTCCTGCGCCTATTTCAACTGCCTTGACAGCTCCTATACTCATCATGGCTTTGGCAATATCAGCATCCAGCTTGTCAAAAACAGGATCTCCTAATCCCGGGGGTACATTTAATGCGATAATCTCAACAATACCGCCTAAAGAGTCTCCTTTTTTTTTAACAGCTTTAATTTTTTTTTCCATCTTATCGGCTGCATCTAAATCAGGACATTGCAAATAGTTTTTTTCCTTTTCAGAAATTTCATCAATTTTGTGGGCTCTGATACCGCCAAGTTCAAGTGTATAGCTATTTATTTTGATATTTTGCTGATCAAGTATCAATTGGGCAACAGAACCGGCTGCCACCCTTGCAGCTGTCTCCCGGGCAGAGGCTCTTCCACCTCCCCTGTAATCTCTGATACCATATTTGCTCTGATAGGTAAAATCACCATGGCCCGGTCTGAAAACTGAGGCAATGGAATCATAGGATTTTGACTTTGCATCTTTGTTTTCTATCAAAATCATAATAGGAGTTCCTGTGGTTTTCCCTTTAAAGGTACCGGACAGGATAATGGGCTTATCTGGTTCCATTCGTTTTGTACTGGATATTCCAGACCCGGGTTTCCTTTTATCAAGGGCCTTTTGTATGATGTCCTCGTCAATAACAAGACCTGGAGGACACCCTTGAATAGTAACGCCTATTGCTTTACCATGTGATTCTCCAAAGGTCGTGATATTGAATGCTTTACCAAAACTACTGCCTGACATCTTTTAATCTCCTGTCAATGATATTAACAATTTCTTCAGGTGTGTTAAAACTGGTATCAATCTTTATATGGGAGGTGTTTTTATATAAAGGAATTCTTTTTTTTACAATTTCATTTGTTTCTTCAAATAAATCTTTATTTGTAAGCGCCGGCCGGGAGGTCCTTGTTTTATTATCATTATTTAATCTTACCATAATTGTTTCTATATCTGCATCAAGCCATATGCAGAGTCCATTTTTTTTTATAAACTGCTGATTATCATGATCTATAATAATACCGCCTCCTGTGGCAATTATAGTATTATTATTATTTTTTGTATTCAAAAGTATCTGTTTTTCTATTTCCCTGAATTTTTCCCATCCCTGTTTTTCAATAATTTCTCGAATAGTTAACCCAAGGTGTTTTTCAATGAGATGATCCGTATCAATAAAATTAAAATTGAGACGGTGAGCAATAATTTTACCTATGGTCGTTTTCCCGGTACATCTATAGCCAATAAGAAATATTTTCATATTAAATTCAATAATAAATCATTTTTGCAATGCATCAAATATATCCCAGTAATTTGGAAAAGATTTTTCAACACATGTCTCATTTTCAATTGCCATGCCCTGGATCAAAAGGCCCGGAATGGAAAATGCCATGGCGATTCTGTGATCATTAAATGTCTCTATTATTGCTCCTTTTGGATTTCCACCTGTGATTTCTAAATAATCTTCTCCCTGTTCAACTATTATACCCATTTTTATAAGTTGTGAATAGACAGCATCAATCCTGTCACACTCTTTTTCACGCAAATGTTTAATATTGGATATTCTGGTTTTTCCTTTTGCAAAGCTTGCAACAACAGCAATGGCAGGGACAGCATCCGGAGTGTCAGACATATCAACTTCTACTCCTTTGAGAGCTGATCCGCAGACACCGATCTGATTATCTTCAATTTTTAATGTACATCCCATCTGTTCTAAAATTTTAATCTGTTTTAAATCTCCTTGAAGGGAATTGCTATTAATATTTTTAACAAAAATCATCTTGCCTGTTACCGCACCAATGGCCCAGAAATAACCGGCATTGGAAAGATCGGGTTCAACAAAATAATCTCCCTGAACATATGACTGCCTTCCTGGAACCTGATAGTGCATACTATCTATCTTATGAGCTTCAATTGAAAATTTTTTCATAATATCAATGGTCAGATCTACATAGGGTGAGGACACAGGAGGGCTGTCAAGGAAAATATCAAGTCCGTTTTTCATCAATGCCCCTATCATTAAAAGTGATGATAAATACTGACTGCTTTTGGAGCAGTCAATTTTCACGGCTCCCCCTGCCCTGTTACCACCTTTTATATAAACCGGAGGTGTACCTTTTTTGTTTTTCGACTCTGCATGAATCTCCAACATGGTCAATGCATCAAGCAACTCCACCATGGGACGTTCACACATTCGCAGGTCACCTGTGAGAGTATAAACGGTTTTCCCCAGAGCTGCAATTCCTGTAAGAAGACGCATGGAGGTTCCTGAATTGCCAAGATAAATTTCTTTATCACAGGGTTGAGGATTCCCTCCAAATCCTTTCACCCGGTAATGATTTTCTAAAACCTGATGAATGTCAGCCCCCATGTGTTCAAGAGCATTAACAGTTAATCCAATATCATCACTTTGAAGAAGATTCTTAATATTTGAAGTTCCATTAGATAAGGAAGCACAAATCATCATACGATGTGAAATGCTTTTTGAACCGGGAATCACAACAGCCTGGTCTTTAATATTTTTTGGGGTAATCTTTTTCAATTAATGGTCTCCATTTAATAATTCTTGATACATTTGTTTAATATCCGGTGTTATGCCGGTCCATAATTTAAACTGAGCCACTCCCTGATGCATGAACATGGACAGGCCGTCAATGGTTTTACATCCTTTTTTTTGGGCTTCGGATAATAATTTTGTTTTAATGGGTGTATAAACAATATCCATAACCACCATTTTAGGATCCAAAAAATTTGAAGGGAATGACAAACCCTCAATATCAGGAGTCATGCCAATGGGTGTTGTATTGATGAT
>Ga0233447_1003100_pt1 | contig 10963 bp, 9 predicted proteins | sample SI_124_October20_3_FD_183014 | JGI IMG/M metagenome (GOLD analysis project Ga0233447, IMG submission 183014) | Seawater microbial communities from Saanich Inlet, British Columbia, Canada - SI_124_October2016_135_MG | ecosystem: Environmental > Aquatic > Marine > Inlet | place: Canada: British...
CTTCTTCGGATTTGACTTTCTCGGGTATTATTTCAGGCCGGGATGTAAATTACGGCCTTCCGAAGTAAGTCTGAAACGATTTACTGAACGTGCACGACGACTTTATCCTCCGTCGCTAAAACTATGGCGGACAGGCTGAGCAGGAAGCTGATTATAATCGACTCCGAATGTATGTTACACGTTGGCTAAATTATATCCATGCGGGGCTAAAAATGCTGATTTCACGAAAAGGTGGCATAAAACATTATATATCACCATCACCCTTGCATCCTCCCACTTCCGACCGATTTCCCACTGCGACAACCCCCTCCACCACTAACCGCTTGACCATATTACACATTATATCTGACTGGTATTTCGTTTGCAACATGACCTGTGAAGTTTTTTTTAAGTCTCGAAGGAAGTTAGATGACAACCCCAAAGTGGCCAATTAGTTTCCTTCGAGGTCAGGAGTTCTGAAATTATTTTCCCTTGTTTCGGGATTCCAGCCGATAAATTTAAAACGGGATTGACATCGAATCTTTTATCCACTATCTGTATTATCCCCTGAATATTCTTGATTTTTTCAAAATAACTTGGACTCAAGTTGAATTTAAAAGTATTCAGAGTTTTATATAACACCTAACAACCTAGCACCAAAAATCTTAGGTACTTTTATCGCAGGCACTATAATAGTTTTATATTTTATTTGTGAAAATAGAAAACAGGTATAGGTTGGCTCGTCTTGTCTATAGCAAAATTACACTAACACCAAAAAACTTCCAAACTGGAAGTGTATAGGGGAAGAAGATGTTTAATAAAAGAGCATGGTCGATTTGGCTTGTGGCAACTCTGTTTGTAGCATTTCAACTTTTTGTTGGAATATTATTTGGAATTTCAACCAAAGAACTGTCTTCAGCACTTTCAATAAGTGGGATGGATGTAAGTAATATTGTAGCCATTTACTTCTTAGCATATGCATGTATGCAGATTCCTGCCGGGTTCATAATAGATAGAGTTAGTATCAAATATACCTTATTGACTGCTTCAATATTAATTGTAGTTGGACTTATTATTCTTGGTATTACCCATTCACTGTTGTTTGCTTATCTGGCTGCCATACTTATGGGGTTTGCATCGTCATTTTGCTTTGTTGCTGCAGTGGTTTTAATTGGCCGCTGGTTTAATCCTAAAATGTTTTCGGTTGTAGTCGGAATGACGTCTGGGGCCAATGGCCTTATGGCCTCATTGATATGTTATATTATTCTGTCAGTAGGTCCTGTTCTACATATAAACTATATAATATTAACAGCTGTTTTAGGGATAATAATATCTGTACTGATTTTGTTGATAGTCAAGGATTATCCAAAAGAAACTGAGTTAATCGATATAGAAAAAACCTCGCCAAATATTTTGACTGCAATTTACAAATCCGTATGCAATACTCAAATTTTCCTTGCATCTATTATAACAGCTTTGATTTATGGTTCAATGCTGTCTTTTATCACATTCTGGAATATTCAATATCAAGAATTATACGGTAATGATTTAGTAGTTATTTCTTTGCTCAATATTACCGCTTTGGCAGGGATAGCTATAGGGGCCCCATTATTTGGGCTGATTTCTGAAAAAGTTGGCAAACGAAAACCTGTTGGAATGGGGATCTGCATTGGCCTATTTTTATCTTTGATGATATTGCTACAGCCTGTTAGATTATCCCTTCCAGTAGTGTTTATCGCAATGTTTCTTATAGGATTCTTTGCTAATAACGTATCTATTGGATTTTCAATAGTTAAAGAAAATTCAAGCCCTCAGTTTATAGGAACGTCCATTGCATATGCCAATACTATTCTATTTTTGGGACTTTCATTGTTCAATATTCTCCCGGGAGGCATATCTAATTTTCTACATATGCACAGGCACTTTTCAATAGGTTCATATATCTCAAAGGATATCTCATTTATGAGTATCGCCTTGTATATTTATCCTTTAGCAGCAATCGTCGCATTGATACTTCACTTTTTCATTAAAGAGACAAATTGTAGATCAAGGGGTGATTTGAAAAAATAATTTAAGGAATAAATAATGTTATGATGAAATGTATTGTGAATGATAAATTGATAAAAACGTCTCTTGCTCCTGGTGCTATTACGCTGGATTTGATTAGAGAAGAATTAAAATTATCCGGTACAAAAGAAGGATGTCGCGAAGGTGAATGTGGGGCTTGTACTATTTTGCTGGGTGAACTCACAGATAACGGAACAATGAAATACAAGGCTTGTGCTTCCTGCCTGCTTCCAATAGGTGAGATAAGGAACAAACATATCGTTACTGTTGAAGGGCTTAACTTGGAAGAATTAAATACTGTTCAACAGGCGATATTTGATAATAATGCATCCCAATGTGGTTTTTGTACTCCTGGTATAGTCATGTCGCTAACCGCCTTTCTTTTGTCAAGTAGAGAACTTAGCTATGACGATGCAATTAACGCACTAGATGGTAATATCTGCCGATGTACCGGTTATGCTGCCATTCGAAATGCTGCTAAAATATTGAGTGATATGTTTTCCAGCAAAAGGGTTAGCTTGGGGTTGAGGATTGAACTGCTTGTTGAATCATCAGTTCTTCCGAAATATTTTTTGGATATTCCTGATAGATTGTTTGCCTTGCAGGAAGATATTTTGATAAACCCAACGGTGAAAAATCCAGTATTTGTTGCTGGTGGCACTGATTTGTTTATACAAAAACCGGAGGAATTACTCAATTGTGATTTAAAATTTGTATCTGAACATCCTGCACTATGTAAAATTGAAGAAAAAGGCAGTGTTGTAGAAGTAGGGGCTGGTGTAACCACAGAAGAATTTAGAACTTCAGATATTGTTAATAAATATTTTCCGACCATGAAAGAGGATCTTCTGTTGGTATCTTCAACTATTATGAGAAATAAAGCAACTATTGCCGGCAATATTGTAAATGCCTCTCCTATTGCTGATCTGGCCATTATACTCTTAGCTTTAGGAGCCGCGTTAATTATCAATAATGAAAAAGGACAGCGAGTTGTAGCATTAAATAACTTTTATCATGGATATAAAAATATAGATTTAAAAAAAAATGAGTTCATAGAAAAGATTCTAATACCATTACCGACAAAAAACAGCTGGTTTAATTTTGAGAAAGTATCGAATAGAAAATACCTTGATATAGCTTCGTGTAACTCGGCTATCTACTTAGAAATGAATAGAAAAAATATAGAACAAGTTAAAATTTCTGCTGGAGGCGTTGCCCCGACCCCTCTCCTCTTGAAAGAAACTTCAGAGTTTTTAAGAGAGGAAGAAGTTTCAAATAAGGTCGTCAGAAAAGCAGCAGAAATCTTACTTGGTGAGATAGCACCTATTGATGATATTCGCGGTACTGCTAAATATAAAAAATTATTGTTGAAACAACTATTACTTGCCCATTTTATGAAAATCTTTCCAAAACTAGATTTATACTCGACGTGGGCATGATTGACACTTTCAAAGCTTGCATTTTGAACTCAAAATGCGGCAAAACAACCATGTCTAGGCGTAGCTCTAAGAGAGTAGCCTGAAGCGCTTATTTATTACCTCTTGAGGTATATCTAAGGGAAGGGCTTCCCAAAAAAGGTACTGTCAAAAGTTTTATGAAAAAATTAATGGAAAAAGGGATAAAATGAAGAATGCTGATATGGAGATGCACGTTCGTGGCGAATCTGTTTTTATAGATGATATTATGGTTTCGGAACGTCTTCTTTATGGTGCCATATTTATGTCTCCTGTTGCAAAAGGAAAAATTAAAAAGTTAGATCTAGCTAAAGCTAGAAATGTTGATGGCGTTGTAGCAGTTTTTACAGCCACTGATATCCCTGGTGTTAATCAATTGGGGCATATTATCAAGGATCAAGATCTTTTAGCAGAGGAGTATGTCGAATATATCGGACAACCCATTGCTTTTGTTGTTGCTGAGAATAAGAGAGATGCTTTTACAGCAATCAAACTTATTGAGTTAAAAATAGAAGAATTGGATCCGATTACAAGCCCAAGAAAAGCATATGTTAAAGGTGAATTAATTCAACCTGAAAGAGTTATGTTGTGCGGTGACATCAAAAGTGCATGGAATAAATGTGAAACAATCGTTGAGGGAAGAGCTGATTCCGGAGGTCAAGAACACTTCTACTTAGAAACACAAGGTGCATTATCTGTCCCCATTGAAGGTGGCAAAATCAAAGTGCATGCCGGAACCCAGGCTCCTGGTGGGTTTCATCATAGTGTTTCTGAAGTTTTAGATATGCCTATGCACATGATTGAAATAGACATTAGACGTTTAGGCGGTGCTTTTGGAGGAAAGGAATCCTGCGCTCTGTGGACTGTTTTATCTGCAATGGGAGCTAAATTGTTGAAGAGACCGGTTAAGATAGTGCTTAACAGGGCCGAAGATATTGCAACTACTCCAAAGAGACATCCCTTTTCCAGTGATTATAAATTGGGAATAGATAAAGATGGAAAAATCTTGGCCTACGAAGTGAAAATGTTTCAGAATGCCGGCGCGTTCGCGGATATTTCACTGCCTGTCTTAGAAAGAGCACTTCTTCATGCTGTTAATTCGTATAGAATCCCGAATGTAAAAATAACGATGGCGCCATGCAAAACAAATACTATACCTAATGGAGCTTTTCGAGGATTTGGTGCGCCTCAGGCTATTTTTGTGATTGAATCTGCAATTTACAAAGCAGCGTCTGAATTGAACATCCATCCTTCAGTTTTGCAGAAGAAAAATCTGCTTACTGAAAATGACCAATTTCCTTTTGGGATGAAGACGGAGAACTGTACTGCGGCAAGATGCTGGGAGGAATTGGATAAAAAATATGATATTGACAAACGTATTAAAGCGATAGAGAATTTTAATAAAAAAAATACACATACTAAAAAAGGCATTGCTATTCAGCCGGTTTGCTTTGGTATTTCGTTTACCCAGACAGCCTTGAACCAGGCAGGAGCTCTCGTACATCTTTATACTGATGGAAGTGTTGCCGTTAGTACCGGTGCTGTTGAAATGGGACAGGGAGTTAATATGAAAATCCTTCAAATTGTTGCCCAAGAATTCTCTGTTGATACTAAACGAGTAAAACTCGAAACAACCAATACTACCAGGGTTGCAAACGCATCTCCAACAGCTGCTAGTAGCGGAGCTGATTTAAACGGCATGGCCGCTAAAATGGCCGCTAATAAATTACTGATACGTTTGAAAAAAGTTGCTGTTGATATTTTGAATTCAGACCGAAAGAAGAATAGGCTTGTCAAAATTAAAGATATTGAAATTATAGACGAAAAAGTCTTGCTGAGGAGTGTCGAAACAGATATTACCTGGGAAAGTTTAATCAATTCTGCATACTGGGCAAGGACAGATTTATCGTGTCATGCTTATTATGCTACTCCCAAGTTACATTTTGACAGAGAAAAGGAAAGAGGACGTCCATTTGCTTATCATAGCTATGGGACTTCAATAACGGAAGTAACTCTAGACTGTATCAGGGGAACATATTATATTGATTCGGTCAAAGTAGTCCACGATGTTGGAAAAAGCCTTAATTCTGATATTGATAGAGGACAGTTTGAAGGCGGTCTCTTGCAAGGGGTTGGCTGGACCACAATTGAAAATTTGGTTTATGCCGATAACGGTGCATTGCTTTCCAGTACAAATTCTTACAAAATTCCCGATATTAAATTTGGGCCGAAAGAACTTAAAATAGATTTCCTTGAGGAAGTTAAAAATCCTTATACTGTGTATAATTCTAAAGCAGTTGGAGAACCTCCATTGCTTCATGGAATTGGAGCATATTTTGCATTGCTGAACGCATTAGATGCTGCCAGGCCAAATAAATATTTAATGCCTTCTTTACCTATTACTCCCGAAAAAGCTTTTATGTATATTTATGAATAAAGAAATTGCGTGTATTATTCTTGCTGCCGGAGAAGGGCGTCGTTTTGGTGTGCCTAAATGGCAGGCCCAATATAAAGGAACAACTTTTCTTGAAATGATTGCCGAAAAGGTCGTTAGTGCTGGTATTTCCGATACCGGCTGTGTAATACGAAAAAATTCGATTCCTAATACAAAAGGCATTCAGTATGCTATAAATCCAAACCCTGAATGGGGGATGTTCTCTTCTCTTTATTATGGAGTAAATCTTTTTCCAAAAAAATCAGGATTTTTAATTATACCTGTTGACCATCCTTTTTTTAAATGTGAAACATTAACGAAATTGTGTGCACTTTTCATGACGTTAAAAATCGGCAAAGTTGTAAAACCTGTTTACAGTCAAGACAGTTCTTGTTATGCCGAGGGTTGTGTTCAAAATGAAGCAAAAAATAATAACCCAACTGCCCAAAAGAGATTGGAATCAGCGTGTAAATGCAGAAGTGGGCATCCAATTATTATACCCGGATCTTTGGCTAAGAATATACCAATAGGAGATTATAAAGGAGGATTGAAAAAGTTTATTGAGGATAAAAATGTACCTATACATAATATTTACATTGATGATCGCGGCGTATTAAAGAATATTAATACGTTGGCTGATATCCCATAAATACTAAAATAAATTTTGTAAACGTAGATGATTCAATTTGCTTCTCTCTGTAATTTCTATAGAGTATAATGTTCAGCCCATTGAAAAATATGATAGGAAAGGTGACTTTAAAATGATTGCAATAAGCTCACTGCAATCCCCTTTACAATATCAATAAAATAACACTACATGTTTTTAATTACATTGTTACTTATTTCTATTTGTCTTCTTGAAATCCTTGACAGGATAATAATTGCAACGTGCCGATTCCATCAAACTGCCATAGTTATTTAATGCTTTCAAAAAACAAACAGCTTTGTTTTTAAAATTAATTTTCATTTTATGTACTCCAAATTTATTAAAGAATTTTTAATGTGTATAACGTTAAGGCTAAATAATGCACACGTTAAACTAAGAACATGAAAGAATATATGCACACGTTAACAAAAGTCAAGTAAAAAAAAGGAAAACTTTTAATTTTATGATAATTTTTTTACAGAATCTCTAATTATTAGCGTTGATTTCATGCATTCAGATATGGGAGGAGATGTGTTTTTAGCTTCAATTCTGGAAAGCAAATACTTGAGAGCTTTAGTAATAATTGTTTGAGTTGGTCGTTCAATCGTTGTTAAAGAAGGAGTTAAATAAGATGCAAACTCTACATTATCCATACCTATGATTGAGAAGTCTTCAGGAACAGAAAATTTATTTTCTTTTATACATTTTAGAGCTCCTAAAACCATATTATCGTTTGCAAAAAAAATTGCACTAGGACGTGGCGTCAAGTTTAATATTTTATTCATGGCTTTATAACCGGAGCTAATGTTAAAATTCCCTTCCATAATATAGTTATTATTAATAGTTATAGAATTCTCTTTTAATGCTTCAAAATATCCGGAAAGTCTATTTACTGTGGAGGTAAAGTTATTTGTGCCTTTTACGAAGCAAATTTTTGTATGACCATTTTTTATAAGATATTCAATTGCCATTTTGACTACATCTTTTTGGTCGGCATAAATACAGTCAGAATGTAAACTATTGTATTTCCTATTTATTATCACCTGAGGCAATTTATTTTTTTCGACATGTTTTATAAATTTATCATCTTGAGAATCTTGAGTGAGCGTTATAATACCGTCAAAAGTCTTCTTGTTGATCAGATAGTAATCTTCTTCATTATAATCATCAATGCCTCTAACTATTAGTCTATATTTTCCTTTGAGTTGCACCTGAAGAGTTCTTATTATTTGAAAAAAGTAATCTGCTGTTATTCCGAAGTTTAATGTTGTAAAAAAAATACCTATGCTGAAAGATTTATTTAAGACTAGACATTTTGCATTGTTATTAGGTGTATAGCCATGTTCTCCAGCTATTTCTTTAATGTTTTTTTTGGTTTTATCACTTATTAGAGAGCTGTTGTTTAAGGCTCGGGAAACAGTTGTGTGTGAGACGCCAGCGAGTTTTGCGATATCTTTTATTGTAATACTCATAGTTTTATCAAGTAACCAAAACTTAATTAAAATTCACAGGCCTTGTAAGCCTTAAGTGGGGCTAAAGGATGCTAGAAGATCTACAGAATAATTAAATTGGTAAAGCGAAGTCTATAAATTGAATGCCTATATACTCGCCTGCTTATTTTACCACCTATGGTTTTGAAATACCAATACCAGGTCTAAGTTATTTTACACTCTCTTTAATTTCATCAACTTTGTCTGGAGCTTTTTCTGTAATATATTGGGCCGCAACCTGATATTTTTTAGACAGAAAATCAATTACTTCTACGCGGTATTTATATAACCCCATTCCCAGAATAATTAGTGCGAGAGAGTAAAAAAAACAACAACCTATTCGTTCTATTTTCATAATTTTTAACAGCCCCATTTTAATCGATTTTAATTATATTACGTTGAATAGATACTATAGTATTATTTATTTTATGATTTTGCCATAGAATTTTAATTATTTATTTGTTAATTTTTTTATAGAACTCTAGATTATACCGTAAACGGTGGGATATTATCGCTTCAGGCTACGCTCTCTGAGCTACGCCCAGACATGGTCGCCTTGCCGCATTTAAGACTAAAATCGCAAGCTAAAAGTTAGGATCTCATTCTACGAAAGTATAATGCTTATTGTGAAATGTAAAAAAAGAAAGGGCAAAAAGGATAATATGAAAAATTTCAGAAAAGAGTTATGGTTTAATGTTCCTAAGAGACGGGGGTTTGTAAATATTACACACAAGGTTGCAGAATGCATTAATGAATCTGGCATCAAAGAGGGGCTGGTTCTGTGTAACGCAATGCATATAACTGCATCTGTCTTTATCAACGATAATGAAGGCGGACTACATCAGGACTATGAACGTTGGCTTGAAGAGCTGGCACCGCATGAACCTATTTCTGCTTATTTGCACAATAATACTGGTGAAGATAATGGAGACGCACATTTAAAACGTCAAATTATGGGTAGAGAGGTCATTGTCGCAATAACTGATGGAGAGCTTGATTTTGGACCTTGGGAACAGATTTTTTACGGAGAATTTGATGGGCGTAGACCTAAACGTGTTTTAGTGAAAATCATTGGAGAATAATTCAAAACTGTGTGAAAAGTACTTCCCCCACAGCTTTGAATTATGTAATAATATGCACAATTTATTTAAAACTTGCAATAAGAATGGGCTTGCCTACATCTTCCTATTCTTTTTTTTTGTAGCATACGCGATATCTGCTTCTGATATTAATCTAAAGGACCTAAGAGAAAGGGCTTCCGGCGGAGACACGTCTGCATGCTTGAAAATCGGGAATTTATATTTTTTGGGGGAGCAAGTTAATCAAGATTTGTATATGGCTTTTCAGTGGTATTATGAAGCAGCGCTTAAGGGAAACAGTGCAGCACAATTTAATGTAGCTCTCTGCTATGACCAGGGATTAGGGACTAAAACTGACAAGTATGAGGCATTTAAGTGGTACCAAAAGGCAGCACGAGAAGATGTAATTCAGGCTAAATTTAATCTGGCAATCTATTATAAAAACGGTGCTGAATTTTCGACGGAGTCAGGTGTTGTTGTGTTAAATCAAGACCTCTCTAGAGCTATTGATTTATTTGAAAGCACCGCTGATGCCGGGTTTGCTCCTTCAAAAAGAGAATTGGCTAAACTTTACCTGAAAGGGCAAGGTGTGGAGAAGGATATTTCCAAAACGATTGTTTTATTAAAAGAAGCAGTGCTTGGTGATGATCCTGACGCTATGTCCCTATTAGCCCAATACCACATAGAAAATAAAAGCAGGGATAAAAAAAGAATAATATTTCTTTTAAAATCAGCGGCTCAAAATAATATACCTGAGGCTCTAAAAACACTTGGTTCATACTATGAGTGTGGTATCAACGTCCCGCAGGACAAGAAACTTGCTTTTTCGTACTACAAGAAGGCAGCAGAACAAGGATTGGTTTCTGCTCAAGTTAAACTGGCCGATTATTTTGCAAATGGCAATATCGTAGAGATAGACATATGGAAAGCAAAATATTGGTATAGAATGGCCGCGACACAAAATAATGCGTATGCTATGTTTATGTTGGGCACATATGCTGATCAAGGCATAGGAGAACCCATTAATAAAAAAACTGCAGCAAAATATTTTATTAAGTCAGCCAAAGCGAATTTCCCTAAGGCACAATATAATTTAGGAACTTATTACGCAAAAGGGGAAGGCGTAGAAAAAGATTTTAAAATGGCATTATTATGGTATAGAAAAGCAGCACTGCAGAATGAACCTAGAGCTCAGCGTGAATTGGGCTTTTACTATCTTCACGGCATTAATGAAGTTGAAACAGATTATGATGCAGGATTAAACTGGCTGACCTTAGCTAGTCAAAATGGGGATATGCAGTCTACAAACTTCATGAAAGAAATTAATATAAACTGAGTATATACTCGGTATGATTGATTGTTGTAGAAAAATTTTGAAAGAACCTGTGAAAAATTGCTATTTATTTGTTGTTTGAGTTTGAAATCTACTCAGCACAGCCTCTTGGTTCCGGGTACACTGGTTTGTGGGTAGTTATACAAAATTCAAACCAAGGGGGAGATAATCAACGTGTTCGTAAAGATATTAAAGGATGAAACTTAATTTTTTTATTCGTAATGAACTACCTCGGGGCAGAGCCCACGAGGTATCGACGCTTTTCAAAAAAGCTTAGCAAAAATCTGCTTATTTTAAAACGACCCAGAGGGTCGGGGAATAGACCCTCACTGATTTAAAACTTCCCCGAAATGTATTTTACCCTTTAATTATCTATGCTATTATTTGGATGGTAATTTTAAATTGAGTATGTAAAGAATTTTGTGTAAACTGTTTTTTATAATATTCTCTCATTTTTGTTAACTACTTTATGAAGAGAAAA
>Ga0233447_1003101_pt1 | contig 10954 bp, 13 predicted proteins | sample SI_124_October20_3_FD_183014 | JGI IMG/M metagenome (GOLD analysis project Ga0233447, IMG submission 183014) | Seawater microbial communities from Saanich Inlet, British Columbia, Canada - SI_124_October2016_135_MG | ecosystem: Environmental > Aquatic > Marine > Inlet | place: Canada: British...
ACTGTAGCGTGTCAAAGCCTTCCGGAATAAAAGAGATTAATCCTGTGAGAGACTTCTTGTTAAATTTAAAACAAAAAAGGAAGTCAAATGAGTCCACATTCAAAAGCAGAGAAACGTATAAAAGAAATACGACGTAAAACCCGAAAGAGATATAACACAGAAGAAAAGATTCGCATTGTTATAGATGGGTTGAGAGGTGAATCATCAATTGCAGAGTTATGTCGCAAAGAAGAAATTAATCAAAACACGTACTACCGCTGGAGTAAGGACTTTATGGAGGCTGGAAAGAAGAGGCTTAAAGGTGATACAGAACGCGAAGCCACCACCAGTGAAGTCCAAGATCTTCGTAAAGAAAACTCTCACCTTAAACATCTGGTTGCAGATTTATCCATAAAATATGACTATGCAAAAAAAAGCTTACATGGCATAGAGTCCACTTTGGAGGACTGATGCGGTACTCCCAGGCGGAAAAATACGAGATTATTCGTCTAGTTGAGGGTTCAGAACTAGGTGTATTACGTACTTTAAGGGAGCTAGATATTCCCAAGAGTTCATTTTATACCTGGTATGGTCAGTATATTGAATATGGATATGATGGACTTGCAGATAAGAAAAGTAATTCAAGAAAGTTCTGGAATAAAATACCTGATCACGAGCGAGAACGGGTTCGCGATATTGCTCTGGAGAAAACAGAGAAGTCACCCAGAGAGCTGGCTTGGTACATTACTGACAATCTGGGTTATTTCATATCGGAGTCCAGTGTCTACAGAATCCTGAAATCATTTGACCTGATAACCAGTCCGCACTACATAGTTATGGCTGCCTCAGATCATTTTAAGCACCCTACGAGACGAGTTCATGAGCTGTGGCAAACTGACTTTACATACTTCAAAATAATCGGCTGGGGATGGTACTTTTTATCAACCATCCTTGATGACTTCTCTCGATATATTATTGCATGGAAGTTATTTACTACAATGTCTGCAGAAGATGTTCAAGAAACTCTTGATTTGGCTCGTACAGCTGCTGGTATTGATAAGGCAACCGTCAGAATCCGTCCAAGATTACTGTCAGACAATGGTCCTTGCTATTTATCTGGTGAGTTGAAAGAATACTTGAAGGATCATGATATGAAACACTCTAGAGGTCGCCCATATCATCCTCAGACTCAAGGTAAGATCGAGCGTTATCACAGAACCATGAAAAATGAGATAAAGCTACACAATTACTACTCTCCTTCACAGTTGAAAGACGCTCTTGGACCATTTGTTGACTATTACAATAACAAACGTTACCATGAGTCGTTGGACAATGTTACACCCGCGGATGTATACTATGGCAGGCGAGAACAGATAGTAACTTTGAGGGATAAGATAAAGATAAAAACGATGGAAGAAAGGAAGAGAATTAATCTGCTGGCAACAGTTTAATTAAGTAAATTAATGATGAATAATTATACCAGAAACACTCTCATAGAATTATGCTAATTTATTCCCGTCGCTTTGAAGACCTACAATTAAACACGGTATTCATTTAAAATATAGAGGAAAAAGGAGAAATAATGAAAGAAATTACAATTAATAACCCAGATATACTACCAGAATGTAGAAGTTGTGGTGTGGTAAATAGCTCAATAGATGGAACAGTAATTGAGTGCGACCACCTATTTTATGCAGGAATAAGTGAAGTTGAAGAACCACTTTTTATTAGGACTGATATCTTGGAAGATTATTATAATTCTGAAAAATACAGTAGTCCATATTTTTATCTAAAAGAGATTCTGGATGACAGCTATTTATGCCTTATAATCGGTGCACCAGCTCCTAGTGCATTGGAAGTATATTTTATATATAAATTGTGAAATAGTAGGTCAATATTTTATCACAAACGCCGATACCTCTCAATTCTAATCACATTTAGGTTATCCATTTCCGAACACTAGGGGCATTATACTCCTCAAATTTATCTAACATTGTTCCTGGAGAGTCTTCAACAATCAGCATATCTCGGTGTTCTTGTTTGATAAATCCATCAGCCACACCACAGTCAAAAAATGCTAATAACTTATCAAAATATCCGTTAACATTAATAATCCCACAAGGCTTCTTATTCAACCCTAATTGTGCCCAGGTAAGCAATTCAGTAATTTCCTCAATCGTACCAAATCCACCAGGAAGAGCAATGAATCCATTAGATAATTCGAACATCTTTTCTTTTCTTTCATGCATGGTATCAACAATATGTAATTCGGTCAATCCCGGATGAGATACTTCATTTGCAAATAATTTTGGTATCACACCAATTGCTGATCCACCAGACTTAATAACTGCATCGGCAACTTTACACATTAAACCTACACTTGCCCCGCCATAAACAAGTTCTAAGTTTCTTTTTGCAAGTATTTGTCCAAGCAATTCGGCCATTTCTAGGTAGGCTGGGTTATTACCAGGATTAGACCCACAGTTAACACAAATACGTCTCACAGACTTATCAATTTTTTATTTATTTTGATGAATTAATATTCATTTTGCTAATACGTTCTATCAATCACCCAACCTCCCAAGAATCCTCAACTCACCAGTAGCTTTAGACACGGCAATATAATTATCACCACCCACCATCGGTGGACCAAATAAGCCAAAGGTAAACAGAAAATTCTCTTCAGGATTAAAACCATATATTGTAACAGGAGGATCCGTGTGATATTCAATTCCGATTTTATCTGAAAGATGTTTCCGCACGAGTTTCTCGGCTTCTTTTATATTCATATAATTAATTCCTAAAATATATCATTCTCAGGTTATATCTAATTAACCTTTTTATGTAACTCAAATAGAGAATTACTTAACGCTCCAAGTTCAAAAACAAAGAGAATAGGATTCTCCGATTGTTTTAGTTTCAGTCAACCTAAATGGAAAATTGATCAGTCTTATTTCTTACAGCCTGATAACTGAGGTGTAATCCTTTGGCCAACTTCGTCTTCTTGTATCCAAACAGTTTGTAAAGATGCCTCATGATATCTTCATCAAACTTTTTATTGGCAGGATACCATTTTTGGTCATCTAATTTATCAATGTAATCTTGAATAGATTGAACATATGATTTTGAAGGAATTTCTTTAATTTTTAGACGTAGATCAGGGAATACAAATCCTTTGCCTTTTAGTTTCAAATGGTGAGAGTAATAAGTAGCTTTTATCAGACCAATACCTTTTAAAAAATTCTCAAACTTATGTGATTTCAGGCGATGGTGAATGATCAGGTTAAAATGGAATAATTCTTTAATCTCAGTCCAAGGTTTCCCTTCAAATTGTTTGAAGAATGATTCTTTTGTTTCTTTTGGTTTAGAAACTGAAACATTCTTTGATACAAGAAATTCCGGATATCTATTGATAGCTCTAAGTAAATCACTCTTAAGGGCTAATCCATCTTTTACCTGAGAAATCGATACCTCATAACCCAATTTATAAAAATGAAGAGCTTTGTCAGGTTCATTGAGATTCTTACTATATAAGTCACCGAGAAAAACATATTCTCCTGGTATTTGAGAAAACACCTGATGCTGAGTACTATTATAAAGTGCTTTTAAACAATAATCTTCAGCCTTTTCATATTCTTTTTGCCGATAGGAAATTAATGCCAATCCTTCTAATGCGTTTGATTTTAAATAGTGACTTGAAACAGATTGAATCAAATCAGTATACTTGGTTATGGCAAGGTTATTTTTATTTATTGCATAATTATAATTAGCTATTGAAAGTTCTAAAACAGAAATTAAATACTCATACTCATTCTCTGTTGCAAAAGAAAGTCCCTTTTCATAACATTGTATTGCTTTATCAAACTGTTTGAATTTTCTATGGTGAATGCCAAGATGATTTAATCCAAGGATATATCTTATATAAATACCATCATTATAAAAATTATCCACATGTTTGTTTAAACTATCGGGGTCATAAATTGATGCCTCACTGATTCTTATTCTTTCAAGCTGATATTTAATTAATTGAATAAGTAGAATATTATCAGTGAATCTAATGGCTGTGTTAAATTTTTTGAGTGCACTTTTCTCTTCTCCTATTTTCAGATCAAATGCACCAGATTCATAATTAACATAGGAGTAGATGTCATTTTTGGCAGATTGTGACTGAGTGAAATGATTAAAAGCAATATCTTCAGCAGTAGCCAAATGAGATTGGGCTTTTGCTAAATTACCCTCAAGGGAATACATCTTCCCAAATCCAGCTTCTATTACAGAACGAGGCTTATCATCATTCACAGAATCAAGTGAAGATCCATTTAATATTGATCTATGAAGGTCGAGATTTACCAGCCCCAATTGACTATGAAATATGAAAAAATCATTTACATGAATTTTTTCTGTCGCTGTTAATTGTTGCTGATCTATTTGAAATATGTCATTATCCATGCATATATATTACTATGCGTTACCACTTCCATCATCAAATTTAGTATCTGCATCACTTTCTATCGTGCAACTACCAATCGAACCAGTTTTTATGCTATCTGTTTGGATATAGCCTGAACGTGGCAATGAAATCCAACCGAGGTTTACATGTATTTACATGAATATATTCAGGATCGTCATTTAATTATTAAAATTCATTACTTTTTTATATATTTTAAATAATTATAAATAATAGGGATTAATACTATCAGGACATCCATCTAACTTAAACACGTAAAGGTTTGGTCAATTTTGATGAAAAAAAGTGAGTCAACTTCCAGCGAAAATCTACAGGTAGATATTGGCTCATTACTTTAAGTAAAGCCTATTATCTTATAACATAACCAGCAGGTTTATTTGAATTCTAAAAAGGAGTCTGCCCATGAACGATATGAAGGATTTGCACAAGGGCAGATGAACATGCACCACTAGGGTGATGTACCGTGATAATAAATTAGGGAGAATTTTATATTGAAGTTCAATACATTCCAGGTTCGGGTTCAAAACCTGAAAGTTTCTCCTCAACTTTCATCCAAAATGATATAAGTATTTTATCATTTCTTTTTAAATTAATCCATGAATTAGCCTTGCCAAAAAGCGGAGCTGGCATACGCTTTATATAGATAAATATCTATCTGTCAGTTTCTATTGGTTAGGTTATCATAAGAGAGGTAGGCCATCAGTTAATTGGAATTGTCTGGGGTTTACCTCTCTATTTGATGAAGCAGCTTAAGTTGATAATTTAATAATATCAATCAGGTAATTGCTCAACTACAAACAATGCTATTAGATTATATATATTGGATATAACTATCCATAGATAATAAATTCATTTAAGATTTTAGCAGAATATTGTTTGTTAAGAGCATCAAGCAGCGACTCTATTTACTCCTATTCTTTTATTGAATTGAAACTCCTTCTACAAATTGCCTTACCGACAACAGATTCTATTCTTGTAGTAAATATATCTATTAATTAGAAGGTAAGTATCCCATGATTTCTTTAGCAAACCTTGGTGTATTGGTTCATCTAGTTTTTTTACTAAGTCCATTATTTAATTGATTATATTTTATTTTTAGTTGGTATTGTGAAATCGATTACCGGCTTTCTTTCAAATTGGGGGATAAAAGTAGTAATATGGATGAAATTAGATTCAGTTTAGCTAATGAATTCGAATCAGGAAATTATTCAAAAATAATTGAAATTATTCAATCGAAAAACAACGCTGAATCGGAAAATCAAATTCTATTGATTCTAGCACTGTTCAAAAATAATCCAAAATTAGCTAGGTCAAAATTGCATGAAATCTTGGACAATTTTGGTCTTGGCGTCCTACGTAAAATTATACTTTCGTTGGATCTTCGTGAGCAAATAAGCGCAGATTTGATGAAAACAATTAATAGTCTATCTTATAATTATCCATATTTCAACATTAACCAAGTTTTGAATGAACCTATTGCTGTTTCAGACTTACCTGAACCAGCCATCACCTCACCTACTATACTTGGTGTCGTAGGGACTGCATGGAATCCAAAAACGATAGAAAATATGTCGTTTTTAAAAAAAGGTATATATCTATCGTATCTATTAGGAAAAAATCAAAATCATAAAGGAATAAGCAAATGTCATGAATACTTGGCAGAATTTGAAAAAAAACAAATGAAGCCGCCATCGAAAATATATTCTTACATGGTCTCGTTTTACCACAACATGGGTGATCCTCTGATGGCGTTACAGTATAAGCGTAAATATCAAGAAAGAAAAATAGATGAAAACCCTTCTATTCGGGAAATTGTTGAAAAAACATTAATATTATTACAAGATGTTTTTCAGGAGGAAGAATGTGATCAGAATTTGACCCCAGATAATATTGAATACTTATCGAGTCTCACAAAATTACAAGATGATTTTGAACCATTATCAAAACAGTTTTTCCTTGATACCATCCAAGAAATTACGCACAATGGAAATTACACCAACCAACCAATAGATTCTCACCAACTCAATATACTGCATAATTACCAGCCAGCAATTATTCTAAAGGAGGGGATCGAACCAGTTGACTGGGATCTTAAATTGAATATAAAAGAACAATGGATTCATGTGAGGAGAGATAAATTCAAGGTAACTTTTGGGAATAATCAACAAATTAAAATAATTCTAGCACTATTAAATGATTATCCTAGAGAGAAAACTTTTAACCAAATCAATGATATCCTCTACGATGAGCCAAATATTCTCACCAATGATCATTATCGTAGAATTAAAACAGATCTTAGAAAGACATTTGGTAAGGTATTATTTCCGAAGGGAGAACATGCTTCAAGGGGTCGGCTTAAGGCTATTTCATTAAACCCAAACGCAAAGATAATAGTTTACAAATAATGTGATTGCAAATTCTAAAATCAATAGTAGAATATCCAATAAACAATTATTTGAACTAATAAAATCTATTCAAATAAATGAAACTGTTGATTATTCATTTCAGCAAATTATTGATCACTATGATAACAACATCAAACAATTATGGGATGATGAAGCTAAAAAGATGTTTAACAAAGGGTCTGAATATAAGTGTAAGATTGTTGGCCAAAAGCTATCTTATGATAAAGACGAGGTCGACCCGTCAAAGAAAGTCCCTTTCAACAGTTATTTATCATGTGTCCATTTTGGTTTAATGCTAGCGTGTTTGCGTTTCAATTTAAACAAATCTACTGATCTATGGAATTATGCTCTTCGTTTTATCAAAAGTAATATTAATAAAGAAGTTTTGAATTACCCACCAGCTTCTGGTGTATTCAATTTTATAGGTTGTAATTATTTAGATGTTAGTGCAAAAAAATTAATAAACGAATACACCTGTGATAACAGATGTCAGGGGGATTCCAAATTTGGAAAAAAACCATTCGATTATGTAAATATATTTGTCAATTTGACTCCTTGTAAAAGAAAACCACAAGTTGATATTATTGATCTAGATCGGGATAGAAATATTCTTAATAATATTTATGAACGAATGGATGATGGCGACGAAGAAAAAAAATATGAACAAAATCCTGAAGTAGAATTTGAATCTGTTGATTATTCAATATACACTGAGCTTGATTATATTGACTCACGATTGCTAACTCAAAATGGACAAAAACAAATAAAATCTAGCATTATTTTACTGCCGAAGGCACTCCGATCCGTAATAAAAGATCTGGTAGCCCCCTCTAGGAAGGTCAAATCAGATAGTACTAGTTATGTGAAAAAGAAATATCGACTCACCCAACGATCAATTGACTTGATGGTAATGGAAGCTGTTAAAATCATTAAATCAAATTCGTAAAATCACACTCAAGAAATTAATTTACTCACACTTTTGCTCACACTTTCCCCAATGGGAAAGGTGACCTACTTTCCAAAGCACTTGCTCTAAAAACCTCACAAATACTCACAGGTATTTACCATTATATATGTAAGGCGACAGTAGATATGTCGCTAAAACAACAAAATCATAAATAATGGTAGAAAAATGAATAAAACAAATAAAAAAACTGAAGGATTCTTCAAAAGAAACAAAAAAGGATTGCTGTTTTCACTTGGCGGAGCTCTCGTCCTGGGTCCTTTAGCATTAGTTTCTGCACCAGTAATAGCAGCTGCGGCAGGTGCTGCCGGGCTACTTGGCACTACCGCAACAGCTGGAACAGTTATTAGCACACTAGCTGGAGCATCATTAACAAACGCTTCATTAGCCGCGATTGGTAATGGTGCGTTGGTTGTTGGTGGTGCTGGTATGGCTGGTGGAACGGCTGTAATTACTACTGCTGGCGCTGCAGCGGGTGCTACAGCAATTGCAGCAATTAGAAAAGGATCTAAAACGATCTACAATGCAGTAAAGAAAGAATCCAAATAAACTACCCGCTTTATTAGTCTGAATAAGACTTACTGACCGATAATACCAGCCTAAACTCTTACAATTTCCTCGCATAACCATATTATGAGGGATCTACGGACCCAATAACGTGAAATATTGGAGTACTAGATCTCTCATATACCCCTTTAATTAAAAATTTAAAAGGACTTATAAAATGATTCATAATGATTACGATCCTTTTAATCCATTTTCGAACTTTTTGTTCAACTTTCCAAATCCCACTTTTGTGGTCATGATGATATTCATGATATGGATAAAATATTTCCAGAAAAAAAATACAAAAACAAATGATGAAAGGAGGTGCAATAGAAAATAGGTGGCGAAAATCTACAACTAAATGTTAGTTGTAGTGCAGTATTTATACTGGAGTAAAAAACAAAAAAACAAAATAGGAGACATATTATGTCTGAGAATAGTCAATCACAAAATCAGAACGGGGCACCGGTAGAAAAAAAAGAATATGATGGTTCAAAAAGACCAATGTTGTTAGTTAAAAACTACAAAACCGGTCAAGCGATTGAGAATGCACAAGGTCGAATTGATAAGCGTTTCAGTTGGGTTAAAACCCGTGTTGAGGAAATCAAGACTGAGTACAATAATCCAAAAACTGATTTTCTCAAAAAGCAGGATTTGCTCCAAGAAAACAATAAACTTGCTATTGAGATTCCGATGCTGAAACAAAGCCAAATAGAGCTTAATGGAAAGCACTCTGAGCTTGAAAAGATAGCAAAGGATAGTATCAAGAATGAGTCTTTGACTATTATTGATTTTAGCTAGTTTGAATAATAACAAATGTTCCGGGGAGGAGAGATCCTTCCTGGAATATTCTTAGTGAAGAAAAATAGAAACAAATAAAAGAGATGATTGAGGTGTGTCAGTCATGAAATTGGACATTTGTAAACAATAGCGGGCTGCCTCATGGGGCGGTCCGCTTGTTTTTTGGGAAATTGGTATAAGAAAAGAGGAGGCCAACATGGAAAAACTACTAAGATATCGAGATGCTGCAGAACTGTTGAGTGCTTCCGAGAGAAGTGTTCGACGCTGGGTAGTTGAAAAAGATATTAAAACTGTAAGGATTGGTAGATGCATTAGAATTCCTGAATCAGAGATGAAGAAATTCATAGATGTGGAATATAATGTACAAAACCAGGTAAACAAATTCACAATGAAAGGAGGTTGATATGGCTTCTGTAAGAAAGGTTTTAGGAAGCCAGATTGAAACTTATGAAATCGACTTCCGGGATCCGTTTACAAACCAAAGAAAAATTCGTCGTTTCAAAGGTCCGAAATCTGCTGCAAAAGCTATCGCTCAAGAACTTGAATTGAAAAGATATAGAATAAAATATGGGATAGAGAGTCCCGTCAGAAATGTAGTCTTTTTAGAAGAATTTGTGGAGTATTATGAATCAAATTCAAAAAAATATAAAGATGAAAAATCTGTCATACGTGAAATGGCTACCCTGAAAACCTTCATGTCTTTTAAACAATTCAAACTGCGAAAGCTCAATACATTTCATACAGTGGATATTCAGAATTTTGTTGATTTCAGACTTAATTCAAAGAAAAGAAATGGTGAAAAGTTATCTCCGAACACGGTCTTGCTAGACATTAGGAATTTGAGGGTATTCTTTACTTATGCAGTCAAAAATCAATACATTGAAAGAAGCCCGATGATTGGTGTCAAAAGTCCGAAAGCTCGTCCAAAGGAAATTAGGTTTTTAACTGAATCAGAGATAAAAGGGTTATTGGATGCTATAGATAATAGTGATTTTAAAAACTTAATTATTTGCTATCTTAATACTGGAGCAAGAAGAGAAGAATTGCTTCCGCCCCTGTTCACATGGGAAAGCATTGATTTTGAGAATAATCAAATTAAGCTGAAAGGGAAAAAGGATAAAACCAGGTCTGTACCAATGAACACAAGTGTTGAGCATATTCTGAAAAAGCATAAAGAAATGAATTATGAATTTCCTTTCGCTTTCAAAACGGATTTTGTCTCACATAAGTTAGCTGATTATTATAAAATTGCTGGGATAAATAATGCTAATGTTCATGTGCTACGAAAGACCTTTGGATCTCTACTTCTACAAAAGAAACTAGCTGACATATTCATGATATCCAAATTACTTGGACACAGCAGTGTTCGGGTAACCGAATCACATTATGTTGATCTGCTTAAGGAAAATGTTGAGAAACCTGTCCAAGGGTTGACTGATGTAATCTTAATCGAATGAATAAAAAAGTAACCTGCGTGTAATGCGTGGGTTATTTTTTTTGCCTTGAAATATAATCTACCTTATCAATCCAATAAATTCCCCAAACTAATTTCCAATACGTCTATACACTGCTATCCCCTTGAGAACTAAAAAAAAGTATACAAAAATCTTACCAAAATCTTACCAAACATGTCATGAAATGGCCTGAATTGGCCATATTAGTGGTTTTTCAAGGCATCCAAAAACCAAAGAAAAACCCCTGCTAACATAACTATTAACAGGGGCTTATTATTGTGGGCCCTCAGGGACTTGAACCCCGGACCAATGGATTATGAGTCCACTGCTCTAACCA
>Ga0233447_1003107_pt1 | contig 10945 bp, 9 predicted proteins | sample SI_124_October20_3_FD_183014 | JGI IMG/M metagenome (GOLD analysis project Ga0233447, IMG submission 183014) | Seawater microbial communities from Saanich Inlet, British Columbia, Canada - SI_124_October2016_135_MG | ecosystem: Environmental > Aquatic > Marine > Inlet | place: Canada: British...
GGCCCATGCAGGGAAAAGTGTGGAAGATGCTTCCCGTGGAAACTCACCGTGGTTGTCCATACCAGTGTGCTTACTGTAACTCTCCATCCCAACAAAAATATTACATGTCAGAATGCAATTCCTCTTTCTTTAGAAAAAAAACTTTTGAAGCTATAAGAAAGGAGCTTCTTTTTTACAAAGAAAAAATTAAGGCAGAGGCATTCTATTTTTGGGCGGATACATTTATGGCTTACACAGATAAAGAATTTGCCCAATTTCAAGAAATTTATCAAGATATCAAATTGCCGTTTTGGTGTCAATCGCGTCCTGAAGAAATTCAAGAGGAAAGGATCAGAAAACTAATGGACATTGGTTGTTTCAGAATGGGACTTGGGGTAGAACATGGCAATGAGAATTTTCGGAAAAAGATTTTAAATCGCAAAAACACTAATTCAATGATTGTTGAAAACATGAAAATCCTTAATAAATGTGGAATGCCTTTTAGCGTTAATAATATCATTGGATTTCCCACGGAGACGCGTAAACTGGCAATGGATACAATTGAACTAAATAGGTTGATAGACAGTGATAATGCTAACGCCTACTCATTTAGTCCATTTCATGGTACTCCACTAAGAAAAATGTCTGAAGAATTGGGATATTGTGATAAAGATCTGATAGCTCGTTCTGTTACTAAACCAACAATGTTAGATATGCCAAATTTCCCTCCCGAACAAATTGAAGGTTTACGAAGATGTTTTGTGCTTTATATAAAGATGCCAAAAGAATACTGGAAGCAAATAGAAAAAGCAGAGCAACTAACACCTGAAGGTGATAAGATTTGGCAACAATTAAAGGATGAATGTGCAAGTAAATACATGAATTTTTAGGAGTTAACTTTTTATTTTAAAAATAGAACAAGCAGGCATATGGTAGAAACAAAAACTTATAATGAAAAATTAGACAGAGTTATTGAGAAATATTCATCTTACCTAAACAAAGTAAACAAGATAGCGTACAAAGATATTTTTCTAATCTCCAACGAAGTATTATCTAGAAACCCTTATTCAAATATTTTTTTTGATAAACTATGGTCTAATTCAAGTCCTAAAAAACAATTAACTACCCTTGTTTTTAAATCATTGCTAAAGTATTATACAAAAAGTATATGCTATTTATTTATTTGGATATTATATAAAGTTTTATCGTATTGCATACAATTGAAATATATTAATAACAACAGTAGTGGTGAATTGATTATAATAGATGGATATATTATTACAGAAAGAGTCCTTAATAATAATTGCTATGCAGACCATTATTTTGAAGGATTGGATGATATTTTATGTAAACGAAACAAAGATTTTGCGTATTTACCTATTTTTTATAAATTATATAAATTATCACCCTATAGAGTATTAAAGTTTTTACGTATTTTAAAAAAATCAAGGTTTAATTTTATTACAGAATTCGAATTGATATCATTAAATGAGATTTTGCATCTGATTAAATATATAATTGTTTATCCATTTCATTTGATTAAATTTGTACGTGATATAAAACTAAATGATTCTATAGACTGGTTATTTAGAGAAAGTTTATATGAGAGTTTACGCTGTCCAACTTTATTTTCATATATGCGTTATCTTATGGGAAAGAAGCTGTGTCGTATTAACAATAATATAAAGTTAATATCTTGGTGTGAGTACCAAGCTACACAAAAGAACCTTTATAAGGGAATGCATGACTCTATTTTTCCAAAAAATAAGATAGTAATATATGGATGTCAATTTTTTATTAAGCCTTCAAGTTTCGTAAATTTGAATATTCCTGAACATGAGAAAGAGTTTGGAGTCACTCCTGATTTTATTTTGGTTAACGGACAATATTATTTATCTAAACACTCAAACTTACAATATAAGATTGGAGTGTCAATTAGATATAAATATCTTTTTAGCTTGAATCCTTTGCTTTTGGAGAGTAGCAAATGCTTACCATCAGTTTTTCTACCATACTCTCTGGATGATTCTATACATCTATTAAAATTTTTACAAAAAACTAGTTTAGCAAATCAAAAGCTATTTATTGGATACCATCCATCAGCCAATGTTAATTCTTACAAGAAATATCTATTAGATAAGTGGAAAATATTAAAAATTCCTGCATATAAAATGCTTCCCAATTGTCAAATAATAATTGCTACTGCAACTGGAGTCCTAGTTGAAGCAGTTTCTTCTGGTATATCTGCAATAGTAATAATTGATAAAGAAAGCGTTGCTGCCAATCCTCTAATTAGTTTGGGTAAGGGAAAGATATGGGATTTGGTTTTAGACGAAGATGAATTTCAGGGTATTTATAATAAATTACTAGATTATAGACAGAACAATTTTAATAGTATATTGGACTTAGGTATGCAGTATAAAAAACTATTTTTTCAAGAGCCAACTGAAAATAGAATTATTGAACTTTTTAAATTATGAGCAGCTATATGACAACGTTAAAGAATAGTAAGTCACAAGATATTTTATTTATTAATTTGCCACCGGTTTCTCCTGAGTTGTTAAAAACTGATGATGTTACCTCCGCGGATAATTTAACTCCTCCCTTAGGTCTTTTGTATTTAGCAAACAGTATTATAGATTGTCCATTTGTAGGTTCTTATAAATGTGTAGATTTTGCTATCTATGACTATGGACGATTGCTAGAGAAGAAAACGATGGGAAAATTTGTAAGTGAAAAAATGCAAAATGTTGGAATTGAAAAACCTAATATTATTGCTATATCACTTATTTTCTCATCATCTTATGAGTTTTTTAAAATTGTTATTGCTGAGATTAAAAAGTGTTGGCCGGATGCAATTGTAATAGTTGGTGGAATTCACGCTTCAAATAATGTAGCATATTTGTTAAGAAAACATTCAGAAATTGATTACATTGCGTGTGGCGAGGGAGAAGAGGTATTTGTTGAGTTTATTGAAATGATTGCTGCTGGTAAACAAAAAAATATTTTTGGAGTCCATAGCGTAAATAATATAAAAAAAGTTAAAGGTAATCAATTTGAACGGACAAAATTTGTTGAAAAGCTCAGCATTGATTATACAAGATACCATAATATGATAGACATGAAGCTTTATACTACAGGTACATCTTTGTTTAGCTTATCAAAAACAACACTTTCTGTTAGATCATTTGCTATTATGGCATCTAGAGGGTGTCCCTATCATTGCACTTTTTGTGCTGCTCATACTGTTCATGGTAGAGATCAAAGATGGAGAAGTATGTATAATGTTGTAGATGAAATCAATTGGCTTAATAAGACATACGGAGTGACTAAATATTACTTGATAGACGATAATTTTCTTCCAAAATCAAAAGTTATTGAATTCTTTCATACTTTGTCTAGTATTAATATTAAAGATTTTGAAGTAGTAATTCAAAATATGAGTATTAACTCAACAGATTTTGAAATTATTGATGCGATCATAGCCGCTAATATAACTAATAATATTGCTTTTGCTATTGAGTCGGGTGTATCAAGAATTCAAAAAAAAATCAAAAAAAATGTAAATCTTAATAAAGCTATTGAATTGGTTAAATATTCGCAAAGCAGGGGATTGAATGTAAGGTGCTTTTTTATTATTGGTTTTCCTGGCGAGACAGTTGAGGAAATGAAAAAAACTTTTGAATACGCCAAAAAGCTTGGAGCAGATTGGTCTACATTTAATGTTGCAGCTCCTATACCTGGCACTGAAATGTATGAAGAATTTGTTGAACTTGGTTATATTTTGGATGGCCCGAGTTCTTGGACAGCTACTAGTCTCCGGGATAGAGTTTTTGATTCAAAAGAAATTAGTGGGAAAGAAATTAAAGAATTGGCATATAGAGCTAATTTAGATATCAATTTTGTAAATAATATGAACATAAGAAAAGATGAGTATAAAAATGCAGAAATAATATTTTCTAATTTTATTAAGAAGTGGAATTTTCACATTTTTGCGTATGACAGTCTAAGAAGGATATATAAAGAAACCGGGGAAAAACAAGCGGAAAATGATATAATTAATCAGATGAAGATGGTTCTTGCTTCGAATAAAAAAGCTCAATTATTTTGTAAATATTTTGACCTTTTGGATGATGATATACGGAGAATCTTAGAAGCATAATTTTACCTTATATATTTTATTTAAAAAATAAAATATAATAAACACAAGGAGTGTGAATGCAGGCATTAATCTTAGCTGGAGGGTTTGGCTCTAGACTTGGTGAAGAAACTGATATTAAGCCTAAGCCTATGGTGGAAATTGGCGGAAGACCAATACTTTGGCATATTATGAAGATTTATTCTACATACGAGATAAATGAGTTTATTATTTTGTTAGGTTATAAAGGCTATTTCATTAAAGAATATTTTGCAAATTATTTTCTTCATCAGAGTGATGTAACAATTGATATAAAAAATAATAATATGGAAGTTCATAATAATGCGAGTGAACCATGGAAAATTACATTGTTGGATACTGGAAGTAACACTATGACTGGAGGCAGAATTAAAAAAGCAAAAGGCTTTATAAGTGATGAGACATTTTTATTGACTTATGGTGATGGTGTTGCCGATATCAACATAAATAAACTTATTGATTTTCATAAAGGACATGGAAAATTATTAACTATGACATCTGTCCAACCGGGTGGTAGATTTGGCGCTGTTGAAAGTGATAATAATGGTCAGGTTAATAAATTCCTTGAAAAGCCACAGGGAGATGGCTCATGGATAAACGGTGGTTTTTTTGTATGTGAACCAGAGGTTTTACAATATATAACTGGAGATTGTGATACAATATGGGAACGAACTCCAATGGAACAAATGGCCAAAGATGGAGAACTTTTTGCCTATAAACATTATGGCTTTTGGAAGTGTATGGATAAGCTGAATGATAAAAATGAACTAAATGATCTTTGGAATTCTGGAAAAGCTAAGTGGAAAGTTTGGAAATGAGTTGGAATAGGAAAAGAAGTTAAATAAATGAGATATGACTATTGAAACAAGAACATTTGAATTTGCACTTTTTATTAATAATAAAATCATTATAGCAGAGCTCAAAAGTATTATCAATATTATTACAAAAATCATAATTATAACACAGAATAATCTTAAAAATGGACTATAACCCAGAACTTAGCACTCAAAACTTAACACCCAAAACCCAAAACTTAACATCTAACACTCAACACCCAACACTTTTTTCTGGTGTTTATAAAAATAAAAAAGTCTTAATTACGGGTAATACAGGATTTAAGGGTAGCTGGTTAACAGTTTGGTTATTAAAGCTAGGTGCCAATATTATAGGTATTTCTAAAGATATACCTACACATCCTTCAATGTTTGAAGAGTTGGGGTTAGAAGCTCAAATAAAACATTTTTATCAGGATATTAGAAAGTTATCAGCAATAGTAGATATTATTCAAAACGAAAAGCCTGATTTTTTGTTTCATCTTGCTGCACAACCTATTGTATCAGTTTCATATGACGACCCAATTGAAACTATAAGTTCAAATGTAATGGGGACGACAAATATTTTGGAAACCCTTAAAATATCCAACCATAAATGTATTGCTATTATTATTACTAGTGATAAAGCTTATGATAATGTAGAGCAAGTTTGGGGATATAGAGAAAATGATAGATTAGGAGGGAAGGATATATATAGTGGCAGTAAAGGTGCAGCAGAGTTTATTATAAAATCATATCATAATTCGTTTTTTAAGAAATCTGATTCAAATGTAAAATTGGCGATAGGTAGAGCTGGTAATGTTATAGGTGGAGGTGATTGGGCAAAGGACAGAATTGTAGTAGATTGTATGAAAGCATGGAGTAATAATGATAAGGTAAAGATAAGGTGCCCACAAGCGACAAGGCCATGGCAGCATGTATTAGAGCCTTTGAGTGGTTATTTATCTCTTGGGCAAGAACTTTGCTTTAATAACAATTCAAGTGGTGAAGCTTTTAATTTTGGTCCTAAATCTGAACAAAACCATACAGTTAAACAATTGCTTGAAGATTTGAGTGAATATTGGCATTTTGATAATACGAAAAATGCGTTTATGATAACAGATGATATTCCTTTTCATGAAGCAGGGTTGCTTAAGCTGAATTGTGATAAAGCATTATTTTATCTTAAATGGCAGTCATCTCTAGAATATAAAGATACTGTAAAGTTTACAAGTGAATGGTATTACAATTATTATAAAAAGAAGCATAATATTTATGATCAGACTATAGAGCAACTTGATGAATATATAAAAATAGCCCAAAATAAAGGAGTCAAATGGACGGAGTAATCTTAACACCACTTCAAAGAGTATATAATTCAAAAGGTGATATATTTCATGGAATAAAAAAGAACGACAGCGGATTTTGTGGCTTTGGAGAGGCGTATTTTACATCAGTTGAATTTAATGTTGTAAAAGGCTGGAAAAAACATACGCGCATGACTCTTAATCTAATCGTTCCTGTAGGTGAAGTTAAATTTGTTATATTCAATGGGAACGAATTTTATAGTGTCTTTTTATCTCCTAATAATTATCAAAGATTGACTATTACTCCTGGTCTTTGGATTGGGTTTAAAGGCCTTTCAAATGGATTGAATTTAGTATTGAATGTTGCCAATATTGAACATGATTCAACTGAAGCAATCAATTGTGAATTAGATGACATTAAATATGATTGGGATATACTATAATTTAATTATGTAGGAATTTTTTTGCACCAAGATGAATTTTCAATAATGAAGGGAAACAACAAAAACAATTCAAATAAAATCTTTGATTTACAGGAACGTTTTATCGGCCATGCAGTAAGCATAATATAGCTTTCAGAAAAGTTGCCTGAGACAAAAGCAGGAAAACACATATGTGAACAAATTTTAAGAAGTGGAACATCTCCAGCTCCGAATTATGATGAAGCTCAAAGTGCAGAATCAAGAGCTGATTTTATTAACAAGTTAAAAATCATTCTTAAAGAAATACGTGAAACGGAAATATGATTAAAGATTATTATTCGTTCCACAATGATTCAATCTCAAGAACAATATCTCGCTACTCTAAAAGAGACAGGTGAACTAATCTCAATATTGTTCAAAAATATAGAAACAGCTAAAATACAAAGTAATAAATAATACTTGGAAATTGGACATTTCTTGTTGGATATTGGATATTGTTGTCTTGTCCTGATATAGGTTGTCATATTAACAACTCAAAATCAGGACTTGACAAACTTTAGTTGTAAAATGGCGAACAAAGTTAAACTAAGTAAATCATCGATAGGGATTATGGCGAACAAAATAAAACTAAGTAAGTCATCGATAGGGATTGAGGAAAGAGAAGCAGTTCTACAAGTTCTCGAAAATGAATATCTTGGGATGGGGAGTGACGTTAAGCTTTTTGAGGACGAAATAAAAGCATTTTTGAAAACAGAAAAAAGTGTCATTTGTGTTAATACTGGAACAGCAGCTCTTCATTTAGCTCTGCAGGCAATTGGGATAAAAACTGGCGATGAAGTATTGGTACCAAGTTTAACTTATATTGCTTCGTTTCAGGCTGTTTCTGCAACAGGAGCAAAACCAATTGCATGTGATGTTAATGAAAATACTTTATTCATTGATATCAATGATACTGAAAAGCGTATTAGATCTCATACTAAAGCTGTAATGCCAGTTCATTATGCAAGTAATTCTGCCGGTATTGATGAAGTTTATAAGCTTGCAAATAAATATAATTTACGTGTTATAGAAGATGCGGCCCATGCATTTGGATGCAAGCGTGGTGAAAAATATACAGGAGTTGACGGAGATATTATTTGTTTCAGTTTTGATGGAATTAAAAATATAACGTCTGGTGAAGGTGGTGTAATAGTCACGTCCGATAAAAAAATAATTAATTATGTTAAAGATGCTCGTCTTCTTGGTGTTAAAAAAGATACAGATAAACGATATTCAGGGGAAAGAAGCTGGGATTTTGATGTGAATCAACAGGGATGGCGTTACCATATGAGTAATATTATGGCTGCTATTGGTAGAGAACAGCTGAAGAAAATAGATAAATTTAAAATTAAGAGACAAAAAATAGCTAAACGATATTTAGATGGTTTAAAAGCTTTACGTTATATTGATTTTTTGGATTTAGATTATTATAATATAATGCTACATATATTTGTAATTAAAGTAACAAATGGAAAACGTGATGCACTACGGAATCATTTGCTTTCTCATAACATTGAATGCGGTATACATTATAAACCTAATCACTTACTAACAAAGTATAAAACTCTTTATTCGCTATCAATATCAGAAAAAGTTTACAACGAAATACTATCATTGCCATGCCATGTTGATTTAACTGAGAATGATCAAACCAAAGTAATACAAATTATTAAGGATTTTTTTGATGAATAAAAAAGAACCATTAGTTTCAGTTATAATGAATTGCCTTAATGGTGAAAAATATCTAAAAGAAGCTATAGATTCGGTTTATGCTCAAACTTATAAAAATTGGGAAATAATTTTTTGGGATAATTGTTCTACTGATAAAACTGCGCAAATAGCAAAAAGCTATAATAAAAAACTTAGATACTTTAAAGGAGAAAAAACAGTTATTATTGCTGCTGCCAGAAACAAGGCTCTAGCTCAAACGAACGGAGAGTTTATAGCTTTCTTAGATTGTGATGATTTATGGTTGCCAGAAAAATTAGAAAAACAAATACTTTTATTTTATAATGATGCTAAAACAGCCATTGTGACTTCTAATGCGATATGTTTTAATCAGAAGGGTAACTGCTCTTTGTTCTGCAGGAGTAAACCAAAAATTGGCTATGTTTTTAGAGAACTTTTATCAAATTATTATATATGTTTGTCCTCAGCAATAATCCGTAGGAGTGTTTTGGATGATATTGGAGAATGGTTCGATCCAAGATTTTCCTATGTAGAAGATGGAGATCTTTTTTTAAGAATAACATACAAGTGGTATTTAGATTATGTGGATGAACCACTAGCAAAATATAGAATACATAATCTAAATTTGATATGTACTAGACCAGATTTACCTCCAAAAGAAACAGAAATGATGATTGATAAGTTTATATCCTTATATCCTAGCTTTGAGACGAACTATAAGCAAGAACTTATAAAAATTAGATACTATGTGCAATATTATTTTGCATTGATTGATTGGCAACATAGAGAAAACTCGCTCGTACGCAAAAGGTTAAGACCTTTTCTTTTTATTTATCCAAGAGCTTTAGTGCCTTTTGTCGTTTCTATTTTTCCTTATAGCTGTTATAAAATTTTTCTCAGGTTTTTTAATAAATATATCAGACATATTACTATGTCTTAATCATTGTGATCTATGTGACAATACATCGCCTTTTTATAATTTTCTTTTTACTGTACGCAATGCTTATTCTGCTTTTTGCCCAGGGATTTGTAGCAGAAAACAGTTCTGTTACATTAGCAATGATAGGTTCCTGCATTATCATTGCGCTCATTTTTGGGACAAGACGAGCTGTCATTATAAATATAATAATAGCTTTTTATGTTTTTCAGAATTATCTTACATTGCCATTCGTTTCATTTTTAAATAATCAACTTAGCTTTAAAGATTCTTTATATATTGAGAGCCTTCACAGTTATTACACTGTTGAGGCTGCTGCAGTTGTTTATTGGAGTCTCTTTTCACTTTTGCTTGCGTGGTTGATTGGTCTTTTAGCGCTAAGGCCTCTAAAGAGCAATACTTCTTATTGGTATCCAAAGTTGTTTAAACAATTTGATTATATTGTTTTGGACGGAGCAATGCTACCATTTTTGATGACATTTGGCCTTATATACATATTGAATTATAAAGATCCTGCTTCAGGTTTGAGCGGTGCAGTAACGGGAAAAGGTTCATGCCTATTTCTATGGGGATTAAGTTCTTTACACGTCATCAACATAGTTTGTTTATATGCATTTCTGAAAAGACGATACAATAAACTGAAGCCTGCAAAATATTACTTATTAATTCCCGTTTTATGTGCAGTTTTGTATAGTGTGTTTTCGGGACAACGTAGCACCGCCTTTTTTGCTATAATTTATACTATTGTTTATGTGTTATTATTGAAATTTTATAAAAGATGGTATTTGAAGAGTCTCATAAAAATTGTATTATTTATTCTTATTACTCTACCAGTCACAATTATCTTAGCTTTATTTGCACAGGCATTAAGGCCACTGTACAAATATAGCGAGTCAGTTGATACTACAATGATACTTGATACAATGAATTATGAATATGTTTTACTCGCTAAAGATAAGCTTTTTTTTGGACTTTCGGAATTATTACAACGATTAACTGCATTAAAAGGGCAGTTTTATATTTTAAATGACTGGTATATTCATGAACCGCTTAAATACTATAATCCTGTTAGAACTATCATGAGGATTACGAATAATCTTGTTCCTGGAAGTGTTTTTCCTGGTATGTTTACCATTAACCAGCTTTTTGATTTTATTTATTACGGCACTACTATACACTACAGCAGTCAATATTGGAGTATTCAAGGTACTCTATATCTTTATTTCGGGCACATTTTTGCGCCAATAGCTGTATTTGTTTTAGGTATACTCATAAATTACATCTACCCTCTAATTGAAAGATTATTTGTCAAGTCTCCCTCATTCGCAGCTTTCTTTACTCTTTTACTCTTTGATTTTTTAACTAATGGAACACTAGATAGAATTGTTCCGCTTGATATTATTCGTCCAATTATAGCCTTTGCAATTTTCCTTGCTCTTTACAAAGTATTTTCGTTTTTTTTTCAAAGTATTATAAGTGCACACAAAAAATGATTAATTCCCGTATTCAAAAGTAAAGACGAGAATAACTCAACTGGGTATGATTGTCAAATTTTAAAAAGGTTGCATTTAAAACTTTAATTT
>Ga0233447_1003109_pt1 | contig 10940 bp, 13 predicted proteins | sample SI_124_October20_3_FD_183014 | JGI IMG/M metagenome (GOLD analysis project Ga0233447, IMG submission 183014) | Seawater microbial communities from Saanich Inlet, British Columbia, Canada - SI_124_October2016_135_MG | ecosystem: Environmental > Aquatic > Marine > Inlet | place: Canada: British...
ACAATTTAGATAATTTAAAAACTAAACATTTAAGTTTATCTCCTTTTTTATATCCTAAAAATATTTCTAATATTTTTACTAAGAAATTAAATCAAGATACTATAACTTTTACTGAAGAAGAAAAGTTAGAGGTTGTAGAACATCTTGAAGAATATTTTAATGAGAAACAAGTATACATTGATTTCTTTGTTGGAACTTCTTTAATGTTAGGTCTTCTAGGTACTTTTATGGGACTTCTTATCTCTATTGATAAAATGTCAGGTATTATTGATTTAATTGCTGCTATGGAAGTTATGGATATTAAAGTAGTTATTAAAAGTTTTGGTGGTCCGCTTGCTGGTATGGCAACTGGTTTTGGTTCTTCATTATTTGGTGTTATTGTTGCTATTTTATTAAATTTATTGTATTACATCTTTTCTAAATCTAAAACAAGATTTATTAATAAACTTACAATATTCTTTAACTCCAATTTACAAGAAGAACACATTGTTAATCAAATGACACAACAAATTAATATCAATCATAACCAAGAAGAATTATTAAAAGGTATTCATTCTTTACTTCAAACAAGTGTAACTCAAAATAAAGAATTAATTGAAAATAAGGTGAAATAATGGCAAAAAATACCTGTAATAAAGAATTTAATCCTTGGCCTTCTTTTGTTGATTTATTCTCTTCAGTTATCCTTGTATTAATTTTTTTCATTCTTGTTATTGTTACTTTATTAGCATATTTTATGCAATTTAAGTATAAGAAAACTGATGCTAATAAAATTGTTGTTGAAACTAAAAAAGTTGGTCAACCAATTGAAGGAAAACAAAGTAAAATTAACTTAATTCCTAAACCAGCAATACCTTCTAAAAATAAAATGAAAGATATGAAAATTGGTTTAGAAATTGGTGATGCAAAAGATAATATAAAACCTAAGAAAAAAACTAAAATACCTGATGATTACCTTTTAATATTCTTTAAGAAAAAATCAGTTGTTATACCTCAATCTGATTATGAAAATATTAAAACTTTTTTAAACAATAAACAAGGAAATGTTGAAATTGAATTGTCTATTCCTAATATTAGTAATAGAAAAATATTAAATAATAAAAAAGCAATGTTAAGAGGAATATCCATTAATAGTTATTTAACTAAAATGGTAAAATCTTCTACAATATTAACTGGGACACATTTTGAATTAACTCCAAAAATTCATTTAAAAGAAACTTTAACTGATAACCAAAAAAAATATGGTTATGTAAAAATATATGTGAAAGGAAATTAAAAAAATGTATATAAATAAAAATTATAAAAATATTCTATTATTAGGTGCTTTATCATTATCTTCTTCTTTATTTGCTAAAAATATTGAACTTGCAAATATGAATATTAAACAAAACTTTATCTCTAATAAAACTTTGGATATATTACTTTCACAGAAAGTTATTCCAAAAGAAAATATAGTTTCATTAAAAGAATTAATTCAAAAAGTTATTCCTACTAATGCAAAAATTAGAGCTCTTCGATTAGAACTTGAATCTGCTAAACTTGAATTAAAATCAGAAATGAACAACAGGTTACCATCTGTTGAAGTTTCTGCAAGAACTTCATTAGCAACAACTTCTAAAGATGTTTGGAATAAACCTAACCTAGAAGCAGATAGAAGTTTAAACCCTACTGATAAAGATACTTATAATGAAGTAGGTCAATATAAATATGGTGTTTACCTTAATCTTGATTTATATAAAGGTGGTGAACTTAACATTAGAAGAAAAATGGCTTTAAATGCTGTTAAATTTACTCAAAATCAATTAGAAACACTAATTGAAAAAGAAGTTTTAAAAATTATTAATATTTATCTAGAATTAGGTTTTGTTTCTGAAAAAAAAGAAAAAGCAATTGATTCTCTAAAAACACTTGAGAAGTTTATGTTAAATGCACAAACAAAGTTTGAAGGTGGAGCTATTTCTAAAGGTGATTTAAATTCTATTAAAGCACTTTTTTATGCACAAAAAGCAATTTATATAGAACTTTCTTCTACAGAATATCAAAAAGAATCATTATATGATTTCTTGATTGGAGAAGAACTTAACCACTTAAAACCTAAAAAAATGGACATTATCTTTAAGTTTGATACTTTAGAAAATCTTTTAGAAAAACTTTCTAATAATAGTTCTATTAAAAATGAAAAAATTAAAACTCATAAAATAAAATTAGATAAAGAACTTTCCACTTCTGTTTTTAAACCTAGTGTTAAATTTGCCTTAAATTACACTGATATTGGAAGAGTTCCTACTAACTTCATTGAATCCGATGAAGATAGAAGTAAATCTTATACTGCACTATTAGAACTAAGATATTCTTTGTTTAACCAAGGAAGAGATCAAAATGTTTATAAGAAAAGAATTATTGCCATGAAACGTCAAAAAATTAATATGTCTTTTTCTAAAAAAGAACTTGAATACAACCTTAGACGTTCTTTCCTTACTATTGATTCTTTAAAAAGAAATGTTGATAATAAAGAAATACAATTAAAAAACATTATTGAAATGTTAGCTAATTTCCACGACCTTTATGAAGGTGGTAAAAACCTTGTTAAGAAAATCCTTGATGGTGAAAATAATAAATATAGAACAGAAATTAAAATAATTGAAAATAAAGAAAATTATTATAAAGAATATTATAAAGTTAAGTCTTTAACTGGTGATTTGATTCAAGAATTTGATTTAGATTTCAATTTTAATTATAATAATTCACAATACCCTATTAAGAATCCTAAACTTAATAAACTAGACCCTCTATTCATTAATACCTTTAGTAGTAAACTAAAAAAATATACTAAAGCAGTTTCTAATAAATTTGATGTTCATACAAAAAAAGGTTTAGATAAAATTAAAGAACTTAAATTAATTCAAAAATATACTGACTTATCTTCTAAACCTGCTGTTGATATGAAAATTATTGTTGATAGTAATATTCCTAAAACAAAAATTGAAATAGTTAAAGACAAAATTGAAGTTATTAAAAACACTGATTCTAAAAAATCACTTTCAAAAAAAGAAATAATTGAAGAATTAAATCTTTCAAGAAAAGAAATAAATCTTTCAAAAGAAGATATCATGAATCAACTTAAATTATTTAAATAATTATTATTTATATAATTTAAATTAAGATATCACCAACTCATTAGTGGTATCTTTTCTTTCCTATATAAATCTCATCAACTTATTAAAAATCATTTTTTTTATTTTTTTTTCTATTATAATCCTTTTAAAATGGGAGTTTCAATGGAAAATATTCTCTTAGGTAACAGTTTGAAAAAAACTAATGATTTTACTCTATTTGAAGATACTAATTCTAATACTATTGAAGATGAAAACTTTATTAATTTAGAAGATTCTACTTTGAATACAAGTGATGTTTCTAATATTAAATTATTAGATAAAAATAATAAAAAGTTTAAAAAAAATTTAAAAAGAGGTGCTCTTTCCATCCTTGGTATTTCTTTCTTTTCTTTTGGTTGTATTTATTTATATGATAATTTCAATAAATATGATTTTTTGAATACCTTTAGTAATTTTAAACCATTAGAAAGTAAACTTTCTAATAAAATTACTGAGAATTTAAAAATACAAAAAAATAAAAAAATAAATATAGAAGTATCTAATGAACAAGTTTCTGTTCTTGATATTGAATGTGACTCTTTAAGTCAAAAATTAATTGCTTTTAAAAGAAAAGAAATATTTAAACATAAACCTGAAGTAAAAAAAACAATTGATAGAGTTCATGTTGTAACTAAAGGTGATACACTTTATGAAATAGGTTTAAAATATAATATACCTTATAATAAAATTATGAGATTCAACAACCTTAAAACATCCAACCTTAAAATAGGTTCAACCCTTAATATTGATAAACAAGTACAAGTCCTTGCTAAAAGTAAACCTATTGTGAAAAAAAACATTCTAGCTAAATCTAATAAAAAGTTACAGAAAATTGATTCTATTGAAAAAAAATCAATAAAAAAACTTTTTTCTAACAATAAAAAGAAAACTTTAATTGCAAAAAATGCTTCAAAAAAAATATTTACAAAAACACATAAAGTAAAAAAAGGTGATACTTTATATACTATTGCAAAACAAAATGGTTTAAATTATAAAAAACTTATGCAATATAATAATTTAAAAACTACTCATATTAATATTGGTGACAATTTACAATTCTAATTTTTAAATGAAGTAAATTTGTAAACACAGGGAATTCAAAATCCCTATTAATTATAGCAAAATACCCCCCTTAAAACCTTCATTTCATTTTAATTATCTTTGATAAATAGACTAATCCTGCAAAAATGAACTAAATAATAATAAATAGTAATTAGTTTATTTGTGAAAATCAATCACTTTAAAATCACTTTTTTTTCTTTCAATCTCATTTCCAATCTATAAATAAAGTTTTTAATATATAATAAATATAACAAAAGGAACATTATAAAAACTTAAATGAAATTTTAGAAAGAAAAGAAAATAAAAAATATTGAAGCAATTAGAAATATGGATGAATCAAAAATAGATAATATATTATTAGGTTCAAATAATAAGCAGAATACAATAATTAAAAGTATAGAACAAAATGTGATTATTGATTTTGAAACATTGGAAAGAAGGTCACAATATTTATTTAAAACTTATATGAAGAAAGATGTTAGACTTCTTAACTCATTATTAAATGAGTATTTAAACCCTCAATAGTTAAGTTTTACTTACTTTTGGTTTATTTTGTGTTATTAATCTTTTTAATATATCATTTTTTTCTATTTATAATAATATATATTTAAAAGGAGAGTTATATACAATAAGTTTCTTTTAAGTTAGTTTATGTTATTATCTTTTAAAGGATAATTAAATTGAATAAAAGAAAAATAGTTAAAGAAGTTTTAATTTTTTTTGATAATGCAAAAACAGAAATTCATAATATTTCAAAAAAAATAGATTCTGGTGGTGAAATAAGAGCAAAAAATGGAGATATATGGGAACATCTATCAATAAAAATATTTAATTTAGTTGCAAAAGAATTAAATAATGGCTTCAAAGCAGTTAAAGGTGATAATTCATTAATAAATGGACACCAAGTAGATGTTCACTGTTTTAATAATAATAATAAATTAATATTAATCCAAGAATGTAAATCTTATTTGGATTTAGCATATGCAAAAAGAACTATTTCTGATTTTGAAACAATACAAAATAGTATTGGTTATGGCATCCCTTCTATTGTTTTAGCTGGTGAAGATAGTGTAAAAAAAGAAAGTTTAGAAAATTTAAAAAAATCTGACATAATAGATGAAATATTTTATTTAGTTGATGGTAAAAGAAATTCAAAAAAACCATGGTGGAAAATAGAATTTGACAAACCTATAAATTCTATTAGTTTAGATAAATATATAGATTTTATTATAAAAATACAATTAGAAGGTATAAGTCAGACAAAATTAATGAAACCTAATATATTGTTAAACTTTGAAGAACATCCAGAGTTTTTTAATATCTTTGAAAAAAAATTTAATATCTTTGAATTTAATAATTTAAAATTAACAAATCAACAAATGTTAATTTTAACAAATATGGAAATAGAAAATAAAGTAATAAGATGTTTTTTAAAAGAACACCTTAAAAATGAGACAGATATATATTTAAATAAAAAGAAGGATTAAATATGATAAATAAAATGAAAGACAATAACCTAATAAATGGTGAAAATTTAGAAACATTAAAAAAAATATTACCAAAAATTGAGAAAAAGGTATCAATTATTTATATTGACCCTCCTTATAATACAGGTAAAAAAATGGGTAAATATAATGATTCTTGGGCAACAAAAGAGTTGTATATAGATTTTTTAAAAGAAAGATTAGATATTGCAAAAAAAACCCTAAAACCTGGTGGAATAATTTTTGTATCTATTGGTGAGAGAATGCAGTCAAGAGTTAAAAATTTATTAGAAGATATTTTTAAAGAAAAAAATCATGTTGCTTCTATTATATGGAAAAACAAATATACTGTATCTAATGATAAAATAGGGATAACTGGTCAAAATGAGTATATTTTTGCATATACAAATGATATTAGGAAGATAAATATTAATAATGACCCTTTAAGAAAAGAATATATAAAAACTGCCTATAAACATAAAGATGAAAAAACAGGTGAATTATATAGATTAGGTGTCCAAATGTGGAAGTCTAAAAATCCTGAAACATCAAGATATGATGTAGTTAGTCCAACAGGTGTTGTTTGGAATGAAAAATGGAACTTTAAAGAATCCAGTTTTAAAGATTTAGATGATAATGGAATTGTTTATTGGGGTGAAAACAATGATAAATGTCCTACAAAAAAAGTATATCTAAAAAACACAAAAGGAAGAGGTATAAATAATATATGGCATGGAGAAGATGTTGGATATACTTCTGATGGAACTGCACAACTTAAATCTATTTTAGGTATTAGTGGTGAATTTTTATACCCAAAACCTGTTCAACTAATAAAAAGGATTTTAGAAATAACTTATAATAAAGAGACAAAAGATGATTTAGTGTTAGATTTTTTTGCTGGAAGTGGAACAACTGGTCAAGCAGTTTTAGAATTTAATAATGAAAATAAAACAAATTTAAGATTTTTATTAATTACAAATAATGAAGATAATATTTGTGAAAGTATAACTCTACCAAGAATAGAATCTATTTATAATGGTTATAAAGATAGTAAGAAAGGGATAATGGTTGATAGTATAGGTGATAAAGGTAAATTCAATTATATAGAATAGAAATTAAAAAGTAAGTAAATACCTAATTAATAAATGTGTTTTTGTTTCAATTTAGAATGATTATAACACTTTGAAAATCCAAAGGATTTTCATATATGTGTTGTATATCTTTTAAATTATGCTCATTTAACTAAAAAATTACAAGGTGATATTAATAAAGAAAATGTAAAAATATTATGGAAATAATTCACTAAGAAAAATATATACGGAAGTCCCTAACTTTTGTTATGGATGTATTATCTATGAAAAAAATCTTTTAATTTAATATTACTTTAAGTATTATTTGATATACTTCTACTATATATAAAAATATTAGCACTTGTGGTGAAATTGGTAAACACAGGGGATTCAAAATCCCCCGACTGTAATGGTCTTGTCGGTTCGAGTCCGACCAGGTGTACCATTATTTATTCCTTTTATATATAGAGATGTGTGAGAGTGGTTTAATCTATTCGCTTGGAAGGCGAATGTTGAAGAAATTCAACCGCTGGTTCAAATCCAGTCATCTCTGCCATTTTTTTTGCTTCCATAGCTCAGTTGCCTAGAGCACATCCTTGGTAGGGATGAGGTCACCAGTTGGAATCTGGTTGGAAGCTCCACTTTTTTTCTTATTTTAATATATTCCCAAAAACTTTAAAACTTTTACATAATTAAAAAATTTAATTCCAGTATTACCTACTAAATTCTTTCTAGGTACTTCACCAAAAAATCTTGAATCATATGAATTATCTCTATTATCACCCATCATAAAAAAATGATTATCTTTAATTGTATAGAAATAAAATAAAACCTTCCCATCACTCTTTTTATTTTCTACTAATAAGTTTTGATGTGGAAAACTTATTTTTAATTTATTTGTCATTTCTTTTACTAGTTTTACTTCTTTACTTTGTTCTTTTAAAGAATCAACATTATCTATTGACTCTTTATATTGTTCATTAAATATAACTTTTTTACCTGTATCAAAACATAATTTTGTTTTATCAAACTCTTCTTTTATTTTTACACAATCTTTATAATTTATCCCTTTATTTTCTTTTCTATAAGGATTTTTCACAAAAAGGTGTTTTCCATTCTTTATTATTTTATATCCTTCTTTTTTCATTCTTTCTGTCTTACTCTTGTCCCTGTATGCTATATATAAATTCTTTTCATATAACATTACAGTATCTCCACCTTTCGCTATTGTTCTTTTCACATAAACATTATTACCTGTAGGTGGTAAAAAAGTAGTAATTTCCCCATATTCTGGTTCTGCCCAAGAAATAATACCACTATCATATAGAAAAGGTATTTTAACATTTATCAATGGTACTCTTAATTCATTCATATGATATGCTAACTTGTTTTGAAAAATAACATCCCCTACTTCTATTGTAGGATTCATAGAACCTGTTGGTATTCTACTTACATTGAATACTGTAGATACAATAAAAACAACTGTTATTACAAAACCTATTGTATTATCCCACATATATTCCTTTATTTTCTTTAAATATTTCAAGTTTAAACCCTTTTTTTTAGATTATCTAAGGATATCTTAATTTTGTATTAAAAAATCATTTTTTTCTTTCTTTTTTTTCTTTATAATTGTTATTAATTACAGGATTTTTAATTATGGAAAAAGAAAATAATAAGTCAACAAATACATTTAATGGAAAAACTAAAAGAATTGCTTCTACTATTCCAAGTCAACATATACGTTTTATTGAATCTATTAGTTTAGATGTACATCATAATATTGTAATTAAACCAAAGGTAAACCTATCTAATAATTTTATTAAAACATTTATTAAAGAATTTGAACTTGATATTGATCAAAGTATATATTGTCATCTTTTAATACAAAAGCTTAATAATTAATCTTCTTCTGAATATTTAACTATTTCACTAACTATATCTTTTAAATCTACATTTTTACCATTTACCCCATTTTTTATTGCACCACCTGGCATTCCAAAACAAAAAGAACTTTCTTCACTTTGTATTATTATTCTTGCATTATTATCCGACATTTCTTTTAAACAATGATTAATGGTACTAAAAGATTTCGCTGATTGATTTAGCAGTGCATCTACATTTTAAGATTTAACTATTTTTTGACAATTTTCTAATAGCCTTACACAAATGATATTTCTTTCTTTAAATCCTAATCCACGCCTGCCTATAGTTAATGCAGCAGAATAATCTTTTGATTTTCTATTATTATTTGAAGTTATATCATAACTATATGAATATTTTAATAATCCTATAAATGAAGTATATTTTGGATTTACCTCTTTTAGTTTAGTTTAGTTTATATTTAATTGGTATTTAAGTTAATTTAATGTACAATTTATTAGTTAAATTTAAAGAGGTTAAAATGTTAAGTAATAAAAAAATAAGAGAACTTACACATAAATTATCATTTGAAGATATTGCAAGAATATTTTTAGAAAAATGTAATGATAATATAAATCTAGATACTTCAGAAGAAGAATACAAAGCATTTAATAGAAATGTTAATATATATTTTGAGAAGTTTCAAGAAAATTTAAAAGAACATTCTAATGGTTATATATTCAACCAATCATTTCCATCTGGAAGAGGGAAAAATTGGACAAAAAATTCTAAAAACATAGATTTTTTAATTGAATTAATTAAAAATCCTAAAGGTATAAAGAAAAAATATTTACAAATAGATTATTATGGATTAGAACATTTAATACAGACTAAATTAGTAAAAGAAGAAGAAAGATTAGAAGAACAATACATTATCCCTTCAAAAGAATTGATAGATTTTGTTATCTCTTTTAAAACAAAAGACGGATTATATCCTTTTGAAGATTTAAATGAATCACTTGTTGTATTATTAATATCTAAATATCCAGATACATGGGGGAAAACTATTCTAAAATGAATCTAAAAAATAAAACAATAAAAATTTTACCTTATGATGAAGTTTTAAAAACTGGGGATATTTGTCGTTTCATAATGGAAACTGGTGAAGAAGGTGGCTTTAATATTACCTACAAACCAGAAGGTTATAAACCATTAGAATGGCATTTAGTTGAAGAAGAATTGCCAGGATGGTTAAATAAACAAATTTCTAAATATAAATATCATTTTTTATATGAATTTGCCAGACTAGAAAAATAATAAAATAAAAAAGGAATTAAAAAATGTTAAGTCTAAGACCAAAAACTAATTACAATAGAAATATGATTATAGAAGGGGAAACTAACAATTTCACAACTTTACAATTAAAAACATTTTATGACAAACTTTTAGAACTACAAATCTCTGAGTCTTATTTTTTAGAAGAATATTGTAATAATAATTATATTCTTACAATTGATGTTTTTTCAATTATTAATAAATATAAAGAAGAATATCTGGAGTTTAAGATAGAAAAACTTATAAATGAAGAATTATTGACTATATCAGAATTATACTTTTCATGGAATCAAAACTTTCCAGAAAAAATTATTTTTATTTCTAAAGAAAAAAATGTACTTAATTTTAGAAAGTTTCAAGCATTCACACCTAATGCTGATATTTATTTGAGGTTGAAAAATAAATTTTCTTTAGGAAATTATATATGTATCATTGAAAGAAATACAGCGGATGATTTATTTGAAATAGACTTAAATCCTAGTTTTAAAGAAGAAGTTTTATTTGAAAAACACTATCTCGTTAACAAAAAAGATGAATCTATTTTAAGTTATTTATTAAATAATAAAGATAAAACATTAAAAATCAAAAGTTCAAGTTATAGTGGGGTTGATAAAAAAGAATTAACTCTCAAAAACTTTTTAGATGGATATAAAGAAGAATATACATATACAATAGGATACTAAAAGTAGTTAAGAAAAGTAAGTAAAACTAATAATGAAGTTATAGATACTGTTAGTTACCCTTTCTTTATTAAATATTATATACTATTTATATACTATTTATATACTATTTATATACTATTGAAAATATCAATTTTTCTGTTGTTTTTTTACATCAAAAGTTTTTTGTGTTGTATATTGTTAATATTTTGTATAATTAAAAATATTATTATAGGATACAATACACATGCTAGAAAAATTAAAAAATATGAAAAAATATAGATCACACATAGAAATTGGATTAAGTTTAAT
>Ga0233447_1003117_pt1 | contig 10917 bp, 7 predicted proteins | sample SI_124_October20_3_FD_183014 | JGI IMG/M metagenome (GOLD analysis project Ga0233447, IMG submission 183014) | Seawater microbial communities from Saanich Inlet, British Columbia, Canada - SI_124_October2016_135_MG | ecosystem: Environmental > Aquatic > Marine > Inlet | place: Canada: British...
TCCAGCTAAACAGTTACGGCAGTGTCCACAGACAATATGCCCTTCCCCACTAACCAGGTCCCCTTTTTTAAAATCATGGACATTATTGCCAATAGCCTCAACTGTTCCTACATACTCATGTCCTACATGCATCGGAACGGGTATTGTTTTCTGTGCCCATTCATCCCAGTTATAGATATGCATATCCGTTCCGCAAATTGCCGTTTTCTGAATTTTTATCAGAACGTCATTAATACCAATTATAGGAACTGGAACTTCATCAAGCCACAAACCCGACTCAGCCTTTTTTTTAACCAGAGCTTTCATCATTTTCATACTACATCGCCTCTTTTCATTCATTGCATTTAAAGCATAAAAACAACTTAAGCAATTTAGCATTGCTTGTCAATAGGTCTAAACTTGAATCCGTGAGATAATTTAGGTAAAGAAAGAATTTTTTAATGAAACAACTAAATGTCCTGTTTGATTATATCCAATTGATTTCTAAGGTCGCTTGTCTCCTGACGCCAGAAAGAATCTGTCCCCCAATTGGGAAAATTTGACTGAAATTTTAAATCTTTTTCCTGTTTCGCACACCAGGCAAGAAAGTATAGAAGTCGCATTATTCTTAAAGGTTCGATAAGTTTAACTGAAGAAAAATCAAATTCTCTAAATTGCGCATAGCCTTCAGTAATCAATTTGAGTTCCTTTTTTGAATTACAGGCATGGTCTGGTAATAAAAGCCACATATCTTGGACAGGCGGTGCAGTCATCATATCATCAAAATCAATCAGCATTATACCTTCGCCAGGACGATGTAATAGATTGCCACAATGACAATCACCGTGAGTTCTAATGTATTCAATATTTTCAAAGAGATCACCAATTGTATCAAGAATATCGTTGGTTAGGGAATTAAATTCTTGCATATATCTTGAAGAAATAAACATCCCATCTTTCAAAAAATTAATCTCTTCCAATGTTGAAGTCATTGGATGGTGTTTAATTCTGGCAACAGCTTTTCTGCGTGCACCAACAATATGCAACCGTCCCAAAATACTGCCAAGCCTCTTCCAATCTACATCGGAACAAACTTCAAAAAAACGACCTAGTTTTTTAGTAAAAACAGCAAAATAAATACCGTTAATTTCTCCGAGAGTCTTCCCATTTTTCAAAACAATTGGTGCAATTACAGGAATTTCAACTTCTTCACAGTCTAGTATAAAATTGTGCTCATCAATCAATGCTTCTTTGGACCAACGACCTGGACGATAAAATTTTGCAATAAACCTTTTACCATTCACAGCCTGCAGCTCATAGACTCGATTAATATAACTTGTTAGCGGAGCAGCAAATCCAGTCATTCTTGTTCCAAGAGATTCTTCTACCGCGTCAATAAAAATCTCAGGATTCAAACCATCAAAACTGTTAATGTTTTCATTCATATTTTTTAACGTTTGATTACCTTACTACAATTAATTATCGTAATCTTAATTATTGCTTACTCTTGGCCGTTAGCAGTCTTTGTTACACTCACTATATTTAAGCAACTCCAGCTTATTGCTGACAAAACTCAATCACGGTACACCATATTTATCTGATTTCAATAGACATATTTGTGGTTAAAGATTTAAGCCAAAGAAATCAAGTTCAGCAGATTGTTAATAATATTAATAAATAATTTAAAAAATAGACTTGAAGATTTTTTCTTTTATTGTTTATTAATGTTTCTGTAGTTTTTCGTAAGATTTTTGCAGAACCGGCGGGGTAGCTCAGTTGGTAGAGCAGAGGACTGAAAATCCTTGTGTCGGCAGTTCAATTCTGCCCCTTGCCACCATCCTCTTCGAAGGCAAACCACATCATATAGCAAGTATCGCAGAAAGAGCAAACAGCGAGCTTGTAAAAAGGTCTATACCTGACAGATAAACCAGTTTTAATGCCTCTTCACGGTTTTGCGTAATTTTATCACAGCTTTAAGTCTTTTGCTTTTGGTAAATCAAATATTTTCAACTTTAAGTATTCAATATCTCTATATCCATAAGCCTGCTTGTTTAACCATCTAATTTTATTATTAAATCCCTCCATAAATGCATTAGTAATTCCCGTATTCCAATATGCAACTATTCCTTTGATATGCTTCCTGATAGTCTTAGCCATAGTTTTTAAGTAGGATATTCCGGTTTCATCAGCCTTTTTACACCACATGTCAAATGCAATCTCCGCTTCGAAATCATATTCTGCAATGGAATAAATGTTTCTTAATAATTCTTTTAACATACTGGCAGTGCCTAAATCATCATAAATTGAACGCAGATTTTCGAGTTCTTCCTTACTATCATCTTCAAGGTTCTCAATGTTTTTAAGAAAAAGCCACCTTTTATTTTTCAGCTGCTTCATTTCTTCTTCCTCAAGCTTGGCTATTGTTGTTCTGCGAATTTTATCTAGCTTATCATTCATGAGTTTTATCAAATGAAAATGATCAAATATAAGCTTTGCCTGTGGTTGTGCTTCCTTTGCCCATTTTATATATACACGACCAAAGTCAAGAGAAATTGCTTCTAATTTCACCTTGCACAGACGCAGACGTTTTGTAAAATCAGATAATGCATCTGCTCCTTTACCATCACCTATATGCAAAACCGAACCTGACTCTAAATCTCTTACGATTGTTAAAAAGCCTTCATTTCCAATATGAATTTCGTCTATTCCTATATATTTCACATTGTTAAGTTTTACCTTTTTATATTTTTTCTTTAAATATCTCTTCTCTATTTCTTTTACGGTATTCCATGATAAACCAAAATGTTTAGCCAGGGCTTGTATTGTCATTTCAGGTCTCAATTCGATAATAGTACGTGCCAATTGTTTTGTATAGTGTACTTTTGCTTCAGGGAGAAAATCTAGTTGTTCAGTCAAATAAGAACCACATTCTTTGCATTTAATCCTATGCAAGTTGACTTTGATATCAAAAAGCTTACTTCCCATAGGCAACCCCCCGTATGATTCTACGACCGATGTAGGTCGCTGTAATGTTTCGACTTCTACAGTTGTTGCACAAGAATTTCTCACTGTTCCTCGTTATCTCTGCAGTTACTTTTCCTCCGTTGAATTTGAAATTTAAAAATTAAAAACCACGTATTCCCTGTGTATGGTAAAGCAAGCTGGTAGACATAATACCTCCTAATTTTAGTGCTTAAATTTGGTATTATTCTACTGGCTTTTTTATTTTATAGCTTCATTGCTCACATTATTATATAAATTTTTACTGACTAAACCTTTTTTTTTATATTATAGGAGTAGCACTCTGGGCACCTGTGATCCTTTCTTTCGATTTCTTCAAGTACTCTACTATTGAGATAAAAATAACTCTTTTTTTGAAAACCCGATATTTGCTACGTATGGTACATTAAACTGGTAGACATTTTAACTCCTTATCTTTTTGATTATTGATAATAGAGTTGATTTTTCTATTAGTTTCAGCCTAATTTTATTTTACTTTGTTTTTTACTGTTTAAAACTACGAAGAACCAGATCTGGGCTATGCGAATAAAAACGTCATAACCGAATATTTACAGATTTTAGGTTCTTAGAAGTCTTATTTTATATGCTAATTCAACATTTAGCATTTAAAACCCAACATCCTATTAGCTATCATTAGTGCAAATCAGTGGTGAGTAAATTATCAGTTATCAGTTTTTAACGGCAACTTTTTCCCTGCATTATTTATATGTTCGATAAGTTGTTTATTTTTAATAGTATCAATGTTTACAACATCAACAAAAAAAGGTATTGGCAACTCTTCATTCAATATTCCGCTAAGTTTTACTGTGGTATTCGGGTCGTTATCACTTAACTTAACTGCTATATCAATATCTGAAGTATTTTTATAGTTACCCATAGCGCGACTACCGAATATTATTGCTGCAGTGATATTCGGAAACATACCTAGCGCTTTTTGAATGTTTTCAATATCTCTGTTTTTTAAACCAAACATCAACATGCCTTTTTCAACTTGTCATAGAGTTTCTTCAATAATGGATGATATTTCTCTCTTATTCGACTTTCTACTGCATTGGCTGTATCTTCATCGTATGTATGCACCGTTATATTCCTGTCATCAAGCCCATCCATCCATTCATGCCCATCACTTATTAAGCCAACCTGAAAAGCTATTTTTATTGTTTCCCTGGGAGTTTTCGTTACGTATTTTTCATTTTCCAAATAATCTTTTAAAGTCTTCCACGCAAGTTCAAATGTCATTTCAAAGAACTGAATTCCACCCGCTCTTGTGATCTCATCAGGATTTTCTATCGCAATGAATTTTTCTAACAGCATAAAAGATTTTTCAAAATTTTGAAATCGTTGTTTCCATCTAATATTTTTTAAGTTGTTCATGATATTTTCTCTATATACATTTGATATTTACAAATACTATAATTATTCTGAGATACTATTTCAATAACATTCCACATTTTTTAATCCACAGATTATGCAGATTAACACAGAATCATTGGTTTGAATAGTAAATACTTGATTTTTGATGTTTACACCACTCACAGACACTGATGCACTAATTGGATATTCCAGAAAAGGGGCTTTCTGAAACATGATGTTGCATGCTAAATTATAAATGGTAAATGAACACAAAAATTATAAAAGAATTTTTTACATTTCATTTAACATTTAACACCTAAAATCTAACATCAATTAGTTACGCTCAGTGGTGAACATATTTTGTTTATCCTTGCCAAACAGGCAGTTTATATTTTTCTTCGATAATGCTAAAATTCTTGCCGGTTAGATCATCTCCAAACCGGTCAAATGCTATTTTAGGTATAACCAACAGGTCAATGTCAATATTTTGATTTTTGAGATTTTTAATCGCGTTTCCTGCACATCTAACAAAATCATCAACCAACAGCAACCCAGCCGAATTAATATTGCCACCGTACGTGCGATTTTTCACCTTAACGGAATAATGATTATTAGGGATATAAGGTAAATACTTATTTAAAATCATTCTGTTTCGGCTAAATGCAGCTTCAGAAAATAGCCAGAGAACGTTTTTAAATTTATTGTTAAAACTGTTTTGCATAAACTGGAAAGGATAAAAACTTAGAGGACACATAGGATCTGAAAAGAAGTTAATCGCAATTTTATATTTTTCTCTCATTTTCACAAAAAAGGTGCTGAGTTCTTTATAGTTCACATTTAAAATATTTTTTAAATTTTCCGATGCAAGCTTTGAATATCCCGGTGCATATACAAGAACATTTGATGTGTAACATCTTAATGCCGCAAAAGTTTTATCCAGATCATCGTATCCAACTAGAGTAGGAAGCGGAACAACTGTCGCCTCTATCAAAAACTCTTTCAATCGAAGTTGAAGAAATGAACTTCTGGCAATCCTATAACTATCTTCACCCAGGTTAAATATTTTTTGCCAGTATTCGCTGTTGTCGGAATGATAAGATATTGTAAATTTCATTGGCTTGAACTCTTCAAGCTTCTCAATAAAGTCTTTTGTTAACATCGTCGCGTTTGTATTTACCTGTATTACGTTTCCTGGACTTTTTTTCCTGATTAGCTTAAGTATTGTAAAAATCTTGGGGTGAAGGAGTGCCTCCCCTTCTGACACTCGACCAGGCAGGCTGTCACCAATCCTTATTTCAGCATTTCCAGAAGGTGAAAGTAGCGCAATACCTTTTTTTATGTCATCAAGTGGTCGAAACCCTACACGGTGGATTTTGAAAGGATTCATGTTATTAGAACAAAAAACGCATTTGCCATTGCAAACAGAAGAAATCGGAAGCTGATTTGTAGACCCTGCAGATATTGTTTCATACATAAATTGACTTAGTGTAGCATTTAAATTATCTCTTTTGTCTAGCATAGCTGGAGCACCTTTGTTGATGGATAAATTTGTAATGTGTTATACTCGCCACACTCGATTTTTAGAAATTTAGAAATGCATCCTAAATATAAAATTATACCACTATTCCATTAGGCAGGCGGCGAGTATCTTTTTTGAGATTATCATTTTTCAATAATCTAAAAATTATCAACTAATAAAGTTGAAAGCTCTTTTTTGTATTTTTCTATATGCTAAAAAAAAGCCAAATACGGCGTTTCTGAGAATAATAGCTAATTTTAATCAAAAAGCAAACTGCGGCTTTAATAAAAATTCTAAAAATGGACTGGTTTTAGTATACTTGAAATTTGTTTATTGTATAAAGTACAACATATCACACAAAGTCAAGAAGACAAAAAGATTTTTCTTCATCACCAATTGACACTAATTTGCGCTAATAAAAAATTGTTTTGTATGTCCCATGAAAGGTCTTCTGAACAAAGCCAAGCATCAAGCATTTAAAACTCGACTTCACTTTTCTTCTTAGTACCATTGGCATTTGGGTTATTAATTGTATATTGTTGTAGGCCAGTGCGCGAAAATATTTACAAATTTTTCTTCTCTTTTTTTGAGTCAAAATTGCACGGAAAAGGTTTATAGATAAAAAAGCATTTGTGCTTATATCTTATTAGATGAACAATCATGAAAAACATTTACAATGAAACCATTAAGTGGCACCTAAAAAGCGTATCTGACACAGAAAAGATACTTGAAACCAACCTTAAAACAGGCCTTGATGCTGAAGCAATATCTGTGCGAATAACACAGTTTGGAAGCAATGAGCTAATAGAAACGAGCAAACGCACTCCCCTAAAAATTGTATTGGAACAATTGTTCAGTACCATGGTATTGATACTGTTAGCTGCAACTGTTGTTTCTGCCTTTTTAGGGAATCTTACAGAGGTTATAGCTATAGCCGCAATTGTTGTACTATTTGTCGCGCTTGGATTCTTTCAAGAATACAAGGCAGAAAGAGCGATGGCTGCTCTAAAAAAAATGGCGGTTCCATTGGTTCGTGTTTTCAGAAACGGCAAAAAAGAAGAAATTAAAGCGATCCATCTTGTGCCGGGCGATATTGTAATGCTGGAAGCAGGAAATATTATACCGGCCGATGGTAGGATAATTGAATCCGCAAACCTCAGAGTTCAGGAATCAGCTTTAACAGGTGAATCAGAACCTACTGACAAGACACCAAATTTACTTAACGACAACGAACTACCTATTGCAGATAGAAAAAACATGGTTTACATGGGAACAGTTGTCAGTTATGGCCGCGGGAGAGCTCTGATTACCGAAACCGGCATGAAGACAGAGCTAGGCAAAATTGCGACCTTAATACAAAATATAAAAACCACTTTGACGCCTTTGCAGAAGCAGCTGAACAGTGTAGGAAAACTCCTTGCAGCAGCAGGTGTAGCTGTCGCTATAGTTGTTATGATTATCGGTTTTATAATGGGGGGATCTTTTCAAGAAATGCTTCTTGCTGCAGTTAGCGTTGCAGTTGCAGTTGTACCTGAAGGTTTACCAGCTGTGGTAACAATCACCTTGGCGCTTGGCGCACAGAAGATGTTAAAAAGACATGCTCTCATAAGAAAACTACCTGCAGTTGAAACACTGGGATCTGTTAATATTATCTGTTCAGACAAAACCGGGACGTTAACAGAAAACAGAATGACTGTAACAGTTTTGGATGTTGCCGGAAAATATATCGATCTTGCTAACAAAAAACAGGAAGAAAAACAAAATCTTAAACTTGCAGACAACGTACATGATCTATTTCAAAACTGGCCAACTGCCTTAGGTTTCACGCTTATCGGCGGAACTCTCTGCAATGATGCGTCTATTAAAGATGATAGTCGTCCTGAACATTACTCATTTCATGGCGATCCAACCGAAGGTGCATTGTTAGTAGCAGCAAAAAGGTCTGGCATTGACAAAGCTAACTTAGAAAAGTCTCTTCCGAGAATAAACGAACTCCCATTTGCATCTGACAGAAAACGGATGACCACCGTACATAAATTAATAATTAATGAAGGTCAAATACCTGCAAATGCAAAGAAAACACATCTGTTTAATACTGGCTATATTGCTTTTACCAAAGGTTCTGTCGATGGGCTTTTAAACATATCTAAAAATGTGCTCACTGATCATGGTATAGAAGAGCTTGATACACAATGGAAAAGACAAATTGAAGAATCAAACAATAATTTGGCATCTAACGGTATCCGTGTATTGGGTGTCGCTGTCAAAAATCTTGATTCACCAAATTCACCTCTTGAAGAAAATCTTGTATTCACCGGACTTGTCGGAATGATTGACCCCCCAAGACAAGAAGTAAAAGAAGCAGTACGCACCTGTAAAACAGCTGGAATACGACCAATAATGATTACAGGTGATCACCCTTTGACTGCACGTTTTATAGCGGATGACCTGGGTATTTCCAATAATGGTTTAGTCAAAACCGGGCTAGATTTGGATAAACTAGATGATATCGGCCTAGAAACAACTCTTAACAAAGTTTCAGTATATGCAAGAGTATCCCCTGAACATAAATTAAAAATAGTCAAAGCCTTGCAAAAACAAGGTAACATCGTCGGCATGACCGGTGACGGTGTAAATGACTCCCCTGCCCTAAAAAAAGCGGATATTGGAATAGCAATGGGAATTACAGGAACAGATGTTTCCAAGGAAGCTTCAGAGATGCTTTTACTTGATGACAATTTTGCAACAATTGTTGCGTCAGTAGAAGAAGGAAGAGTTATCTATGATAATATAAAAAGGTTTATCTATTTTTCCGTTGCTGGTAATATAGGCAAAGTACTTGTAATGCTTACTGCGCCAATGTTCGGAGCTGTCGTAGCATTAATGCCACTTCAGCTGCTTTGGTTAAATTTGTTAACCGACGGTTTGTTAGGTCTCGGACTCGGCGTAGAAGTAGCAGAAAGCGGCGTCATGAAACGACCACCAAGATCACAAAAAGCAAACATCTTCGGAGCAGGGGCAGTACTCAGAACCGCTTGGATCGGCATTGTAATAGGTCTAGCTACACTACTTCTGGGTTGGATATATTATAAAGAAATGAATGATAAATGGCAAACCATGATGTTTACAGTGCTTACATTTCTTCAAATCGGCCAAGCTTTGGCGTCAAGATCAAACACAGACTCCCTATTTTCAATGAAATTCTTTTCAAATGTTCTTCTAATATGGATGATTATTTCGGCTATTATACTACAGCTTATTGTTATTTATATTCCGTTCTTAGCCGGAATATTTAATGCGGTTCCACTGTCAATACTTGATCTTGTTATCTGTATTCTGTTTGGAAGCATACCATTTTTTGCGATAGAAATCCAAAAATATTTCACAGCCACCTCACAAAGATGCAAATCATGAGTTTAATCTTTATACGCTCGGCGTGCCCATAATTGGTATATTTAAAGCTTGCGTTTTAGGCCTAAAATACAGGTTTTGTTTCGGGCATTGAAAATTATTTAAATTTTGCGCATCCGCCATAGTTCGAATATCAGGGGGGATTTTGTTATTTGCCATCCATATGAGGACGGCTGTGACGGATTTTAGAGTTCATCGAAAATTGTTAATTTTTCCATTTTTTTATCGAAGGTAATTTGGTATATATTAAAAATGCAGTTTATTTAATACATACTTTTAAGTTTAATGGAGAATCTCGTTAAAGCCGAGAGCGGACGCGCCACTGTAAAGCCAGACCTCCTCCAAGAAAGTAGTTCTCGCGAAACTAGTATAGAAATGCTAAAAAACTTAGGAGAACAGATATGTCAGCAAGTATTAATGACTGGAAAGATGCGGCAACGAAACAGTTAAAAGGCAAACCATTATCTTCTCTTGATTGGAAAACTCCCGAAAATATTGAAATAAAACCCTTGTATACAGCAGATGACCTGGAAAATCTAGAAACTGTAAATACAATGCCTGGTCTGGCTCCATTCGTCCGCGGCCCCTACCCTACGATGTATGCTGCTAGGCCTTGGACTATCCGCCAGTATGCCGGTTTTTCTACGGCAAAAGAATCCAATGCATTCTATAGAAAAAATTTAGCTGCTGGTCAGAAAGGGCTTTCTGTCGCATTTGACCTCGCAACACATAGAGGTTATGATTCAGACAATCCAAGAGTAGCCGGCGATGTAGGTAAAGCGGGTGTTGCAGTAGATAGTGTCGAAGACATGAAGGTACTGTTTGACCAAATTCCGCTTGACACCATGTCTGTCTCAATGACAATGAACGGCGCAGTTCTTCCAATTTTAGCAAATTATATAGTTGCAGCAGAAGAGCAAGGTGTAAGCCAAGATAAACTAATGGGTACAATACAAAATGATATCCTTAAAGAATTCCTAACGAGAAATACCTATATCTATCCGCCACATCCATCTATGAGAATTGTTTCTGATATTATTGGATACTGTTCAAAAAATATGCCGAAATACAATACAGTCAGCATTAGCGGATATCACATGATGGAAGCTGGTGCAAACTCTGTTCTTCAAACGGCGTTTACTATAGCAGACGGTGTTGAATATGTAAAATCTGCCGTTGCAGCAGGCCTTGATGTGGATACCTTCGCGCCAAGGTTATCTTTCTTCTTTGGAATTGGCATGAATTTCTTTATGAATATTGCTATGTTGAGAGCCGCCAGATACATCTGGGATAAAGAAATGAGACAATTCAATCCTAAAAATAAAAAGTCTTGTATGCTGCGCACACATTGCCAAACATCCGGCTGGAGCCTAACTGAACAAGATCCATACAACAACGTTATTAGAACGACTATTGAATGTATGGCGGCAGTATTGGGTGGCACGCAGTCACTTCATACAAATGCACTTGATGAAGCAATCGGACTTCCAACAGAGTTTTCAGCCAGAATAGCAAGGAATACTCAGATTATTGTACAAGAAGAATCACAAGTTTGTCATGTTATTGATCCGATGGGTGGTAGTTATTATGTTGAAAGCCTGACAAACTCAATCATACAAGAAGCAAATAAAATT
>Ga0233447_1003142_pt1 | contig 10859 bp, 8 predicted proteins | sample SI_124_October20_3_FD_183014 | JGI IMG/M metagenome (GOLD analysis project Ga0233447, IMG submission 183014) | Seawater microbial communities from Saanich Inlet, British Columbia, Canada - SI_124_October2016_135_MG | ecosystem: Environmental > Aquatic > Marine > Inlet | place: Canada: British...
GCTTTTACTCGTCTCTCTACTTCTGACTTTGGGCTCATTATTGGCTCCTTTTACGGTTTGTTAGCCGCCCAAAGTATCTCTTATTTATTTAGATCAAATGAACCGAATTGGTCTGACTCCACACACCCTCGTAAGGGCTTGGAGTAGATTGTGCCTTCTCACTACACGGCCGAGATACAATTTTTTTAGTCGTTTTGCATCGAAACCAGTCTGAAGCATGTTGAAAACGAACAGGAAGTCAATTTTTCCGGCTTTAAAATCATCAATCCAATCTTTACGATCTTCCTTCGTACCAATATCATGCAGAATGAGTGCGGCTTTGGTAACTTTGCTCTGTTTATTGACGTTATACGAGGGAGTGGGTTCAGCTACCTTAGCGTACTGAACCTCGTCCTCCATTTGCATTTCACTCACCTCTGGGTTTGGTCTATTCTGGAATTGATCGTACATCTCTTTTGCTTGATCAGCGCTATCGCAAATGACCATACCACCTATACGTTCATCGTTGAGCGTCATCCTACTCTTTTCAAAATCAGTAAGAATATACTCGAGCATAGGTCTAACGAAGCTGGCATGCGAATAGACCTTCCTCCTGTCTATGTCGCCCATTTTCACTTCAACTGCCTCCAAGGCTTCCTGCAGGATAATCTTATAGTTCGTTTCTATTTCTTCGCGGATCAGTCTGAGTGTATATCCATCCGCTATGGAGGCATTGTAGTAGTACTTGTGGATGTAATTACCGAAGAGATCCTTTGAGTTGAAATCGTTCCCCAACAGCGGGGTACCTGTGAGACCAATCTTTATCGCATTCTTGTCGGACTGCTTCAGGTTTGCTAGGAAGCTACCCCTGGGATTGTAAGAACGATGGACTTCGTCCAGGAAATAGATACGTTGGATATCCACATCATAGTCTTCAGTTGAAACTACATCTGGATCATCTTTGAATTTTTGGATATTGACCACAGTGATTTCAGGCTCCCCTGAGTCATTGTGAATTACCTGAGTGGTCTTTATATCTTGCGCAAAATCCTCACGGGAGTTGATAGTGTGAACCTTCAAACCTCTAGCAGTGAATTCACCCTGAGCCTGCGTCAATAAATCAAGTCGGTCCACAATGAAATAGAACTTTGGGATTGTTTGCTGCTTCTGGAAATAGTCAGTGAGTATGTCAACGCAATAGAAAGCTAATGCAGTCTTACCACTACCCTGTGTGTGCCAGATGATCCCCTTTTTAACTCCCTGATCTAGCTTGCTGACAATCGCCTGACTAGCGAATAATTGAGGATACCGCATAACATGTTTCTCAAGACCATCGGGTTCCCGCACGTATGCGAGAGCATATTTTAAGATGAATCTGAGCCGGTCCCTATTCAGGAGAGATGTACAGATGCGATTAGTGGGTCGGTTCGGATCTTTGTTTGCAATAAATTCTGGATTTGATCGAATGACCTCTAGATTATTGTCTTTTAGGACTTCAATTTCAACACTGTCACTTACTGGATTAAGTAGAGATGTGAGATTGAATGTCTCTTCCTCTCTGAAATAGTTGAATTGGGGATTTTTGTATGAGCTGGTAGCATAAAATGCACCCTGCAGGGGTTCAGAGTCAGTCTCGTCATACTCCATATTGTTGGAGAAAATCATCAGTTGGGTAATGTTTACAAAACGTCTAAACTTCGGATTCTGAAAACGAGTTCTGATGCGATTGCGTTCAGCAAGAATTCCTTCGCGATTGTTGGGTTTCTTGACCTCAATAAAGATTAGCGGGATCCCATTGATGAGTAACGTGATATCAGGCCGAAATTCCTCCTCATCCTTGATACATGGCAGTTCAGTCACAACATGAAAGCTATTCTGGTCAAAATGATCCAAATCGATGAGCTTGCGATTCGATTGCTCCATGAGCTTTTCATAAAACGCTTTGCCGAGATCCTCATTATCGAGCGTGAGTCTCACCTCATCCAGTAGTCGCTCAATATCATCTTCTTTGACATCAGGGTTTATCCTAATCATAGATTGCTTGAACAGATCTGGAAAAATGTTTGAGTCCTTATCCCAGACCGCATTCTTGAGAGAGATGTATTTATATCCCAACCGAGTCAGGTGCAGGATGCACGGAATCTTCACCCGAGAATCTTCGTTGAATACTGTCAATTTTTCTCTCCCTTTACATTATTCTCTTCGCAAAAACGCTCAAACTGACTCCAAGCTAATTTCGAGGGTTTTGTCCGGCTATTCTCCCAGCGGTTGACAGTTGCGAAGCTTACCCCCAAGGAGCGTGCTAGCTCTTCCTGGCTGATATTCAGCTCTTCTCGCACTTTCTTTATTCTTCGAACGAACTTGTTCATTTGCAATAAGTGATCCTAATTGAAAGCATTCCTCGGAATGCTGATCAATATAGCATATGTTATATTGCTATCAACGGTACATTTTGTTGGCAAATTGCTGCATCCCTAGGAGCGAGTATTCTACCCAATCACTGCAACCCCGATATACCCCTATTTTCGACCCAACGGTATATTTACAGTATATTTCTAATCTGAGATAGTTTAACCCAAAATCAAAAAACCCTTACAAGCGTTAGCCAGTAAGGGTTTTGTTAGTGTACACCGCCCAGGACTCGAACCTGGAACCAATTGATTAAGAGTCAATTATCTAGATTGTTCAGCACAGTTGTAACCCAAGCTCGACTCACCCCAAGATATCGAGCAAGCTCAGCTCTTGACCATTCATGCCGCTCAAGAAGACGGATATACTCTTCAGCTCTCGCCTCTTTTTTCTGAATCTCCAGCTCACGTCTCTCGGATTTTGTTAACCTATGTGCATTGGGTTCGCAACGGGTTCTGGAATTCCCTCGAATCGGGAGAAATACGGACAAATTTCGGTCAGTTGCCCTTACTTCTATACCTAGCGTAACTGCTTGATTATAATAAGTATTAAGTAGCTTTCCAGTGATAGCCATAGGTTTCTTAACTTTACCCTCCCCCCGGAGCACACCAAAGCCCTTGCAGACTAACGTTTACAAGGGCTTTTTCCATTTTTTCCCCATAATTAGAATCTTGCTGAATGGTGCATAAGTGTTCACTTGTGTTCATTTGTATTACATAAAATGGGATACATACGGGATACAGTTTATCCTCGCATTGGGGATCAAAACTTTATCATTAGCAATTAATCTCATCAAGCGCTTGATAAAATCTTCTGAAAAGCTACATTATGATAGATTCAAATTCAAAACTGGGGCTTTATGTTAACAATAAAATATGCACACAGCTACAGCACTACCTCAATTAGAGTGCCAGATATGTATGTGTTCTGATGCAGATTTTATAATCATCGGTTAACTAGAAAAGGGGAAAATATGAAGAAAAGTGCTATGATTTTGTCAATGATACTCGTCATGGTATGTGGAGCCTATGCACAGGAATTAGGCGATGGTGAAGTTGAGCAAGGATCTGCAATGAGTAAAATTATGAAAAGCTCTGGGAGCCTTCTTGTAAGAGAAAGTCATTACTTGCCGGCCCTTAAAACAACTCTGGGTGAAGATATTGAATGCGAGATAATGATATTAAAAAATCTGCTCTCTTCCGAATCGAAAGAGGACTTGACTTTGGGACTTGTTCTCAAGGCAAAGGAAAAATACTCAACAAAATCAGCGAATATAGATCCCGATGAGATTGAGGGACTACTTGCTTCACTCGAACTAATTCAATCAGAAGGATTAGCATTGGTCACAACTCCTTCAATAACGTCTCCAAAAGAAACAGGTAGCAGCATTGAATTACATTATCGCACAAAAGATGGAATGGTTTTAGGAGTCTATGAAAGTAAAGGCAAAATGAAATATGCGCTTAAGGTGACATCAACTGCTGATTGGGCTTATGTGTCCCCCAAAGGTATAACTACACTCATATCTAATCTAAAAGCCGCTCTTGAGCTTTTTGTCGGATTGCAGAAGTAGCCGTGGCTTTCTAGCAAACAAATGCATAGAGCTGACTCACACGCAATGGATTACTTGACCAAAATGATGTGGACGGATACAATTATCGAACAAAGCGATGCTGTTTCAGGAAGCAGTTCCAGCATAGAGCGCTTGGCTCACATACATGGTAAATCAGATAGGGGTACTTTATGAATGATGATCAACTCTACCTCAAAGTCACCGAGGAAGTTACCAATGGAAAAATAGATCCTGCCTTGTGGGCTAAGGCAATTGCTAAAGCTCTTGGAGATGAAGATAAGGGTAAATATGAGTATATCAACTTGCGGGTTGAACAGCTCAAGGAATCACCTCAGAATTCAAGTCCTCAGCCTGGAGATGAAAGATATATGCCCCCTGGAGCTATAGTTACACCATCACCCGATGATGATACAAAAGGTGGTAATTCAACTGATGACTTTACTGTCGTGGATGATGATACTCAAGAGAAGCCTTCGCCGGATTCTGCTCACACGGGTGAGAGCAGCTCGTTTTTTAAGAAGCTCATTAGTGGGGATTTTGGTCTAGCAAAGACCTATTGGGGATTTGCAATCGGCGTCGGGTTTTTACTGTACATATTTTCTATTGCCATTGGAAGTATGGGGTCTCCAGCGTTATCAATCATTTGGATTCTTGGACTCTACACTTATCAAGTGATAGTATGGATAGGTGTCTGGAGAGCTGCAAGTCTTTATAATGGACCGATGATTTGGGCTGGTTTAGCTAAATTTGCTGTGATTCTGGGTGCATTAATGGCTTTTGGCCAATTGGCAACAATATTTAATCCATAAAAATAGCTAACTTCAAAGTCTTCGATGGGGAAGCAATGACTACTGCTCGTATCCTATTATTAACGGGGATAATCCTAAATCTCAGAGACATATCTCCGACATTTCAAAAAAATAGTGATCATTTGTTTTGCGTACAATAAATCGACTTTTACTCTACATATTTTTTCTTCTGACAGCTGCAGCCTGCTTCGGAGTTGATGTTGTCGTAGGGAATACAAGTATTTCTATCCCAAAACCAGCCGGTTTCGTGAGTCTTGAAGGAGTCTCCAAAACAACTTATGGAAAGATGCAAGACCTTACCCCCGAAAGCAATAAGCTGCTTGCAGGATTCATAACAAGTAAAGATGCTACAACTTTATTACAGGGTGGGGAGGCTGAACTGAAACAGTACTTTCAGGTTCAAACCTATCAGAAGTTTGAAGAGAATACATACACCCTAAACGAATTTAGTGAGTTGCGGAAGTCAATCAGAAAAGATCAAGAATCTTCCGTCCTGTTAAATCAGGAGAAAATTGATGCACTCACAAAGAAAGGAAGTACGAAACTCAGTAAACGATTTGATGCTGATATTTCTTTTGGAATTACTGGTACTGTACCGCTCGGGGTTAGCAGTGAGACCGCACATTCAATTGCTATTAGCTTACTCGCAAAGTATGAAACCAGTGTCAACCACGAGAAGACTGAGACATTAATGGCAGGTACCACCGTTTTTCTATTAGTCAAAGGTAAGCTTTTATATTTATACGTATATAAACAGTATGAAACAAATTCGGACTTGGATTGGACAAAAGATATAGCGCTCAAATGGAGCACTCAGATATTATCGCATAATAGTACTACGGCCGTAAACATTCCCAGTAAGATTACCAACGCAAATACCCCAATCCCCTCAGTAGTTAAAGACCTCATCACGGGTCCAAAAACAGAGTATCTAACCGAAGGTCATAAAAAGGCACTCGGTGTAAACTTTAGTCTTTCCTATCCATCGTCTTGGGATGCTGAAGAGGGAATCCGTCCACATATTGTGCAAAAGTTCACTGGGCAGACTCTTGGTTCAATTTCACCCGGATTCTTGATAATAATTCAGGATATGGAAACCTGGGAGATGGCGCTTCTAGAGAAAGAGGATTTAGTGGATATGCTCTATGAGGCAACCGACGAAATGATACCTGATGGCGCATCCAATATTAGCAAGGGGAAGACACAAATTGATGGTGAGCCTGCGGTTTGGATCAAGTACTACATCCAACAGGAACGCTCAGGACTAAAAATGGGTATGTTCATGTTTCAGTACGTTTCTGTTTTTAAAGGAAAAATGGTCCTCCTTCAAGGTAGTGTCGGTGGCCCAATTGATGATTATTTGGTGCTAGAAGATTCTTTCAATTCATACTTGCCAGTTTTTCAGAGCATCAGCAATAGTCTGGTTTTTAAGGACAAGTGGCAGGATTCAAATGGCGCTAACAATTCCTCAGATAAGTATTGGCTGTTCACCCTAGCGCTCTCTGTCCTCTTTACTTGGGGGATTGGGTTAATTCCACCGGTGATTGCACGGTTTCTCATCCTTCGCAGATGCTTTTCAAAGCAAGCGGCGATGATATTTAGCATATCCTTTTTAGCTGTTAATATTGTATTCTTTACTATACTCGGTAGTACGACTCAAGAAAACGTAAGTCTGTTCCTTATCGCTTTTGCATCCTTTGCCATTTTGAGGATTGGAGCGGAAAACGATGATCGTGAAAGAGAACGCGTTCGAGCAGAGAAAGAGAAACTCCGGTGGGAAGAACAAGCAAAGAGGGCTAGAGAAGACGCTAAACGTACTGAAGAGGAAAAGGAATTTAGGCAAAAACACGAACGTGAGCGTGCGAAGGCGGAATTTGAGCGTAGGCAATGGGAAGAGCAGGCGAATAAAGCAAGGGAAGATGCAGCTAAGGCCGAGGAAGAAGCTCGTAATCGAAAGCAGAATACTCAAGATAATGATGACCATGGCAATAGACCGAAAGATGTTCAATATCACGCAAAGATTCTCGGACTAAAAGGCAGTGTGACGAAAGATCAGATACGGAAACATTACCGGGAGCTTGCATCAAAATATCACCCGGACCGTGTAGCAAACTTAGGTGAAAAGCTGAAAGAGACTGCTGAGCGTGAAATGAAAGCAATCAACGAGTCATACGATTTCCTGAAAAAGAAGTATAAACTATAAGAATATAGGGCAGCTGAAACGCAGGGCGTAGGATGAACCAAAATACCGTGCGTTTTTTAGGGTGGAGAAGCTCTACAAAAGGCTACTGAGAATGTATTGATGAGTTACACTTTTTAATGAATGGATAAAATATTATGAACTCTTTGGAATCAACTCTTCAAAAACTATCAGATGATGAATTAATCCGTATGGCATACGTTGTTCCCGATGATTATACACCTGAAGGGATTGAATGTGCAAAATCAATATTAGAGTCCAGGGGAGCCAAGCCGGATAAAGCTGTACTAAAGCATAAAATATCTGAAGTTTTTGTAAATGAGATCACTGAAATATTGAAGCCCAAGGAGCTAAATCCGATACAAGAAATGTTTAGCCTCGAACGTATTGTCTGGTTCGTGAGAGTTTTCCCAGCCTATTTCCTTTGGACTTCGAGAGGGGAACTCGCTGAACTCTTCTCGACTAAATCTTATATTATTTCTTGGGCGGTGTGGGCAATTGTTCTTTCTGGTCTAGAATGGTGTCTTAGGAAGAAAAAGCTTAAGGATATAAAGATGAATGAAGATGCTATTCGTAAACTTAAGGGCAAAGTCGAGGCGTAATGACCCTTTAGCTTTCTTCCAATTCGTATCGAAAATTAGCACATAACAAAGCTTTTTATATAAAAGTTTTCTATCCAACTCCCGCAACACGTAAAACACGCAGCTTTTCGAGCCTACGGTATGTTACCGGTATGTTGTGTCTGCAGGCCCGTTTTTCAAATGTGGACACTTTTTGGACACTCGCCCCCGTAACTGCCTGATACATAGAGCGAAGCAAGGTACTGAAAATCCCCGTGTCGGCGGTTCAATTCCGTCCCTGGCCACCACATAAATCCCTTGTAATTCTTAGACTTACGAGGGTTTTTTGTTTTTAGGCCACTTTACGGTAATATATCCAATGTGGACAAAGTGGGACATTCTGGGACACCAGATGGTGACGAAATGGTGACGAAAAAAAGCCGTTCTGGATATATTACCGTAGCCAGTAAGGGTTTGCGAAAAGAGGGCAAGGTATAAGGAATGTCCTCATCGACAGGATAAAAAAATACCCAGGCGAACCTGGGTGCAATTTTCACTTGATCCGTAAATTAGTGATATTATTAAAGTATTTCAATAAGGATAAATAATGTCATGAAGTTGCATCCCAATAGATTTCAACTACATTATTGCTCATCATACATCAAGGATAAATCCAGTAAACCTACTGACTCTTTGGTTATTTTATTTGGTGAGAGAATCGCAAAAGTTCTTGAGAAACATTCATAAAACCCTGCGGGTGATCTCGACTTTTGGAAATTTGAAATGAATAATAGGTGATGTTGATTGCATGAATTTTTAAATGAAGGAATAACATTATGATATTAAGGTACAATCTCATTTTCATTGGCATGCTAGCATTGTTGTTTACTTATTGCGGAACCCCACCAGATGACTGGGATGGCTCCATCACCTCACCAACATGGGGAGAAAATGGATCGGCAGGAACAGACGACGATGAGTCTGGGGATCCTGTGCTTGGCCCCCTCATAACAGTATCCACCAATGCGATTGATTTTGGGAGCGTCGCACTGGGAGGTAACGCCCAGATGATTATCACTATCTCAAATACTGGTGATGCTATTCTTACCCCTATCACGATATCTGAACCTTCAGATTCTCCAATAGGGTTGGGATCATTTGCTAATCAGCTAGCCCCTGGTGCCAGTATGGATGTAATAATCCAGTTCGACCCTGAGGTCTTAGGGACACACTCAGAAACCGTGAATATTGCGTCTAATGCACCCTCTTCTCCTCATGAGGTCGCGGTGACAGGAACTGGAGTGCTTCCTGGGTTTGGCCGCATTGTGATCGGTAGTGGGAGCTTGAGAAGCTGGTACAACGCCATTACTCCGATTGATGCTGCCATATCCAATTTCAGCCATGATGGATGGTGTCTTTCACAGGATGGTTCAATTACAGGCTCAACCCTGAGTTATACAGTAACGTACACAGACTTTGAGTATGAAAGTATTGTCGATAAGAGCCATACATTTTATGGGGGCACGGTCGATGATGACGGTATTCTGACATCAACCATGGTTGTTGGAGCAAACACATATAGCTACGAATTGCATTTCAGCAATAACTATTCAACCGTAACCTGGGTATCAGTGTGGGAGTCTATTCAAGAACAAGGTTATACTACAACTATATCCCCTTTTCCCGTGAATTTTGCTGGTTCATGTGACTAATTTGAGAATATGGGAAGTCTAGAAGGGCAAATACAATATTCTTACTTATTTTCTCATATCTCTCTCCTCAAAAGCATGCCTAAAGTATGACAGTTAGCGCCAGTATTTTAATTATAAGGATAAACCTACGATGAAGATATCACTAATTCTGCTAATGAGCCTTATGACCTCTCTTTTCGCCCAAAATCTCAAGGATATCCCTGATTCTCTGAAGCAGGACTTGGGAACATATTTCACCTCCAAATCAAACATCCCTGGCGATGAAGTGGTTAACATCGACGAAAGCCTGTATTCGCGTTTCCGAGTTCCCGAGTTCAGCTATAGACAGCTACAATTGGGCAGTGATAATCTTTTCTCTTTCGCCATGTCGGGAGGAGCTTCTGATATAGCTCTCAATTTTCAAGCTGACTATAGCAGTTTCACCCAGTCTACCTATAACACGTTTTCGTATGGGGTGATACCAGTATTCGATTTAGTGAAACAGAGCGAAGCAGATGTGTTCTCGGCCTTCCAGGCAGCGATCCCCTTTGATCTTTCCCAGTATTTTGCCCAGGACTACTCTGGTTTTCACGCATTCACAAGCGGTGATTTTAAGCTCGCAAAGGTCGGGGATGCGGACCTTCTAAGTCCACTTGGCTTAACTCTCGGTGCTGGTTACGGACGAATTACATCTGTGCGGCCTATAGCGCGGGCTGTTGCATTAGCCACGGAGATCGGCGGCGAGATCACTGCAGATCAGCTGATTCAGATCGCTACGATTATCACTCGCCGGAATGATGGTTACTATTCCAAGACTTATAAATCGGACGACAATATTTTTTATTACAACGAGTTGGCTGAGGCACTTAATGCCCCAACCCAGACTATGCGGATTCAGCAGGTTATGGAGAATCCAGCTTTCGCTAATATCTCTGACCGGCGTATCGGTTGGCATGTACGGAGTGGTTTTTCTCATACACTATTTAGTGATGATTCGACTTTGCAGTCGAAACTCGTGTTTAGTGCTGAGTATGCCAGACCGATTGGTCTGGATCGTCAGTTGATGTTAGGATTTCAGGTGGCAAAACCCGAGAACGGTGATTCGGAAATAAAATTGGTCGGTAACTATTCCATTGATCATTCTATCACATGGGTTTCTAATCTGCAGCTTAATTATGATTCTGATGCAATGGATATTGAGCTCAGCACAACGAAAGTTTTGATCAACAAGATAAGCGGTCGCGCATCTCTGGGAGCCACACAACCAGCAGAGGGTGACTTCGGTTTGACCTTTCTCCTGCACTTCGTTTATTTTGCCTTTTGATTTGATAATGCTACTTCAGAATAGTCACTTTTTAGTCAGTGACTCCCCGTAAACCCTTATATAGCTTAAAATGCAACGGATTTCTAATCCTTAGGTCGTTACTCATCAGATTATTGCAACACTCCCCTATTTCAAACATGGTGACGATTTGGTGACGCGTCCCCGTAAGTGACTGACACATAGAGCGAAGCAAGGTACTGAAAATCCCCGTGTCGGCGGTTCAAACGAACCTTGGCACGAGGTAATAGATTAGCACAGGACTGAGTAAGGCGAGCGGAGCCGAAGCCAATTCCGTCCCTGGCCACAGAAATAAA
>Ga0233447_1003166_pt1 | contig 10806 bp, 8 predicted proteins | sample SI_124_October20_3_FD_183014 | JGI IMG/M metagenome (GOLD analysis project Ga0233447, IMG submission 183014) | Seawater microbial communities from Saanich Inlet, British Columbia, Canada - SI_124_October2016_135_MG | ecosystem: Environmental > Aquatic > Marine > Inlet | place: Canada: British...
ATCGAAATATTCAAATAACTCTTCTGGCAGTAAGTGGCGTAGTAGTATTTCCATTTCCATGGATGAAAGATAAAAGAAAACTTTTTATCCCACCAACCCGATAATTAAACTGATCCGTTAGTAGCTTCATTTTCAAAAGAATTTTAGCCATACTTCCTCTGGGAAAGCTTAGCATCGTTCGCTTTTTTTTCATAATTTTGAACAGTTTAGATTAAATACTAATTTAAATTTACCAGAAAACCGGAGAGCATGCACGCTCGCCGGTTTTCGCTTTTATTATCTCATATGTAATTCGTTTAATTTTTTATCAATATAAATTTTGTTCCCATTAATTCGGTATTCAATATTTGTCACATCGGATAACGTTATCATCACATCCTGCAATGATTCTTTTAAATCAAGTTTTCCGGTTATTAGTTCGGATGAAAGGAAATTTTGGGAAGTCCTTATTTCAACATTATAATATCGTTCTAATTTTGCAAAAACAGATTGTAAGCTTTCGTGAGAAAATTGCAACCAGCCCTCTGTCCAGGCAATGTACAATTCAGCATTGGGCTCCTCAGAAACTATCACATCATTTTTTTGCTTTTGAAAACTAGCTCTCTGGTAGGGTTTTAATATTATCTCGCTTCTCCCCAATCCCAAAGAATTAGGTTTACTAACAGCAACACTCCCATTAATAAGTATCGTTTCAATATTTTCGTCAGAAGAATATGCGGAAATATCAAATAACGTTCCTAATACTTTTATTTCAAGTTGACCAGCTTTTACAATAAAAGGCTGATTTTCGTCGCTAACCACTTTAAAACAGGCCTCACCTTCAAGATAAACTTCCCTGGTTTTTTTTGTAAATTTTGAAGGAAATGCAAGACGACTACCCGCATTTAACCATACTATTGTACCATCGGCGAGTAATAACTCGGATTTTTTCCCGTAAGGAATAATTACTTCATTCATTTGAACTACATTATCGAGTTCATTTTCTTTTTTGGACAAATCAATTATGCTGTCATTATTAATTTTTAACTCATTTTCATTATTCAATGAGATAGTTGAATTATCACTGTTTAATTGAATTTCTTCACCATCTGAAAGAACTAATCTGGCTTCGTTGCCTTGCGTTACATTTTCTGAAGATACAAATTGGTAATCAGTGTCCTTTTCATTTAAATAGAAGTAACCGATAGTTCCTGCTGAAAAAATTAATAAAACTGAGGCAGCCCAACTGAGACCTCTGCGACGTTTTATAGTTCGGACTTTTTTCTTGTGTTGTTGCTCAAAACGATAAATGTTATGCCCCATTTTCAGAATCGATTCTTCATCTAAAACTTCATAGTTATCGCGAAGCAATAATATGGTCCTTCTGGCTTTTTTTACTTTCTCTTTAATTACTGGATTATCTACAATAAATTTTTTCCATTCATTTTTATTGCTCCCTCTTAGAACCCAAGCAATAAAATGTTTGTCTTCTATTAGCTCCTCAAAACTATATTTTTTATATTTTTCTTTCATTAAACGTACACTGTTATATAAACTTATATTCTATTTTTACTGATAAGTAATTAGAAAAAAAACACCCTTATAATATTATTAACCGGGTGCTCTTTTTCATTAACTAACCAAACTTAAACTATCACCCTATAATTAAACAAAACGATTCATTATTAATTCCCTATTTATATTAAGGGGAAAAATTGAAGATTGTGGACAATAAATTTAAATTATTTTTTTTGAGACGAAAAATTTTTTGGAAAGAACCCGAAAAACAAAAGAAAAATATCGGAACTCACCAAACATTTTTTTAACGATTTTAATGCCCTGAAAACTAATTTCCGGGCAGAATCGTATTTGAGTGACATGATTTGACAAATCTGCTCATATTCAAAATCGCAGGTAAAACGGTAAAAAAGTATTTCACGTTGTTTTGGGCTTAATTCCCTAAGTGCTTTCTGAACAATTTTTTCACGGTGGGTTAATTCCTCTTTGCATATTAAATCATGTTCGACGGAATACACAATTTCGGCTTCGATATTTTTTCCCATTCCACCATCAACAAACAAAATTTGTTTCCGAAGGTTTTTAACTAATTTTCTTTTGAATGAAGTAATTAGATAAAATCTAATATTATCTGTTTTCCCCAAATTTTCGCGCGTCCTTATTAAATCAAAAAACAGATCCTGGATAGTATCTTTTATTATTTCATTGTTCTTGGAAAACTTTTTCCCGTACCGAAAAAGAAGTTGAACATGCTGACAATAAATATGAGATAAAACGCAGTTCTCACCTTTCTTGAAATCATTCCATATTTTAATGTCTATGTTCATATTTCTGATGATACATCAAATATATAGGCAAACAATACAAGTTCAAAATTATATCAGCTTTATTTGACATCCTGTATGAAGTCTTTTTAGCCTAATTAATTCATAAACTCAAATTTATTCAATATTTCTGGGCTGTTAATTATGCTAACCTCAAATTCCTCAATAAATTTTGTTTTTACATCAGACTTGGTATGGTCTTTATGTTTTCCTGCCAACCTGTTTCGGGATCTATTTTTTAGTGAGCTACCCTGTGCCAAGAGTGAAGGGATTTCTCGAAATTCTTTAAAAGAGCTTTCTAAATCCAATTACATCTTTTACTTCATTCAAGGTTCTCGAAGCCGACTCGCGCGCTTTTTCAGCACCCATTTTAGCCACTTTTGCCAAATAAGCATCATCTTCTAATATCTCAATTATTCTTTCGCGTATCGGAGATGTGTAAGCAATAATATCTTCCGCCAAATGTTTTTTCAAATCGCCGTAGCGGATCTCACAATTGTTGTACAAACCATCGAAATGAGTAACTGTATCTGCGGTTGAAACAATTTTCATTAATGTGAAAAGATTTTGAATCGCTTCCGGTTTTTGCTGATTCATTTCTGTTGGCCCCGAATCGGTTACTGCACGCATCACTTTTTTACGAATTGATTTTGGGTCTTCAAAAAGATTAATAGCATTTCCTTCCGATTTTCCCATTTTCCCACTGCCATCTAATCCGGGAACTTTAATCATGTCGCCACCACCAAAAGTATAAGGTTGTGGAATTGGAAATACTTCTTTGTTGTACATCCTGTTAAAACGTTTGGCAAACTTGCGCGCCATTTCGAGGTTTTGTTCCTGATCTTTTCCAACTGGCACAAAATTGGCTTTATGAATTATTATATCGGCGGCCATTAAAACAGGGTAAGTTAACAGTCCGGCATTTACGTTATCGGGTTGCTGGCGCGCTTTGTCTTTAAACGAAGTAGTGCGCTCAAGCTCTCCTAAATATGCATTCATGTTTAAAAAAGCATATAATTCCGATACTTCCGGAACATCGCTTTGAATAAAAATGGTTGCTTTTTCAGGGTCAATTCCGCAAGCTAAATATTCTGCAAGAACCTGCCTTACACCCGACTGTAAATTTTCGGGAGTAGGATGAGTTGTTAACGAATGTATATCGGCAATAAAAAAGAAGCAGTTGTAATCGTCCTGCATCCGAAGAAAATTCTGTACCGCACCAAAATAATTTCCAAGGTGTAAATACCCGGTTGGTCGAATTCCGCTTAAAACAGTTTGCTTGTTCATTTTAAGTTTTTAAAATCGATGCAAAAATAGGTATTCAAGTTGAAAGGCAAAATACAAATGAAGTTTGTGTGAAATAAATTTAATTCAATCGTGTTATTTGATTTTCAAAAAAGTAAATCTATTGATTTTCGATTGTATTGCTTATTTGTATTTTTACACAAAACTAAAACCAATGAAGCGTTTCTTTTTAATTATCACAATTATTTTTTTAATTTCATTTTTAGGGAAAGCCCAAAATTTTTCAGACGGGTTTAATTTTAACCTTCGTTACGACGATTCAACAACCGTTGATTTTTTGCCGCAGTTTCCAAAAAAAGCAATCGGAGAAACCGATTTTATTTCATCTGATAATTCAGGTAATTTTATACTAAATGGTGAACCCATCAGGTTTTTCGGAGGAAATTTAACAACTCAAGGAGCTTTTCCAACAAAAAGTGATGCCGAAAAAATTACAGGACGAATGCGAAAAATGGGCATTAATTTAATTCGTTTTCACCATATAGACAATCCGTGGAGCAATGGCAGTTTATTTTATGGAGTTACGGGCACCCGAAAATTTAATCCGGTTTTGTTGGATCGATTAGACTATTTGATTTATCAACTAAAAGAGAACGGAATTTATGTGAACATGAACTTAAATGTTTCGAGAACTTTCGAAAATTCCGACGGAGTTTATGCTGCCGATTCGCTCAGCGATTTTGGAAAAGGAATTACACTTTTTAATCGCCAAATGATTGAACTTGAAAAAGAATATGCGCAAAAATTACTCGGTCATGTTAATCCTTATACCGGAATTCCATTGGCGCAGGATCCTGTCTTGGCAATGGTTGAGATTGTTAATGAAAACTCCTTGTTCAGACGTTGGTACGGTGACGATTTAAAACCAATTTCAGAAGGTGGATCGTTGCCGCTTTTATATTCTTTAGAATTGGATAGTTTATGGCGCGATTTTCTATTTAAGAAATATAATTCTACCGAAAACCTGAGAAATACCTGGAATAGCAGTCGTTTAATTGGAGACACTATTTTTAAAGATGATTTTGAAAGTGGGCTTAATACACAAATTTGGCAGTTGGAAGAACATGATGTGGCACAAGCTTCATTCGAACTAAATACAAATGGAGGCAACTCGGAGGTTTTGGTAAAAACCGTTGCAAATGGAACGGAAACCTGGCACATTACATTTAAAAATGTTGGAAATTCTGCTCAAAAAGATAGTATTTACGAACTTCATTTTCGAGCGAAATGTAACGAACAAGCGAAAATGTCTGTTGGTTTTCAACGAAATAATTCTCCCTGGACTTATTATAACGGAACCACCGTGGATCTTGATACCACTTATAAATCATATAAAGCAATTTTTAAAGCTCCTGAAAACAACAACGGAAACCTTCGAATGTATTTCAGGTTTGATTACCATTTAGGTGAATTTTTTATTGATGACGTTGTATTTAAAAAAGTTAGTACAACTGGGTTAAATGAAGAAGAGTCGTTTGAAAATAATAATATCCAACGCATTTCTTTTAACGAAATTAACGCTTATTCACCTTTACGAACTTATGATTTAACCGAGTTTTATGCAGAAACTCAAGTCGATTTTCTAAATGAAATGAAAAATTGGTTAGAAGATACTTTGGGAGTTGATGTACCGCTTGCAGGAACAAATTGGTACACAGGGCCAGAAGATGTTTATGTGCAAAATACATTAGATTATTTAGATAATCATGCTTATTGGGATCATCCACAATTTCCGAACCAGCCCTGGTCGCAAACAGACTGGAAAATAAAAAATATTCCGATGATGACTGCCAGCAGTTCTACAATTGAAAACCTGTTTAATGGATTGAATGTTAAAAATAAACCTTTCACAGTAAGCGAATATAACCATGGTTACCCAAACCAGTTTCAAGCCGAGTTGCTGCCCATGATTACTTCGTACCTCTCTTTTAATGGTGCCGATGGAATTATGTTTTTTACTTACAGTGGATCGTGGGATTGGGATGTTGATGCAGTTTACGGGTATTTCGACTTACATCGCAACAATGCAGTAATGGCGGGTTTTCCGATATATTCTTACGTTTTTAGAAATAAATTAATTTCCGAGGCTCAAAACTCAGTAGTAGTTAATTATCAAAAAGCTGACATCTTAAAAATGCCATTTCAAGTAGAAAATTCCTGGGGAACGCACACTCCTTTTCCAAAAGAACTAAGTTATACCAATAAAGTTGAATTAACTTTTAACGAAGAAGAACCTTCTGATTTAAGTCAGGTGCCAAATCCTTCTGCAAGTCCTTTTTCTTTAAATGATGGAGAAGTTTTTTGGGATAAAAATGGAATATTCAAAATTAACACCTTGAAATTTAATAGTATTTCAGGTGAATTAGACCAAAATAGTGGAGCGGAAACCGACCAAATGAAATTAGAATTAGGTTCAGGATTTGGCTCAATATCGTGGTTAAGTCTGGTCGATTCAGCATTAAATGTTTCGTCGAGGTCGGTATTGTTTATTGGCTCGAAACAGATAAATACAGACATGCTTTGGGATGAAACAATCAGTGTTCACAACAATTGGGGGACTGGTCCAACATTAATTGCACCACTTTCATTAACATTAAAAATGAAAAATAATTCGGACGGATTGAAGATCTTCCCATTGGATATAAAAGGAAATCCTGATTATTCGCTTACAAAATATTTTGTAAGTGATGAAAGTGGGTATTCAACAGTTGAATTAAAGACAGCAGAAGATAAATCTGTTTGGTATGGCGTTGAAACAGTTTCAGATTGGAGTATTACAAACAATAACAATTTAAATAAAGAATCAAGTTCAATTATTTGTTTTCCAAATCCTTCTTCAAATTATACAATTATAAAAAATACTGATTTGGAAAATTTTGAATTGCAGATTTATGATATTTCGGGGAAAATTCTTTTTTCAGGCAAATCAAAACAAAAATACCAAATCGATAAAATGGAAATTGGCCCAGGAGTGTTCATATACAAAGCAATTCAAAACCATCAAACTTCGGCAGGAAAGTTTGTTTTCAGGTAAAAATGATAATTAAGAACCATTCTTGATTTAGATTAGAAAGTTGAAATATTTGATTGAAATAAAAATATAATTAGTTTTACGTGCTGAATTAAAGAGAGATATGTACAAAATGCCTTTATACGGAAAAGAATGGCACTGGCGCAACATAAAAATGGAAGCGCGAGAACAATTTATTAACTTACGGATATAAAGGCCGGAAGAAGGGATTTGTTGCGCGTTTGCAACAGGTCCCTTCTTTTTTTTTAAAATTAATTTATAAAACAATAAAATCATGACTAGACAAAAAAAGATTTTTCTCGATGAGTCGGAAATGCCAAAACAATGGTACAACCTTGCGCCTGATCTTCCAACTCCAATGAATCCACCGTTAGGGCCAGGTGGTGTGCCAATTGGTCCGGAAATGTTGGCTCCGGTATTTCCGATGAACTTAATTGAACAGGAAGTTAGCCAGGAAAGATGGATTGACATCCCTGAACCAATAAGAGATATTTTGAAACAATGGAGGCCAAGCCCTTTGATTCGTGCGTATGAATTGGAGGCAGCATTGGGAACTCCGGCAAAAATCTATTACAAAAACGAAGGTGTTTCGCCTGCCGGAAGTCACAAACCAAATACTGCCGTTGCACAGGCATGGTACAACAAAGAGTTTGGTATTAAAAAATTAACCACCGAAACCGGGGCCGGGCAGTGGGGATCGGCTTTGTCATACGCTTGCGCACAAATTGGTGGCATCGAATGTAAAGTTTATATGGTCCGGGTAAGTTTCGACCAGAAACCATTCCGGAAAATGATGATGGAAACCTGGGGTGGACAATGTGTTGCAAGTCCAAGTACAGAAACTCAGGCAGGCCGAAATATTCTTGCTGAATTTCCTGATACTCCGGGAAGTCTGGGAATTGCCATTTCGGAAGCGGTTGAAGCTGCTGTCACCGATCCAACCGGGGGGACCCGTTATTCGCTCGGTTCGGTATTAAATCATGTTATGTTGCACCAAACAATTATCGGACAGGAGGCTAAAAAACAACTGGCAAAAGTTGGCATTAAAAAACCGGATATTGTGATTGGTTGTTGCGGAGGTGGAAGCAATTTCGCCGGTATCGCATTTCCGTTTATGGCCGATAAAATTAATGGTGCCGACATTCAAATTATTGGAGTGGAACCAACCAGTTGCCCAACATTAACAAAAGCCCCATTTATTTACGATCATGGCGATGTGGCTAAAATGACACCACTTCTTGCAATGAATAGTTTAGGCCATAATTTTGTACCTGCACCAATTCATGCCGGCGGATTGCGTTACCACGGAATGGCTCCTCTTGTAAGTGCTGCCCTTCGCGATGGATTAATGGAAGCTACTTCTGCACACCAAAGCGAATGTTTTGAGGCTGGTTTGCTTTTTGCAAAAACAGAAGGAATTATTCCTGCACCAGAGACTACGCACGCCATTGCAGCCACAATTCGTGAAGCTAAAAAAGCAAAAGAAGAGGGTAAAGAAAAAGTTATCCTTTTCAACTTTAGCGGACATGGATTAATGGACTTGGTAGGTTACAATAAATATATTGCAGGCGAATTGCAGGATTATGCATATCCGGAAACGGAAATTGCCAAAAATCTTAAAAAATTAGAGGGTTATCCGATGCCAAAATAAGAAAGGAATTTATGATATTGATCGCCGGGGCATTTTTGTTCCGGCGTTTTTTTTAAAAGAAAGTGTAAATTAAATCATCCGAAAAACTGTCTTGAATTTCCTTTATTATTTCTTTTAAATCCTCAAAAATATGCCTTTTATTCTGAAGTAAATTTTGCAGATGATGTGCAACTTCAACAGAAAAATAATCACCCGAAATGTTACAATCTTCAATAATCCCCTTTTTTACATTCAGCTCAATTGAGAGTTTTTTGCCCTCAATTTCAATTTCGTTTTTAAATAAATATTTTGGTGAATACCCAAAATTCCATTGCCATGTTTTAAATTTTTCGTTAACAAGAACTTCTATATTTTGTGTATCGTTTTCATTCAATTCATAAAATATATTCTCATCATTTTCAAGTTGAACATCAAGTAAAAACTGAATAAATTCGTCAACAGTAATATTCTTTTTCAGGAAAGAAGAAATGTTAGCAACCTCGCTTCGATTCGATTGTACTGCTTTACTTTGATATTTCCCGGAAATAACTTTTATAGCATCACCAAGATTTTTAAGATCGGAATTAAAAAGTAATGTTCCGTGGTGCAAAACCCTGTTTTTAAAAACGTGTTCGGCGTTTCCGGAAATCTTTTTGCCACTAACCAATAAATCGTTTCTTCCTGAATTTATTGCAAGCACGCCAAGTTTTGACAGAGCTGCGACCACCGGTTCGGTAAATTGTTTGAAACTGATTTCAGCCGGGCTTTTTACATTTTTAATAAACGAAAAATTTACATTCCCAAAGTCGTGAAAAACAGTGCCTCCACCCGAAATACGGCGTGCAACTGTGATTTTGTTGTCTCGGACAAATGGGTAATTGATTTCGCCAAGTGCGTTTTGATGCTTGCCAACAACAATCGCATTTTCACTTTGCCAGATTATAAAAATATCCTCAACAAAATTTTTTAGAAAGAATTCTTCAGCAGCAAGGCAAAAATAAGGATCGGTATTTTCCAGGTGAATTATGAGCATTTTGAATCAATTATTTTGAATCCATCGTTGAAAAAGCACGTCGTAAACACTATAGTATAATTTCCCGTTTTTATTGTATTCGCTGTAAACAAGCTCTTTTTTTTGCAGGGAAATTAGTGAACGGTTAACAGTTGAAGGACTTCCCAATTTATATTTTTGCACAAAATCCTTCGAAGTTATTGCAAAAACTTTGCCTTCGTGTGCAATCGATTTTAACAGGTTCCATTGCTGTTTTGTTAACATATCGCGGTAACTAAAAAATACATATTCCTGTTCGTTTAGAATTTTTAAAGCTTCGTTTTTCCAGGTTTCTGAGGTAATTGATTTTTCCGAATTAATATAAACCCGGTTGCAAAGTAACTGTACATAATAAGTATGAATATTGGTCCATTCAAGTATTTCCGCAACTGTTTCTTTACTGATTTTTTTATTGTTTTCTGAAAATTTTTCAATAATAAAAGATTGATATGACCCAAATTTGATTTTATCTAATTTTAAAAATAATGCGCTTCTAAAAAATGGTTTTGAAGGATTAGAGAATATATCGTACATCAGATGCTGCTGGCTTCCTGAAAAAATAAAAACAACATTTTTAAGTTGTTGGATTATTTTGCGTAACCATGCTTCTACATTTTTTTCGGGATAATTTAATATTTGTTGAAATTCATCAATTGCAAACAAAACACGTTTCCCCTGACTTTCCAGAAATGAAAGTAATGATTCAATTTGATGTTCACTTTCAATGTTTTGGATATTAAACGAAACATTGGGGTCGCCAGTAAGGGCATCGAATGTAATTACGGGGCGCAACGATTTAATAAATTTCCATATTTTAACGCCAACACTGGTTTTTTCAGGAACAGAATTTAAAATGGCAGTAGCCAAACTATTTAAAAAATCAACACTGTTTTCAGTGGGCAATATATCTGTATAAATACAAATCATACTCTCCGATATTTTATGTTGCAAATGTTTTATAAGTCCTGTTTTCCCTATTCGGCGAATAGCAACTAAAGTCGTTGATTGCCCACCTGCAATATTTCCGAGAATTGTTTCCAACTCTTTTTCGCGATCACAAAAATAAAGTGGGCCAAAATATCCACTTGTAGGAAAAGGTGTTGTTGGATTTATATTTTTCATTTTATGCAATTTGTAATTTACAAAATGCAATTTACAAAATGTAATTCGCAAAATGCGTAAATATTAAAAGAAATATTAATTCTTTGCCACTTTTGAAAGAATTAAAACTAAATCGACTATTTTTAAAATATCAACTTTAAATCTTTATCAAATGAAACGATTTTCAGGATTATTATTTCTTCTGTTTTTATGTATTTTCATTCAGGCTAAAGAAAAACCCAACATCGTTTTTATCCTCATCGACGACCTGGGTTGGAAAGATGTTGGTTTTATGGGAACGGAATATTACGAAACGCCAAACATCGACAGGCTTGCAAAAGGAGGGATGATTTTTACCCAGGCCTAC
>Ga0233447_1003174_pt1 | contig 10779 bp, 14 predicted proteins | sample SI_124_October20_3_FD_183014 | JGI IMG/M metagenome (GOLD analysis project Ga0233447, IMG submission 183014) | Seawater microbial communities from Saanich Inlet, British Columbia, Canada - SI_124_October2016_135_MG | ecosystem: Environmental > Aquatic > Marine > Inlet | place: Canada: British...
CTCACGTGCGTATTCGTAAAATTTTGGAAAATAATTAGAGCTGTATTGCACTTCACCGTCCCATGCAAATCCTAGCCACTCAACGTCTTTTTTGATGGAATCTACAAATTCAACGTCTTCTTTAGCAGGATTGGTGTCATCAAAGCGTAAATTACACTTGCCGTTATAGTCTTGTGCCAAGCCAAAATTAAGACAGATTGATTTAGCATGGCCAATATGTAAATAGCCGTTTGGCTCCGGTGGAAAGCGCGTTTGAATAGATGCATGTAAGCCAGAATCCAGATCATTATTGATTTGATGACGAATGAAGTTAATTGGCTTTTCAATTGGCGTATTGTCACTCATAGTGAGATGAAGGTGCTATAAAATTAATCGTTTAATTATATCAGTAATTTTATAAATAAATCTTTAGCCACGCCCTGTTTATATAGAATACATTATTGTGTAGTATTTTTTTTATAGACTCTTAATTAAACTTAAAAAACGAAATAAAATGAAAGGAATTATTCTAGCAGGCGGATCAGGTACGCGCCTTTACCCTTTGACTAAAGGTGTATCAAAACAGCTCATGCCAATTTACGATAAACCGATGATTTATTATCCGTTGTCAGTATTAATGTTAGCCGGCATTCAAGAAGTTTTAATTATCTCAACCCCTGAAGATTTGCCAAGATTTGAGTTGCTGCTTGGCAATGGCTCTGATATTGGCATGAAGTTTGAATATATAGTGCAGCCATCCCCTGATGGATTGGCTCAAGCATTTATCCTGGGTAAAGATTTTATTGGTGATGATGACGCTTGTTTGATCTTAGGTGACAATATTTATTATGGCCATGGTATGACCGATATGCTGGCTAACGCCGTGTCAAATGCTAAAGATAAAAAAATGGCCACTGTATTTGGTTATTACGTTAATGATCCTGAACGTTATGGAGTGGTGGATTTTGACAACACGGGCAAGGCGCTTAGTATTGAAGAAAAACCAAAAACTCCCAAGAGTAACTATGCAGTCACCGGTCTTTACTTCTATCCAAATGATGTGGTTAAAAAAGCCACTGAAGTTGTGCCATCTGACAGGGGTGAGTTAGAGATCACTACTGTGAATCAAATGTATCTTTCTGAAGGTCGATTATCCGTTGAAGTAATGGGTAGGGGCTACGCTTGGCTTGATACCGGTACACACGAAAGTCTATTAGAAGCTTCAACTTTTATTGAAGTTATTGAACGAAGGCAAGGTTTAAAAGTAGCCTGTATTGAAGAGATCGCCTTTGAGCAAGGCTATATTACCAAAGAGCAGCTTATAGAGCTGGCACAACCTTTAGCTAAAAATCAATATGGGCAATACCTCTTAAGAAGAGCGCAAGAGATTTAATAATTTTTTTTATTTTAATTTAGATGTATAATGTATTGCAATTGCATTACAAATTAAGGGTAAATCATGAAAACTGCCACTATACCACCATTAAGAGTTGATCCAAAGTTAAGGAAAAATGCAGAAAGCTTGTTAAATAAAGGCGAGACTTTATCGAGTTTTGTTATTGATTCAATCAAAGACAGCATAAAAAATAGACAACTAAAAAAGGAGTTTATTGATCGTGGACTTCAGGCTAGAGACGAGTCTAGGACTAGTGGCGAATATTATGATGCTGATAGCGTATTAAGTGAACTAAAAGGTATGCTTGATGATGCTGGAAAATAATGGCCTTTAATGTTAGATATGCTAAAAATGCAAGAGAAGATATAAAAACTTTATATCAATTTTTACTTAATCAAGATGTTGAGGCCGCAAAACGAGCTTTTAATGCAATCAGTAAAATTACAGAATTTCTACAAGAGTTTCCATTTTCTTGTAGAAAGGCAGATGAGCAAAACCCTTTTTTAAGAGAAGTAATAATTCCATTTGGATCTAGTGGATATGTCGCTTTATTTGAGATTGAAAATAGCAATACCGTAACAATATTAGCTGTTCGCCACCAACGAGAAATTGATTACCACTAAATTATAAAATGGAATTTATTAAACAAAAAATACCAGAAATTATCCTAATAAAGCCAGCTGTCCACGGAGATGATCGGGGTTATTTTGTAGAAACATTTAGACAAGATTTGTTTGAAAAAGCTCTAGGCTATAAAGTTAATTTTATTCAAGATAATGAATCAAGATCTACCAAGGGCGTTTTACGAGGGCTACACTATCAGCTACCGCCCTACACTCAAGCTAAACTGGTTAGGGTTATTGAGGGTAGTGTTTTAGATGTGGCAGTGGATATTAGAAAGTCTAGTCCTACCTTTGGTCAGTATGTATCTGTAGAGCTAACAGGTGAGAATAAGCATCAGTTGTTTATTCCTCACGGATTTGCTCATGGGTTTGTGGTTTTGAGCGATAGCGCTATTTTTACTTACAAGGTTGATAATTACTATGCACCAGAGCATGATCGGGGTATTGCTTTTGATGATGTTAAATTGGCCATTGATTGGCAATTAACTTTAGAAGAGTTACAACTCTCGGGTAAAGATAAAAAAACCCCTAATTTATCTGATGCAGTTGAACTGTTTAAATAAGTATCCATCTTACATTGTGTTACAATGTAAGATGGATAACCAAAAAAAGATAAATTATGAATGTAGATACATCAATCACGGCTAGAGTTTCAAATAGCACAAAAAATATGCTTGATTCTATATCTAAAGAAACACAAAGAAGTCGTTCATTTCATATACAAAAAGCCTTGGAGTTGTATATCAATGATTATGCAGATTTGCAGATTTCATTAGATCGTTTAAATAATCCTGCAGATACTAACATTTCCGCTGATGAGCTTATAAATAGACTTAATGCTTAATATCGTTTTTAAGTCTTCGATTGAAAGAGATTTAAAAAATATTGATAATCATAAAGCGATTCAGCTTATTAATAAGATAAGCACAAACCTTCCAAGTTTAGCCCTTCAATGTAAACCCTTAAAAGGTAAATTTAAAGGCTTAAGAAGATACAGGGTGGGTAATTATCGTGTTATTTTTACCATCATAAAAAATGAAATTATTATTACCAAAATTGGGCACAGAAAAGATGTGTATAAATAATTAAAGGTCAACTATGAAAATACTGGTTATTGGAAAAAACGGCCAATTAGGCAGATCTATTCATAAAATTGTTATCAACAATGAGCTGAGGAATGTTTTTGTTTTTGTTGGTAGGGGTGAATTAGATTTCAGTCAAAATGACAACATTGAAAAATATTTTAAGGAAAACAGTTTTGATGTTGTGGTTAATGGTGCCGCATATACGGCGGTTGATAAGGCTGAATCTGAAATAGAACTTACCAATCAAATTAACCATTTAGCAGTAAGAAAACTTGCTGAAATTGCCTATAAAAAAAATATTAAACTGATTCATATTTCTACTGATTATGTTTTTGATGGGACAGGCAGTAAACCATACAAAGAAACTGACAAAACTAATCCTATAAATGTTTATGGAAAAACCAAACTAGCTGGAGAAAAGGCATTGCAAGAAATAATGACAACCAATGCTATTATTATCAGAACCAGTTGGCTTTATTCGGAATATGGTAAAAATTTCGTTAAAACTATGCTAAATATTGGCAAGAATAATGGGGAAATCAGTGTTGTCAATGATCAAATAGGCTCCCCAACTTATGCTCTGGATCTTGCTCAGACTGTCATTCATATCATTAGTCACGAAAAATTTACCAAAACCACATTCAAGACCCAAATTTATCATTATTCAAATTTAGGTTTTTATAGTTGGTATGAATTTGCAAAGGAGATCTTTAAAATTTCTGATATAGGATGCTTAGTCAACCCAATCACAACTGATAAGTACCCTTTACCAGCAACTAGACCTATGTTTACAGTTCTCAATAGTCAAAAAATTACAGATGATTTTGATTTAAAGATTCCTGAGCGGGGAAAATCTATAAATAAATGTATCAAATTACTTAAAATAGAATACTAGCCACTATCTTTTAATAAAAAATACTTTGAAGTTAATTAACTTGTGTCAAAATATAAAATTATAATAAATTAATAGCAGCTCTTATGATAAACCTTTTTCAACCAAGCCTAGGAAATGAAGAGCTTGCATTAATCAAAGATGTCTTTGCTAGCAATTGGCTAGGAAAAGGGGATAAAGTTAAAGATTTTGAAAGTAAGTTTTCTGAAAGCTTATCGAGTGATTCTAAAAGATTTTTGTCAACCACCAGTTGTACTGAAGCTATATTCTTGTCCGTCAAATTATTTAATTTTTACAAGAATGACGAGATTATCGTACCCACAATCTCGTTTCCATCTATCGGCAGCGCCATTATTGAATCTGGGGCAAAAATAGTCTTTTGTGATGTCGATAGGCATTCTCTTAATGTAAGAGTAAAAGATATTCAAAAAGCTATATCTAACAAAACCAAGGCTGTTTACATTACGCATTATGGTGGAGTCCCTTGCGATATGGATGAGATTATTGAACTTTGCAATCAACATAAAATTTTAGTAATTGAAGATTCTGCTTGTGCAGTACGTAGTTTTTATAAAGGGCAGGCTTGTGGCACAATTGGTGATATGGGTATGTGGTCATTTGATGCAATGAAAACATTATCCACTGCCGATGGCGGAATGATGTATATAAAAGATACTGATAAGCGTATAGAGGCAGAAGAAAGTCTATACCTTGGCTTGCCAGTAAAAAGCAAGAGTGGGCTTGATTCATCATCAAACAACACTTCAAACTGGTGGGAATTTGAGATGAATAGAACGGGTAGGCGTGCCATTATGAATAATGTTACCGCTGCCATGGGCTTATCTCAATTGAGCAAGTTAGATAATTTTATCAAAAAACGTAAAAATATTTTTGAGAAATATACTACAGAACTAAAACATATTGGTGATATTAAGCTACCACCAGTGCCTGAATTTGAGTACACTTCCTCCTATTACTTCTTTTGGATTCAAACCGAACATCGTGATGAACTTGCCAAATTTTTATTAGATAAAGGTGTGTATACAACTTTTAGATATTGGCCTCTCGATAAGATTAAACTGTTTTCTAAATATATTGATGGCAAATATCCAAATTCTGATTATGCGGCTTCATATACACTCAACATTCCCCTGCATCAATCTTTGTCTAATGATAATGTTGATCTAGTCATTAATAGTATTAAGGAATTTTATGTCTAATTATAAAAAAATATTAATTACTGGCGGTGCCGGCTTTATTGGCTCGGCCGCTATTCGTCATATCATTAACAACACTAGTCATAGTATTGTTAATGTTGATAAGCTCACCTATGCAGGAAATCTAGAATCTTTAACCTCTATTGAAAATGATTCAAGATATGCATTTGAACAAATTGATATTTGTGATGCAGCTGGAATAAAACATGTGCTCAATAAACATCAGCCTGACATTATCATGCATCTTGCGGCCGAGTCACATGTTGATCGGTCAATTGATGGGCCGGGGGAATTCATTCAAACTAATATTGTTGGTACATACGTATTACTCGAAGAAGCCAGGGACTACTGGTCAAGTTTAGAAGGTAGTAAAAAAGAAGAATTTAGATTTCATCACGTGTCAACCGATGAAGTCTATGGTGATTTAGATGGTACAGATAATCTTTTTACTGAAGAAACCTCGTATACACCAAGCTCGCCATACTCTGCCGCTAAAGCTAGCTCTGATCATTTGGTACGCGCATGGCAACGCACATTTAAACTTCCTACATTGATTACTAATTGCTCTAACAATTATGGCCCTTATCAGTTTCCTGAAAAACTTATTCCGCTGATTATTCTAAATGCATTAGAGGGTAAAGATTTACCAATCTATGGTAATGGTAAGCAAATACGCGACTGGCTATATGTTGACGACCATGCGAGAGCCTTATTGCACGTTGCACTTACGGGTGAAATTAGTGAGACATATAATATTGGTGGGCATAATGAACTGCAAAATATTGATGTTGTAAAAACTGTTTGTAGTATTCTAGATGAACTAGTACCAAGCCAGATTGATGGTATTGAAAAATACGGACAGCTCATTACCTATGTAGGTGACAGGGCTGGCCATGATGTAAGATATGCGATTGATGCCAGTAAAATTGCCAGTGAACTAAACTGGGTACCGAATGAAACTTTTACAACAGGTATTAAAAAAACTGTACAGTGGTATCTAGACAATAACACTTGGTGTAAAAATGTGCAAGATGGCAGCTATATGCGTGAACGTTTAGGGTTAATCGAAAAATGACAACTAAACATTTAGATATAGGCTGTGGATCTAACCCACGCAACCCATTCAATTGCGATGAGTTGTATGCCATGGATATTGTTAAACAAATAGATACAAATACAGATCAAACTGTTCCATCTGATGCGCACGCATCATGCGGCAGAAAGACTATTGAAAAAAATCCTGAAAATTTTCATTACATACAAGGCAATGCGGTACTTGATCAACTACCATTTGATAGCAACTCATTCGATTCTGTCTCTGCTTATGATTTCATAGAGCATATCCCAAGACTAATTACTGAAAAAAATAATATACGCTTTCCATTTATTGAATTTATGAATGAAGCCTATCGAGTTCTTAAGCCCAATGGTGTTTTCTATGCAATAACCCCTTGCTATCCACGAGATGAGATATTTGTCGATCCGACTCATGTAAATTTTATCACCAAAGGTACATATGAATATTTTACACTTCCCACACTAACGGCAGAAATGTATGGATTTAATGGAAAATTTAAGGCTATCAGAGTAAAAAGAGTATTTTCTAGACTTGAAAAACGTAAAAATAATTTCAATAAAGCTTTAAAGATTATTCTTTATACTTTGATAAGTAACAATAAAAAATCTCATATTGTGTGGGAATTTAAGGCTGTAAAAGATGAGTAATGTTAATATTATCTGTATGAAGTGGGGCGATAAATTCCCTGCTGAATACGTCAATCGACTTTATGGAATGGTTGCTCGAAACTTATCAATACCTTTCAGATTTGTCTGTTTTACTGAAAATAATGATGGCATTAGAGATGAAGTTGAAATACAAAACTTGCCAGAATTAGATCTTCTTCCTGGAGCGCCAGAAAGAGGCTGGAGAAAGCTAACAGTATTTAAAAAAGACTTTGGTGGGCTAAAGGGAAAAACCCTGTTTTTAGACTTAGATGTGGTGATTGTAGAAAGCCTAGATGAGTTTTTTACCCATCCTGGTGAATTCTTAATTGCTCATGATAAAAAAAATCCAAAAAAAATTGAAGGAAATTCCTCAGTCTTTAGATTCGAGATTGGCAAATATCCACAAATTTTAGAGTATTTCGAGCAAAATTCTGAACTGGTAAAAAGCGAAGTACGCCATGAGCAGGCCTACTTATCACGCGAGATACATAAACTAGAAAAGCTTGAATATTGGCCAGATGAATGGGTGCCTAGTTTTAAATATAGCTGCTGTCCATCCTGGATAAAGTCCTGGTTTGAAACGCCATCCATACCAAAAAATGCTAGAGTAATACTATTTCATGGGCTGCCAAACCCACCAGAAGCAATTACTGGCCATAGTGGAAAATGGTATCGACATATCCAGCCTTCACCCTGGATCGCCAAATATTGGAAAGAATAGTGTTAAATATAACAACTTCCATTATTATTCTTAATTACCGAAGTCTGGGCTATGTTACAGATTGTGTCAACTCAATCAATCGACACCCTCCAAAAGATAGTTATGAAATTATTGTTGTAGATAATGATTCCCAAGATGGAAAATTTGATTATTTTTGCAATAAATATAGCCACATTAAGTGTATAAAAAACTCAGGAAATTACGGCTATTCTAGCGGTAGCAATCTAGGCGCAAAAAATGCACGTGGAAAATATTTAGTATTCTTAAATCCTGATACAGAATTAACTAGTTCGCCCGCCATCGATACTATGGTTGAATACGCTAGAAAAAATAAAGATACCGGCATCATTTCCTGTAGAAAAATTAAACCCGGTCATAAATTAGAAAGAGAGGTTACTTTTATTAACCCTTGGCTCACCTTAGGCATCGTTCGAAGCTTATACAAAAAAATATTTAAAAACACAATTGAAGAAAAACTTCCTAAAAATGCTGATATTTGGCACCCAGAATGGTTAACTGGTTCTGTTTTCTTTGTTTCTAGTGATATTTATAATCAAATAGGTGGTCTATCTGAAAAAGATTATTGGATGTATTTTGAAGAAATGGATTTGGCTCATAAAATCAATCAAATTAACAAAACAATTACGCTTATTAGAAATGTAGAAATTAAACACCAGCATGGTGGCTCTTCTAGGGCTAACCCAGAAACTTCAGCCATTACAAAATCTGAAGTTATGATTTCAAGGCATGTTTATATTCAAAAATTTTACTCAGGTATCAATCTTTACCTTTTACATATTTATATGCTATCTATTAGCTTAAATTCTCAATTAATTATGGCACTAATTAGCTTTCCTTTTGCATGGACAAACAGAGGCCGAGCTTCGCTACTATTATTAAGCGCATCAATTCAATATTATTTTCATGCTTTTATTGACAAAAGCTGGAAAAGTTCCAGACTTAAAGGGGAATAGTCATGAAAAAAGAAGCTTGGTATAGGTCATTCATTAGCGCATATCGAAAGAAAAAAAGCCAACACTTGGCTTTTCAATTTTCAACAATTTTGGAAGATCTTAAGGATGAGATTCCAGTAATCATTATTTGCTATAACAACGGTGTTTATGTCGAAAATCTGGTTCATCAGCTCAATAAATTCAATATAAAGCCAATTGTGATTGATAATAATTCCTCCGATAGCACTACGATTGAAACCCTTAAAAAACTAGTTGATGATGAAGTGGCGTATGTAGCATATTCTGACAAAAATTTTGGTCATTTTGTCGGATTGCTTGATCCAATCTATCAACAACTTCCTAATTATTTTGCATACACCGATCCCGACTTAAATTTAAACAAAAACCTGCCGAAAACCTTTATGCAAGATTTAATCCAATTAACCCAAGAATATGGCGTTTATAAAGCTGGGTTTGCTTTAGATTTGCTTACTAGTGAAGATGTTATTGATGTTTCTCAAAGAATTTCACATACTAAACCGTTTGATTATCAAGGTGACTTCTCTGTTCGTGGATTTGAAGCGCAGTTTTGGCGTCTACCTATAAAACATAATAGTCTAGAAGTATACTACGGTCCTATTGACTCTACCTTTGCCATTTACAACAAAGAAAATTATAAAGGAAGTTTTTATGACGCTCTAAGGGTTGCCGGAGACTATAGTGCCATTCATTTACCGTGGTTTCCAAATTTAGACATTATGAATGAGGATCAAAAACAAGCTTACTTAAGCAGTGATAGAAAAAAAGATACAACATGGGTTAAAAAGTAATGAAAAAGCTCTCAGTTGTAATTCTTAACTATAATTCACTTGGCATGATAAAAGATTGCCTAGAGTCTTTTGAAAAATACCCACCACGTATCAATTACGAAATAATTATTGCTAATAACGATGATAATGCGCAAGATTTTGAGAGTTTTTCAAAAAACTATCCAGAAATAAAATTTATTCAGAATACTGGTAATTGGGGATTTTCTAGTGGTTGTAACCTTGGCGCGAGTATTGCCAAAGGTGAGTACCTGTTATTTTTAAATCCAGATACTGAACTCAATAAAACACACGCAATTGATAAAATGATTGAACTTCTAGAGGCTGATCAAAGCATAGGGATTTGTGGTTGTAAAATTATTGACTCGAATGGCAAGGAAAATATTCTCAATTGGAATAATCCATGGTTTTTTATCAAATGGATTAAGGCAATCCACGACTTTATATACAAAGATAAAGCTATTAGAGAGCTCTCTAATAATAGCATTTGGTATCCAGATATTATTAGTGGTGCCACTCTTGCAATAAAAACTGATGACTTTAAAAAACTGGATGGCTGGGGTGATGATAAATACTGGATGTATTCTGAAGATCGAGATCTTTGCATGAGAATGTCTAAAATATTAAACAAAAGGCTGGCTCAATTACGAGACTGTAACATCTATCATATATGGGGAGGTGCTTCAGAGGAAAGCAGCTCATTAATGCTTGGCATGGAAATGATAATATCTAGACATAACTACATCTATCACAATAAAGATGGAATGCAAAGAGTAGTCCTATTAACCCTTTACATTATAAAAAATACCACCATGCCTATAATTAAGCTAATATTAAATATATTTTTGTTTAAACGAAAAAATATCGACAAATATAAATATATTGTAATAGAGGTGATTCGGTATTATCTAAAATCAATAAAAAGAAAAACTTGGAAAAGTGATAAATTAGAATATGAAAAGAGATAAGACTATCTTTGAGAAATGGTTTTCCCTGTCGCGCTATCAAAGAAAATCTGGCGCTAAAGAATTGTCATCAACCATTTCGATAGATTTCAAATCTCAAAGAAAAAAAATCATAACAGGTGGTAAAACTATCTATACCCATGGCAGCTCCAACAGTATACAAGAACACTTTGGAGCACTCAAACAGGAGTTTGTTGAGAAGAGCGAGCTTTGTTATACACACGCAAAAATTATTGTGCTGATTAGGCGTGATTTTGAGGTTGACAATCACTATAAATTATTCGAACAACTCTGGCAAGAAGAAAAAGAACATTTACTAAAGAATTTAAACACTCGCTGGCTTATTGCAGCAACTGATACTTTTGCAGACTATTCTGATGATGATGCAATTAAAAG
>Ga0233447_1003178_pt1 | contig 10773 bp, 11 predicted proteins | sample SI_124_October20_3_FD_183014 | JGI IMG/M metagenome (GOLD analysis project Ga0233447, IMG submission 183014) | Seawater microbial communities from Saanich Inlet, British Columbia, Canada - SI_124_October2016_135_MG | ecosystem: Environmental > Aquatic > Marine > Inlet | place: Canada: British...
TTCTTCTTCAAGCTCTGGCAAAAGCCACTTTTGTATGCTATTAAATAACTCAGAAAGAAATTCCATTAGCTCCTCGGAGTTATAGTTGTTAACTCTTTGTGATAGAATAAGTAATCGTTTGACAAATATTGCAGAACGTATGCCGAAAATACAAAAGCATTATTCAAATTTAATCGTTCAAAAATAATATTAAGGAGCAAAATGAAATCATTAATTATTTCTACATTACTTCTGTTGGCAACACACAGCTTTGCAGATACAGTAACTTCAACCATTGATGGAACTATTAAATATGTCCCCCCGAAGAATAGTATAGTAAAAAAAGGAGACATCTTAGTAAGATACAGTACTTCAGGAATCAACCTAAAAATAAAGATATTGAAAGTTAAAATTAAAATAGCAGAGGAGGAATTAAAGGACCTTAAAACAGATTTTAAAAGGAGTAAAATTCTGAATAGCAAATCGATTATAAGTATTGCAACCCATGAAGATATTGTATATTCATATAACAGATGTTTATTGGAATGTGAAAAATTAAATCTAGAAATGGAAGACTTGGAAAGAATACTTGGCAAACATATAATTAAAGCACCTTATGATTGTAAAATAACTAAAACACTAATTGTACCAAACTCTGGAGTGGAACAGGGTGATAGAATCCTGGAAGTTGAAATTATTTAGATAATTTTACTCGACGGAAGGATTTCCATCAAGTAAAATACATCTATATGAAAAGCAATAAAACAATTCTTCTTGTAGACAACGAAAAAGATATGTTTGGCTTTTTGAGAAATGATCTTATAAAAGAGGGATTTCTTGTAGAATGTATTGAATCAGATAAGAAATGTCTGAAATATGCAAGCAAGCATCATCCAGACTTTATTTTGCTTAATGTCAGTACACCAAAAATGTCTACCATAGAAGTTTGTCGAGCACTAAGATACAATCATAACGCTAAAAACATACCAATTATTATGCTTTCAGCAAATCATACAGAAAGTGATATTGTTGAAGCTTTTGCTGCCGGCACCGATGATTATGTCATAAAACCATTCAGTATCAAAATCCTTGTAGCTAGAATCAACGCAATATTTAGACGCACAAAAAACAAACCCAAAAATATCATCACAGTCGAAGATATTACCCTAAATATGACAGCAAGAGAAGTAGTACTAAAAGGAAAAAAGTTAAAGCTTACATTTTCACCGTTTGAAATCCTTCTACTTTTCATAAAAAATCTGGAAACCGTGTTTACTAGAAAACAAATAGTAAAGGCTATTAGAGGAGAAAATTACCCTGTAACTGAAAGAGCAGTAGATGTACATATCGTAGAAATGAGAAAACTCCTGAAAGACTACGGCACATGTATCAAAACTGTTAGAGGAATCGGCTATAAACTTAGCATAGAACCCCTTAAGTTTGACGTACTTTAAATTTATTGTGTTCAGCGAGTAAGAACACATTTAATGATCAAGTATTTTTATAGCTACTTGCTCTCTACAGTATCCATAAACTCTGCTAGAAAAGCAAGTTAAGCCATAAATTTATTAATACTATGACCGTTTAAAGGGTACCTTCTTCTTTCAACCCAAGAATTTCCTCAAGGTCGCTGCAGTCATTAATTGTTATAGTAAATCCTTTTCCATTCCGGGGAACTGAACTGGAAAAATCAATAGCACCAGAATCGTCATACCCCATCGCATACCCTTTTTGATCAATTCCATTTTTATGAATTACCCTTGCAAAAGGATCATTGGTATAAGGAAAACTTTTATAATCAGAGAAAACTTTTTGATCATTCTTTTTAAATGAAACACCACGCAATATATATGCTGAAAAAACACCGAAATAATTATTATTATCAGAAGTTATTTCGGTTTGTGGATGATTATTGAAAACTGCAGCAGTCGTAAAACGAGTAAAAGGTAGATCATACCCACCAATAGTTATGTTGCGATATGCATCGGTCTTACATTTAGTCGTTTCGTTGCTTACATTTGCATTGACGATGTACAGCGTTGAATTAGCTGGTATGCTACCTTCTATAGCCTCTTTAAGTACGGTTCCGTTTACTCCAAAGCTAGGAAATTGAGTTCCATCTGCCGCTGCTGGATTCAAAACTGCAACAACATTATCTCCCTTTTTACATAATAATTCTTTCCATTGTGAAGTTCCAAATGCCACTATCATGTCCGACATTATTTTCGCTCTGGAAGAAGAAGCAATAATACCTCCAGCACCCTCACCTTCTACCTCAAATTGCAATGGTAAAGCAAATATATCAACAGCAGATTGATTTATAATAGCGCCTGTCGCACCACCCATTTCTATCTTATCGAATACATAATTTTCAGTCCAGGGGTTCTGATACATTGGCGCGTAATATTGTTTTCCTTTGTTGGTACAATGAGCAGCAGAAGGCCCCCCGATACTTATGTAAACACGACCACCGCTTGCAAAATCAGCTAGTTGAATACCGCCTGGAATTTTATCCAACGTGATAGAAGACGCTGGTTTTGGACAAGAATAATCCCATCCTTCGGTCTCGAAATTCCAGCTTCCATCTCCAGCTGTAACCACTTGAACATAGATCACCTTGTCTGACAAGCCTGAATTGTTCGTAAATTTAATCGAATACCCATGAGCAAATACACAGAATGATAATAAAATAGAACTTGTAAGCAATTTCTTCATTTTTTCTCCTAATTGTTTCTGTTAGCTGGTATAGTATTCAACATTTACCGCAATAGTCATTAAAATCTTATTAATGAAGTGATAAACTTTAATACCAAAAACCACATTTCAGTCACATTAGTTTTCTCATTTCATAGACAACCTCATTCTTTTATTCCTGTTTTGATAATAGCTTCAGTGCATGGAGAAGTTTTTCCATAGGTTGAACACGGTTCAAGTGTAACATACATAGTAAAGCCACTAAGCTTATTTTTTGAATTAGATCTATTTAAAACAGAATTGATTGCATTTATTTCAGCATGAGGTTCACCAGCTTTTTTATGATATCCTTTACCAATAATCTGATCATCTTTAACAATTACAGCACCTACCATAGGATTGGGATTTGTTTGTCCCCAAGCTTTTTTGGCCTGGCTTAAAGCCATTCGCATATATTACCTCTTGAGTGAGATATAACTGTAATTTAAAAACTTCATTGTCTGAAGCATCTATTCAAAAAATATACATTGTCAAACATTATGTTAATAATAATAGTTGATTCTACCCCAAAAACAATGTATACAGTGATAAAGAATGGTTTTTATATTTGTATTTTTTGTATCTTTATTATGGAAATAAAATCATACAGGCAGGTTAAGCCTACGACGCATACTTGTAAGTCTGACATTTCTGGCTCTAACAATTACTTTACAGTTACACTACAGAATTCTCGTAAAGATGATAAAGGAATGCAACGCTATTTAATTACGGTCACCTCTCGTTTTCAATCTGTTCATGATGTAGCATCCAAAATGCTATCACAGGATAATATCTAACTTATACCATCTCTATTTTGCGGTTTGAACTCCGACTAACAATACAAGGTTAGCTTCAACTACTAAAAATTGAGTCGACAACCTTTACCTCATTTCGCACAAAATTCCTTTCAAGACAAAATGGGTATTCTTATGATCGGTACCGTTAGTTATACCTAATCTCTTTTCTCAATTTGTAAAATTGAGAAAAGTTTATAGATTTATTTGTGCAGAAGGACTTCCGTCAAAGAAATCTAGGATATTATATGAGACACAACCTGCCTGAAAAAATAATTAAATCACAATCCCAAGCATGTAAACTTGCAATTAAAAATCTTCTACTGAAAGTCTTTATTGAGAAAAGACCAGCAGACAAAGCATTATCAGACTTTTTTAGGAACAATAAACAATATGGTTCAAGAGACAGGCGTCTGATGCTTGACATATCCTTTGCAGTTTTCAGATGGTGGGGATGGTTAAAAAAACTATTGCCAAGAGATGTAATCAGCCAACTTGATTGTCAACGGGGCAGTATAGAGTCAAACACTGATACATTTAAACTCAGCAATAAACACCTTTCTATGTTGCTTATTGAAGCCTGTATATTAGATAGACTAGAGACAATACCTAAGGAAATGCTTTCAATATGGGCAAAAGACGCAGGGATAAAATTAACATCTAGATTGTTATCTGATTCCATAGATGATATAGTACAATCAGGAGTTAGAAGTTTCACTGAATTAAATCACTCAGCATTAAACAATCAAAATGTAAAACCTTCAGTTTCTGAGCTTATTCCTGAATGTGCTCCAGCCCTTTTCCCATCTGGTATTAATTTAAACAGGTTAATTGCTTGTTTTCAAAGACGTCCTCCCATGTGGCTAAGAGCTCAAACAGAAAATATCTCTGATTTATTAAAAAAGCTCAAAAAACTTAATATGGATGCACATCTCAGCGACACCGTTAAAGGTGCCATTTATATTAACGACCCAAGAATTAACCTCTATACACTTGAAGAGTTTCGTAAAGGCCTGTTTGAAGTACAGGATCTTGCATCACAGGCTATTGGCCTAATATGCAACCCTTCTCCGGGAGAACGCTGGTGGGATTCATGTGCCGGTGCAGGCGGAAAAAGCTTACAATTGTCCTTTCTAATGAAAGGGAAAGGTAGTGTTACTGCGTCTGATATTAGAGAGTACAAACTTGATGACCTAAAAAAACGAGCTAGACGAGCTAATGCATCAAACATCCGCTGTTCCTCATGGGATGGCAAAGCACTAAAACTTAAAAAGCAAAATAATTTTGATGGTGTCCTTGTGGACGCACCATGCTCCTGTTCTGGAACCTGGAGACGTAACCCGGACGCGAAATGGAATATTACTCTAAATGGAGTAAAAGAAATATCCAAAATCCAGACAAAGGTACTCCAAAATGCAGCGACGGGCGTAAAACCGAACGGTGTTCTGGTATACGCAACTTGTTCAATTTTTGATGAAGAAAATCAAACTATCATTGACAAATTCTTAAAAAACAATCAAAATTTTGAATTGGAACTGTTCATAAATCCTTTAACTGGCAAGAAAACAAACGGCACAGTCCAAGTTTTTCCTTGGGATGGAGACTGCGACGCTACATTCATAGCCAAATTTAGGAAAAAGTAACTCTGACTTGATAATGTTTATTTTACAATCAGAATTTTTTATAACTTTTGATGCAAGCTAAATTTACATTGACGAAGACCACTTCAGCCGAACCGCCATAAGATCTTGACCCTCTCTTGCATTTTGAAGTTGTTTGTACTTGTTGAATCTTAAGTAAATAGCAGCGCCAACTGCCCACGAAGCGTCCTGTACTTGTATTTTTTCCGTAGTAAAACCTAAGTCGGTCAAAGTTTGAGTCACATATTGAGCAACAAAGAAATCACTAAATAAATATGGATTCGTTGACGAAGGATCCCAAGACGTGCCCGACATCTGATCTCCTTTGCTTTTTATGTCATCTACTGTAAACGGATCACCCATTTTGAGATAATTAGCAATGATAAAAAATGCGCCAATACCAGCAAATTGGTGCTTTGACAATATTTGACTAGGAATCGGTTCAATACCTCTAAGCGTCTTTAATAGTAAATGTATTTTACCCAATCCTTTGTCGAAACTTCCTGTTCCATAGCCACCATCTGGCATAGGGAAATCTCTAAAGAAACAATCTGCATCATCACTAAACTGATATCTTGCATCATCTGCGCCTAGACCTAAATAAGTTCGACTATAAACATTGTATACAGTATTCCCAATTGTTATCTTATTTATAGAACTGCCAGGAGCGCCAGCATCATAAGCAACTTGCATCGAAGCACCGCCCATATCCATAACACCTACAGTCGTATCATTCGTAGTTTTATATCCAGCTACGACTACTGAAGGTTTAGGTCCAAAATTAATAGCTATCCAATCAAACTCTCCTTCTTTCTCACCTGGAATAGTTTTAGCATCTTTAATCTTCTCACTCACAGCTCTTACTGCTTTATAAATTGAATCTTGATAGAATGGCGATACAGTTCGCATACCAGCAGTTGCGTACAGATAAACAGGTACATCTGAATGTCCACTAGACTCCAATACGTTTAGTAGGGTATTAATATAATCAGTTACCTTATCAGGAGTAGAGGCCAATGTAGCTATTCCTGGGTGAATCTTACTTCCCTTTCCCAAATCAATTTCACTTACAGTAAGTTGTTTATCATAACCTATTTTATACAAATGAATTCGGCTTCCTGAACTTCCAGCATCTATAATGGATATATATTTTGTATCACAAAAACCATCCAGTGCAATAGTAAATAGACAAATAAGCATTAATGTTCTAATTAGTTTCGCCATGATTCAATTTTCCTTGATTTTAATTTTTGAAAAAATTCCAAAAGCATGCGGTAAGCAGTTTAACAAGAGAAACTATCTTTCTTTCGCTAAAACACATTTTCACATAGTCAACACCTCCTTGTTTGTTTTCAGTTCACTCTATTTTTGGCAAATTGATGAAAATTTTGTTTTCCCTTTTAGCCATAACTTAGACCTGAACAGCGCCATTTCAAAGCATTTAACACCTAAATTATCAACAGATTCTTCGCTTTATTGATCTTCACCGGCCTAGATTTCTTTGGTGGAAGTCCTTTTGCGCAAATAAATCTATTAAGCATTAACAAATTTATGCGGATAGTCTGGCAAACGGTTCTGAAAGGATAAAACAGACTCTTTTTAATCACACCATTGTCTATATTAACTGCCTTTTGAATCGTATTATTTTTCATTCAACCTCTAGGACCTTCTAAAAACGTTGTTAAGTAGTGTTTTAACGAAAACGTTCAAACTACTTAGCAACAACTGCCAATGCAAGTTTTAACGTAAAAGCTGTCAATATTGACACCGCCCAGTGCTCTAAAAAGTCCATCTGCCATGAATGAATTACAGAAAATAGAATGTAAGAACTGTTTCAGAATGTTTTTATCGTCAAAACATAACTGACATAGCTAGGAATACTGTACAGAACCAGAATGTAATTGGTAGGTATTTTCGCTAAAACAAAAAGACAAAAACGAACTTTATCCAGTAAAGAAATTAAATTTTTCTGTCTTTCTGCTTTTTTTGTATTACATTAGAAGAAATTTTTCAAGTTAGACTTATTTTATTATTTTCTTTTTAGAAAAAAGTAATATCACGGCCTATCAGATAAGTCTTTAACAGGTGAATCGCCTATTAAAAAGCAAAATCCTGTACTATTTAGAAAGAAGAAAAACAATGTTCGAGAATTTTTTACAGAACAATATTGCAGAACGAATAGGTGGCAATATGTTCGGCAAAGATAATACTATTTATAAGTTTGAAAAGATAAAACGTGCCAAAAAGGCTGCGACTGAAGCTAATCCTAATATACCGTTGATTGATATGGGAGTAGGTGAACCCGATGAAATGGCCTATCATGCTGTAGTCAACAAGTTAACAGAAGAAGCAGCAAAATGGAGAAATCGTCAATATACAGATAACGGAATAGAAGAATTCAAACTGGCAGTAGTAAAATATATGAAGCATATTTTTGCTGTGGATTTAGATTCAGACACAGAAATATGTCATGCCGTCGGCAGTAAAGCAGCTCTTTCACTTATTCCCTCTGCTTTTATCAATCCCGGTGATGTTGTCATAATGACTGTTCCAGGATATCCGGTTTGTGGAACGTGGACAAACTATCTCGGTGGCAATGTTATTAATCTACCATTATTGGAAGAGAATAGTTTTTTCCCAGATTTGGATTCTTTAACGAAAGAGCAGCGTAAAAAAGCAAAACTTTTGTATCTGAATTATCCAAACAATCCTACGGGTGCAGTTGCTACAAAAGAGTTTTATCTCAATGCAATTGAATTTGCACTTAAAAATAAAATCCTGATTATTTCAGATGCTGCGTATGCCCCTTTGACTTTTACCAAAAAACCGCTAAGTATTCTTGCGTTACCAGGAGGAAAAGAATGCGCGATAGAACTACAGAGTATGTCCAAAGGGTTCAACATGACCGGGTGGAGATTAAGTTGGGTTTGTGGCAATGCACTAGCTGTAAAAGCGTTTGCCTACGTAAAAGACAATGCCGACAGCGGTCAGTTTGCAGCAATACAGAAAGCAGCAACGTGTGCACTTGAAAACTGGAAAGAAATCACCCCTGTAATAAACAAAAAATACGAAAGAAGACTGAGAAAGCTTGTTGCAATTTTGCAGGAGTGCGATTTTCCAGCTAAAATGCCTGAAGGCAGCTTTTACCTCTATGTAAAAATTCCAAAAGCAGTAAAAAATGGCCCTATTTTTAAGGATGCTGAAAGCTTTTCACAGTGGCTTATCACAGAAAAACTTATCAGTGCTGTTCCATGGGATGATGTCGGTCACTATATCCGCTTTAGTGCTACATTTATTGCACGCAGTGGTATAGAGGAAGAAAAAAACGTATTAAATGAATTTGCAAAGCGAATGAAAGGCTCAAAGTTTATTTTTTAAGGTAAAACATTCTTTAATTTATACCGTAAACGGTAGAGTATTATCGCTTCGCTTTCCCGCATTTAAAGCTAAAGTCGCAAGCTAAAAGTTAAGATCTTAGCCGACGAAAGTATAAGAGTATAGGAATTTGCCCTTAGTCTGTTAGTATACAAGAAGATATTATTACTTATCAAAATAAAATAATAAAGCAAGTTTAACTTGAAAATTTAAACCATTAGGAGACATAACAATGGAAAAACAAATAAGAGCGCGTTTAGAAGAATTAAGAAAACATCTCCAAGCAGACGGTGGAGATCTGGAAGTTGTAGAGATTAAAGACAAAGATGTAAGATTGCGTTTAGTAGGTGCTTGTGGATGTTGTCCTCATGCAATGGTTACGTTAAAAGAAGGTGTCGAAAAAGATCTTCGTGAACATGTTGACTCTAAAATTACTGTTCATCGCGTAGAAGATTAGATTTATTTGTGCGGAAAGACTTCCGCACAAATAAATCTTAAATACCACCTGTAACTTCCAAAACTGCTCCGTTTATGTAAGCCGCCTCAGTAGATGCCAAAAACGCAACTGCCGGAGATATATCTTCAGGTTTACCAAAACGTTTTATTGGAATTTGTTTACAATAGGCTTTTTTCTGTTCTTCTGTCAGGTCAGATATAAGGTCGGTTTCTATAAAACCGGGAGAGATACAATTAGTAGTAATATTATATCTAGCTACTTCTTTCGACAATGTTTTTGAAAAAGCTACCTGCCCTGCTTTTGCCGCTGCATAATTAGCTTGGCCTGGAAATCCAAGTTTACCTGATGGCGAGGTAATTGTAATAATTCGTCCAAAGCGATTAGGCACCATTCTCATCATCCCCAATTTGCTCATACTGTATGTACCGGTTAAATTTGTGCTTATCACTTTCTGCCAGTCGTCATAAGGCATAAGCCCAACAATACTATCTCTGCGTATCCCAGCATTATTTATCAACACATCAAGCTTATTATATTTTTTATCAAAATCATCATAAAACGCTTCAACCTGGTTGTAATCGGAGATATCAAATTGAACGATTTCGAGAGGAAAATTTGAGTGTTTCTCTAGAAGTAGTTCAGCACTTTTTTTATCTGCTGAATATGTTGCGATTACAGTAGCTCCGAATTTCAAAAAAACTTCAGAAATAGATTTACCTATCCCGCGGGTTCCACCAGTCACGATTACTGTATAATTTTGAAAATTGAAGTTCATTGTTTTAAACCTTTCCAAGTCCACTTATATTAATTTTTAGTGCAACATTATTATGTCCTTATTCTCGACGTTGCCATAATTAACACTTTTAAAGCTTACGTTTTAAGGCTAAAATGCGGCAAAGCGAAGCGATAATTTATTACCTCTTGAGGTATAAACTAAAAAGGGACGGCAAAAGCCATCCCTCATTAATTGATAAAAAAATCTTTACTCAGCTGCAACTTCTTTAGTTGGTTTTTCTTCAACAGGCTTTTCTTCAGCAACTTTTTCTTCAACAGGTTTTTCAGTTTCAATTTTGGTTGCAACTGGTTTCTTGTTTGATTGAGTTGCTAATGCTTCTTCTACCCATTGTAAAATACACATTTCAGCAGCATCGCCTTGCCGTTGTCCCAAACGTATAATACGTGTATATCCGCCATTTCTTTCCATGTACTTGGGTGCAATATCATTAAAGAGAATGCGGACTGCATCTTTATCGCGTAATTTACTAATAGCACGACGTCTACAATGTAGCGTACCTTTTTTAGCCAGTGTAACCATTTTTTCCGCAACACGTCTGGTTTCTTTGGCTTTTACTATCGTTGTGCGAATTTCACTTGCAAGGATCAAACTACATGTTTGATTTGCCAACAAAGCTTTACGATGAGCACTTGTTCTGCCTATTTTAAAACTATATTTTCTATGACGCATCAGTTATCTTCCTCTTTTCCTGTTTCTTCATGGGCTTTTGCTGTTTCTATTTCAGCCTGCAGAGCATTATTAACAGTTTCACTGAAAGTCATACCCAAGGACAATCCCATTGATTCAAGTTTTGATATGATTTCATCAAGAGATTTCTTCCCGAAATTCTTGTATTTTAACATTTTAGATTCTGGTTTTATGCAAAGTTCACCGATCAGTTTTATATCAGCATTATTCAAGCAGTTTTGAGAACGAACAGAAAGGTTCATTGAATCTACATCTTGAATTAACTGTTTATAGATAGGCTTTTCGTCATCACTTATCAATTCGTCAAGCCGC
>Ga0233447_1003180_pt1 | contig 10764 bp, 8 predicted proteins | sample SI_124_October20_3_FD_183014 | JGI IMG/M metagenome (GOLD analysis project Ga0233447, IMG submission 183014) | Seawater microbial communities from Saanich Inlet, British Columbia, Canada - SI_124_October2016_135_MG | ecosystem: Environmental > Aquatic > Marine > Inlet | place: Canada: British...
TTATATCTGGATCCAAGAGTGGAACCGAGGTAGGCATAAGTTGAATCTGGGGATTACCCTTATTCTCAAGGGCTATAAATATCTCAAATTCTAGGTCGTCGTGCAGTTCAGCTAGGAACTGCTTTAGTTCATCGGGTGTTATTCCTTTCATATTCGTTGCTTGGATGTAGTGTTGTTGTACCGTACATAATGCTTTTCAGCTGACGGATAGATTTGGCGAAGGTCGCCACGTTTGCTTGAGCAGTCTCATTGTAAAATGAGAGAGCGAGATCATTGACACCCTCACCTGAGAAGGTGAAAGTTGAACGCTTCCCATCTCGGGAATGTCCTGTAAGTGTGATTCCTTCTGAGTACAGATACGATGCCAGAAAAAACTCAGTTGTCTCTATTGTTTGGTGCATGTTGTTACCTCACGGTTAAAAAGCCTCCCGCCTGGGGAGGGAAAAGCCGGGAGAAAAATCCTCCCGACAGCAATATCAAAATGCCCCTTTAAGGGCGTCGCGTCGTCTCAATTTTCTGTGGGTTTCTTGCTTCGTTTTGCGGGATCAAATTACTATCTGATTCATAACTTAATATAGTACATTTTTTGTCATAAATCAAGCATTATTTACGCCGTAAGGCAATATAATCACAATTAGTTAGGCCAGCTATAATCATTTTAGATTAGCTGTACCCCCATACCAACACCCGCCAAATTTAAATCATCGCCGTATAGGGCAAATATGGAGGTCGAAATCTACCCAGGGCAGCTAAAATCGCCCTTAATTCTCTGGTATTTACGATTAAAGTGGCTCTCAGACGGCTATAATCCCCCCAAGGCTCCCGTGACTTAGCGTTGCTGGGGGCTTATTCGTTTTATAGAGATCGGTGATATATAAGGCTTAGATGACCGTAAGTACTAATCCTCGTCATTCTCACTAGTCATCCTGAGGCTCTCGGAGGATGGTAGGAGCAGGGCTATTCATATTCCTCACAACACCCTCAACTATGCCAATCTATGCCATAGTATGACACAAATACCGTTCCGCAGGCTGTGTTTGGGCAGGCTAAACAGTATCCCCCAAGCCCTCGGGAACTTCGGTTCCTGGGGGCTTTTCTATCCAGTATATCTTTTGATATAACACACCCCTCGACTATTTTCCTGCAAGTTAAATTCAAATTCTGGGGGTAACCTGAGTACTACGTTTGAGTATAAATGCCATTCCTGTGGATACTCCGCACAAGTTTGGGATGCTCCAGATAAAGCACCTATCGCAACTGTCGATACCAGGCACTGCCTAGGTTGTAAATCCCTGGTTGAAGTTCCCATAGAATTTCACGGTGGTGGTCTTATCGGAGATTCTGATGTAGTACCCAGTTTCCTGAATCGATGTCCAGATTGTAATTCTACGAATGTTGTGCCCTGGGCTGTGAAGGACGGTTGTCCTAAGTGTTCCGGGCATATGATCTCTGAAAGAAGTAAATGAATATAGCCCAAATTGAAATAAACATGCAAAAACTCGTGAAGACTTTTTCAAGAAAGACTTTTATTTATGAATTACTGTTGGCTTATGGTTTGCCCAAAGCTTCAATAACCCGACTTCGCAAGGGCAATCTCAATCTTTCCAAGGTAGAAGGTGAAGTATCATGGAAAAAGAAGGTGCTTTTTAGAAAAATATTTGACTTAGATCTGCATATTGCTGTTTCTGAAATGGCAACACAGATAAAACACGAGCAGCGGTTTGTGATTGCAACGGATTATAAATTGTTTTTAGCAATCGATACTCAGACACAAGACAAACTAGATGTTGACCTGAAAGACCTACCAAAACACTTTGATTTCTTTTTACCGTGGGCTGGTATGGAAAAAGCTCAACACGCCGATGAAAATCCGGCAGACATAAAAGCTGCGGAACGTATGGCAAAGCTGTTTGACGAAATTAAAAAAGATAATTCTGATGATTCACCAGACTTTAGTCATGGGCTCAATGTATTTCTTTCTCGGATACTATTCTGCTTCTTTGCGGAAGACACAAATATTTTTAAAAGTGGTCAATTTACACACGGTATCAGCTCTCATACACAGTCAGATGGAAGTGATTTGCACGATTATCTTGATATTCTCTTTGAAGTGTTGAATACACGAACAAAGAAAAGGAGATATTTACCGGAATACTTAAATGATTTCCCTTATGTAAATGGTGGATTGTATAGTGAAAAGCTGAAGACCCCAAAATTTACGAGACGGTCTAGACAGGCAATTATTGATAGCGGGGAATTAGATTGGAGTGCGATTAATCCTGACATCTTTGGTTCAATGATTCAGGCTGTAATTACTCCAGTACACAGAGGGGGTCTGGGTGTGCATTACACATCTGTTCCCAATATTATGAAGGTGATTGGACCTCTCTTCTTAAATGATTTACGTGAAGAGTATGAGCGACAAAATAGCCACCCTCAGAAGCTGCAGGAATTGCTGTCTCGCATGGGTAGGATAAAAATATTTGACCCAGCTTGCGGGAGTGGAAACTTCCTAGTTATTGCATATAAAGAATTGCGAAAGCTAGAAATTAAAATCATTCACAGATTGGAGGTTTTGCAGACAGAAGCGACAAGTCTTGGCATGAAATCTGAGCAGCAATCCTTTGTACCCAAGTCTCAACTTTCGATGGCAACTTCATTTCAAATTGAGTTGTTCTCTCGAATTCAACTTTCTCAATTTTATGGCATAGAGCTAGACGATTTTGCTCATGAAATTGCTCAGCTCTCACTATGGCTAGCAGAGCACCAAATGAACACAGAGTTTTTCAAGGAGTTTGGTAGATCAAGCCCAACCCTACCACTTAAAGAAGCAGGTCATATTGTGCATGGTAACGCCTGTAGAATTGAATGGGAAATAATTTGTCCGAAAAAGGAAGGTGAGGAAATATACATTTTAGGGAATCCGCCTTATTTGGGGCAGAAAAAACAAAATAATGAACAAAAAGATGATTTGAAATTTCTATTTAGCCCAATAACAAAACGTTATAAGACACTGGATTATATATCGTGTTGGTTTTTAAAAGCTGTTAATTATTTAAATCGAAATTCATCTTTCGCCTTCGTTTCTACCAATTCCATATGTCAAGGTAATCACGTTCCGTTGTTATGGCCTCATTTATTAAAACAAAGCAAGGTGGGGATTATTTTTGCTGTCAAGAATTTTAAATGGGAAAACAATGCAAAAAGCCAAGCTGGAGTAACTTGTTCCATAGTTGGTATGGGTATGAATTCAAGTCGCAAAAAGAATATTTACGTTGGCAACAATATATTAACAGTAAAGAATATCAGTCCATATTTAAGTAATTCAAAAAATATTATTGTTGAGAAAAGGGTTAATAATTTAAGTTCCATTCCAAAAATGGTATCGGGTAATATGGCATTAGATGATGGCCATCTAATGTTAACAGATATTGAAAAGAATGATATCGTTGAGAACTATCCAGATGCTGAAATATTTATAAGAGAAACAACTGGTGGGAAAGAATTTTTATACGATATAAAGAGATGGTGTATCTGGGTTGAAGATGATAATCGTGCTGAAGCAGAAACAATTCCTCCGCTGAAAAATAGAATTGAGGCTTGCTATAATTTTAGAATTAATGGTGGCGAAGTGGCAAAAACACTTGCATACAGAGCTCATCAATTTCGATATAGACATATCCCAAATCAACATCAAATAATTATTCCTCAAACTACATCTGAAAATAGAGAATATATACCGTTTGGTTTTCTTAATGAAGATGTTGTAATTCAGCAAAGTGCTCAAGTCATATATGACCCTGAACCATTTATTCTAGGGGTTTTATCATCCAGAATTCATTTGTTATGGGTCATTTCAGTAGGAGGAAAACAAGAATCAAGAATTAGGTACTCTCCATCTAATTGCTACACTACTTTCCCTTTTCCAATAATCTCGACCCAACGCAAAAACGAAATTACTCAAGCAGTTTTTCGCATTTTAGAGGAGCGAGAAAAGCACAGCGAAAAAACCTTGGCACAATTGTATGACCCAGGTAAAATGCCGGCGGGTTTACGGGAAGCCCATAGAATAAATGATATCGTTATTGAAAAAGTTTATCGCGCCCGCCCCTTTGAAAGTGATGAAGAACGATTGGAGTATTTATTCAAACTGTACGAGAAGATGATCAAAGATGAAAAAAATAGTGGCAGCCTATTTGACCAGCAAAAGAAAACAAAAAGAAAGTTGTAATATGCCAAATATTGTAGAAATAGCCTATAACCAAACAGGTGAAAGTGTAACAATTTCAGATACAGGAATGCGCCCCATGGCTGCGAGAGCCTATGAAGAGCGGAACAGCCAATATCTATTAATTAAATCACCGCCTGCCTCGGGTAAATCAAGAGCCCTAATGTTTATAGCATTAGATAAACTTGCGAACCAAGGTATTAAAAAAATTATCGTGGCTGTGCCTGAACGTTCCATAGGAAGTTCATTTGCAAAAACTGATTTGATTAGCCAAAATAATTTTTTCTGCAACTGGGATCCAAATGATCATTATAATCTTTGTACACCGGGAAGTGATGATAGTAGAAGTAAGGTGCAGTCTTTTCATGATTTTATGGACAGCACAGAGCAAATCTTGATTTGTACTCATGCCACGTTACGTTTTGCTTGTGAAGGATTGGAAGAGAATAAATTCAATGATACACTTCTCGCGATAGACGAATTTCACCATGTTTCCGCAGATATAAATAACCGTCTTGGGGATTTGCTTAGCAATATAATGGCAAAATCCACGGCACATGTTGTTGCCATGACTGGTTCATATTTCAGAGGTGATAGTGTCCCTATTTTAAAACCAGAAGCTGAGGTGCTATTCACAAAGGTTACTTATAATTATTATGAACAATTAAATGGCTACACACACTTAAAATCATTGGGCATTGGCTATCATTTTTACCAGGGCAAATACACTACAGCAATTATAGATGTCCTAGACACAGATAAGAAAACTATACTCCATATTCCCAATGTGAATTCTGGAGAATCTACTAAGGACAAACACAATGAGGTCGATTTTATAATAGACGCAATTGGAATGGTCGAGAAGCAGGATTCCCAAACTGGTGTAATATATGTAAAGCGTCATTCCGATTCTAAGATTCTGAAAGTTGCAGATTTGGTCGAGGACGATTCACGAGAGCGTGATAAGATTGTCAATTACCTCCGTAGTATTAAAAAAGTCGATGATATGGATATAATCATAGCATTAGGCATGGCGAAAGAAGGTTTTGACTGGCCTTTTTGCGAGCATGCTTTAACGGTAGGTTATAGGGGGTCCTTGACTGAAATAATCCAAATTATCGGTCGTGCAACCAGAGATAGTAGTAATAAGGATCGTGCACAGTTTACCAATCTTATTGCCCAACCGGATGCTGCAGATGATTTAGTTAAATTGTCAGTAAATAATATGCTCAAGGCTATAACAGCTTCGTTGTTAATGGAGCAAGTTATGGCACCCAATTGGAAGTTTAAGACCAAGCTATCAGATGATGATAATGAAATCAATCCTGGCGAAATCAAGATAATAGATTTTAAGGAGCCAAGCTCAAAGCGGGTGAAAGACATTATTGAATCAGACTTAAATGATTTAAAAGCGACTATCCTTCAAGATAATATCATGCTAAAAGCGATGCCCGGTAACGTTGATCCAGAAGTAATCAATAAGGTCATGATTCCAAAAATAATCAGGGTGAAATATCCTGATCTTTCAGATGAGCAAATAGAGGAAATTAGACAACATATTGTGGTAGATTCTGTCATTAAAAAAAGTGAAATCAAAGAATCTGGAGATAAACGTTTCATAAGGATGGCGGATACCTTTGTGAATATTGACGATATTCATATCGATCTAATAGATTCGGTTAACCCATTTCAAAAAGCGTTTGAAGTTCTCTCCAAATCGGTTACGACTGGAGTATTAAGAGTAATACAAGAGACCATAGAGGCGACTAGAATCAGAATGGACTTTGAGGAAGCTGCTATATTATGGCCAAAAATCCAAGAATTCGCAAAAATGTACAAAAAGGAGCCTAGTTTGGATACTAATGATCCTTTGGAAAAACGAATGGCGGAATGTGTTATCTATCTAAAAGAAGAAAAGCGAAAAAGAGCTGCTGCCAATGGATAAGGATGCTGTTTTAGGTGAAATATTCGTCAATGACCCATTGGGCTTGCTCAATATAAAGCCTAAGAATACTTCCACACGCACTCCTGATGAGCGATTGGTAGAATCATTTCAGGAAATTACAGCTTTTGTCACAAAACATGGCAAAGAACCTGAAGCCAATGCCCATAATGTGGCAGAGTTTCAATTATATTCTAGATTAAAGAGTTTAAGAAAAGACAATGAAAAGGTGGATATGCTTTTGGGAGAGGATGTGCAAGGATTGCTCTCTAAGGCTCAAAAAAATAAATTGAGAGAACCTAAGACCTCCTATAATAAGAAAACGACCGGCCAGATCTCTTCTCTTGATGATATTTTAAATGATGACAGCTTAGATATTTTAAGTAATGGCGATGAGGGTATATTTAATTTTGTACATACCCCTAAGGACTTTGAAAGGGCTGAAGCTGATTTCGTCGCTCGGAGAGAACCTTGCAAGGACTTTGATAAATTCGAATCCAGATTTCGAGAAGTGCAAAAAGAGTTAGCAAGTGGAAAACGTAAACTTGTCCCTTTTAAGCAAGAGAATTTGAGGGCAGGAGATTTTTACGTGCATAATGGGATTCTACTCTTCTTAGAAACAGTTAATTTTGAAGAAGAAGTTCGGGAATATAGTAGTGGTGAGCGGGTACGAAAAGACGGTCGGACAAGAACTGTTTTTGAAAATGGTACTGAGTCTAAAATGCTATATCGCTCATTGTACAAAGCAATCTTAGCAAATGGGAAGTCCGTAACACAGAATTTTGATAAAGTAAATATGGGCTTTGCTGAGAAATTCGGCTCGATTGTGGAGGAAGATGAGAAAACTGGCTATATCTATATTTTCAAGTCAAAAAGTTCCGATGAGGAGATCCGTTCGATACCCAATCTTTTCAAAATTGGGTATACAAAAGGAGAAGTAGCAGATAGAATTAAAAATGCTGAGAAGAAACCAACCTACTTAATGGCTAAGGTTGAATATATCGCAGGTTGGAAATGTTTCAATATGAACCCACAGAAATTTGAGCAATTAATCCATAATTTTTTTGGATCTGCTTGTTTAGATATTGATGTATTTGATGGAACTGGGAGGAGACACAGACCACAAGAATGGTTTATTGCACCAATTGAAGTAATTAAACAGGCAATAGAACTAATAATAAATGGGAAAATTGTTAAATACCAATATGACCGAGAGAACTCGACAATTGTTGCAAGATAAATAGTTTACTATTCAATTGTATTAAGTTGAGAGTCCCACCTGAGATAAATCCAGAATAGTGGGTGACATAAAGAATGTAGGGTAATTGGTTGACCTAATTTCTTTGGTTCAACACAAAGTTTAACCACATTCATTATTTAATTCAACTTACCGCGATATAAAATAAGGTGCTAAACCGTAAAAGGGTGGTACCATGTTGCCATATTTTTTATTTCACCTATTAACAGCAATAGTGATTTGCTCGGATTGTAACCACTCTAAACATCTGCAAAATGTAGAGAAGAACTAAAGCATATCCTGGCTACTGATACCTACATTTCTTGTATTCATTCCACTCATGATCAAGGAGCATCAGCACAAAGGTCAACACCTCCTTTGAAAAGCCCCAATGAGCAATAATCATTGCTTCAAAACAGAGACGCATTCGATCTGTCATGACATTCGTAACGAAGTGAACGCCAGGCGAGAAGAGCAAAGCTCGCAATTCTTCATCCTCGATCTCCTCATAAACCACCAGAATGAGTTTATTCAAATCTAATTCACCTAATTCTCTAACATCGTTTTCCATATATTCCTCCTTACGCAATCGCGAATCCCATGGGGGTGCTTTGTTTGATCGCACCATTACCCACCTCGATATGACAGTATTTTATCAAATCTCCCTGTTTTAAAACCCGACTTTTTCCTCGTCGTGCCGCCGCCTCCGTTGCAGCATTTTCTACAATGATTTTAATTTGTCCACCAGAAAGATTGAACGTGGCGGCAAGCGCCTCAAGGTTGATATCCCTCGCGCGTGGGATAGTCGCTGGTAAATGCAGCTCCCAAAGCTGGGCTCTTTCATCTTTCGCAGGCATGGGTAATTCCAGTTTTAAATGAAATCGCCGACTAAAAGCTGAATCCATATTGTCCTGTAGATTTGTGGTGGCTATCATCACTCCTCTCAATCGCTCAAAGCCTTCCAAAAAGAGATTCTGTAAACTGTTTTGCATCTGGTCAATACTGGAGCGGGTTTCATTAAGCCGGGTGGTGAGGAATTGATCCGCTTCATTCAGCAGTAGAACTGGAGGGTTATCTACCCTTCGAACTATCCGTTCAAATACATTGAAAAGTCGCCTCACATTCTTCTCACTTTCACCCACCCATTTTGACTGGAGACGAGAGATGTCCGTGATGAGAAGTTTCTTTCCTAAGTGTTTGGCTATAGCTCCTGATGCAAAGGTCTTCCCTGTCCCAGATGGACCGTGAAGCAGCATGAGAAGACCCGGCTCCTTTTTCTTTTTCGATGCACCTACTACATCCATAGCTCCATTGTACAATTGCCAATCTTGAAGCACGGCATCAACACTCTCATGGTAGCGTCCAATGGATGTGATGATGGTCTGTTTCAATTCTGGAGCCAAAATTAAATCATCCATGGTATAATTGGGATCGATCAAGGTGAAGAGATCATTACCCTTCAAGATCTGCGTCAAACGTTCCTCATCATCCACTGGAGTGTCCAGGATAATTTGCTTCATAATATCCGGGGTGGCTCTGACATCACTCCCCTTACTCATGAGAAACATATTCTCCTGGAGTTCAACAATACCGTTTTGAACCAATGGGGCATCTATACTCAAGTATTGTCTATTTCTATAGACCTCATGCTGATCTGAGCTGACAAGCTTGATCAGTTCATCAACATCGACAGTGCTGCCATCCAGTTCCTCCTTGACCAGATATGCCAGCATGGTGACTTCATTTTCATCCAGGGAGTATTCCTCCTCTATATCCTGGAGTGGGAAGACTTCGCCAGTAATACTCAATCGTGATGCGATGCGGTGTTTCCAGTTTATTACATTTAGGAGATCATTGGCATTTGATTCATCAAGCTCCTCATCATATTTGACATCCTGAAAATCATAATAGTGCAACTCTTGTAATTTGCTGGTATAAGCAAACCAATCTGAGAGATATTCTTTATTTGAAGCATAGGGCGTTTTGTCTTTTTGATTGACTTCTTCGGGCTCATCTAGCAATCGATTGATAAAGCTATTGTTAAGAGAAATATTTTCCTCCAAGAGAGAACGCTTACTATATTTGATCCGCTTGGTCGGTTCATTAATTGTTACAGCATGCAGGATTCTTTTCTTGCTGGTGTAGAGGACTTGTTTTTCCAGGAGACCGATGATAAGCTCTAGATAATCTACAGCATTAGAATCATTACCTAGTAAATCATTGATAACCTCAATCGCAGTGAAGTAGGAACTTTTATTCGTAGTAATTTGATGCCACAATCTGGCGAGGATCAGCACTTCATTTTCAGACAGCTTGTAGTCGTTTAAGGATGCATCGGTAGTAATCTTATGAAAACACCTTTTCATTTTGGGGCGTGTTTTAGCGCTCCTCTCCCCCGTCAAATGATTGATGTCATCGTGGGTGTCTAGAAATTCCCCAATTTTTGTAAGTAAATGATGTGGTTTTTGATTGTCTCGCAAGGATCCTCCTTATAATTATTCTAAAAGATAAGGGGCATAACGTCATATTCTGTCGCATACGCTAGATTAACTAATTATCATGCATATTTTCTGATCATTTTCTGATATAGTTCAGGCTCAACTACACTTGCGAAGCATTGAATAATGTTATTGGGAGTTAATCCGTCCAACCACCATTTCCACACCTGGTCACAGCATTGGGGGATTACAAGGTCACACTTATGATCAATATATGGAACCATTTTACATCCAATAATTGGATTTGTTCTGGGAAGTTCTATGAATAGTGGAGCATGAAAGTCCCTCATACCGATCTTGTTTAATTCATCTAACTTTAATTCTGGATCCAATTGCATTACTTCAGTATCAATCAGAGTGAAGATCAACCCACAGTTCTCCAAACCTGTTTCAATGCTTTCTATTTCAAATGGGTTGGTCACACAAAGAACTGGGGCAGAGATAGAGTAGAGCCATTCTCCCAGTCCATGTTTTGAATAGTGTAAAGGTATATCCTCTACCGCAAAGTTTTCTGGCAAGGATACTATTTTGGAAATCGGAGAACTTGATTGATAGATAAGAGTGTTGTGGGTGGTCCCCATGAAAAAAATGTTACCTGGCCAATGGGAAGCAAGAACTGACTCACTATCGACTAGGTAGAACTGAGAACCCTCTTTCATAACCCCTCCTCCATTGATGAAAGAGAGTTACGAGTTATAGCGTCATATTATGACGCGAGGTAGATTTTTTTAAGGAGCGATACTTTTTCTGACATCATCTCTTTTAGCTCCGGCGGCTCCAAAACCTCGGCATACTCGTTCCAGCTGAATATCCAGCTCACCAATTCGGGGCTAAGGCCGACTTGAAGCTCCAAGATGAG
>Ga0233447_1003183_pt1 | contig 10757 bp, 7 predicted proteins | sample SI_124_October20_3_FD_183014 | JGI IMG/M metagenome (GOLD analysis project Ga0233447, IMG submission 183014) | Seawater microbial communities from Saanich Inlet, British Columbia, Canada - SI_124_October2016_135_MG | ecosystem: Environmental > Aquatic > Marine > Inlet | place: Canada: British...
TGAACAGCACGCAACATCCCTTTCTAATGGCTTCATTCTTCTAAGCTGCCTATGCGGCAGTGAACGTATTTTTTGATGAACATTAAGATGTGCATATCTTCTAAGCTGCCTATGCGGCAGTGAACAATTACAACCGCCTGTAAAGTCAAATTGAAGTCTTCTAAGCTGCCTATGCGGCAGTGAACTTATCTCGGTTTGAGTGCCCTCCGTTAAAAGACTTCTAAGCTGCCTATGCGGCAGTGAACGTATTTTTTGATGAACATTAAGATGTGCATATCTTCTAAGCTGCCTATGCGGCAGTGAACGAGTAACATTATAGAGTCGTTTAGCTGATCGTCTTCTAAGCTGCCTATGCGGCAGTGAACCAGTTCTTAGCAGAAATAGAAATCTAGTTGCATCTTCTAAGCTGCCTATGCGGCAGTGAACATTTGTTGCATTGTTTTACCTTCGATTGTAACCTTCTAAGCTGCCTATGCGGCAGTGAACAATCTAAACATCAATAATGCAAAAATAAAAATCTTCTAAGCTGCCTATGCGGCAGTGAACAATTTGATATCAACGTAACAGTACAAGAATTTCTTCTAAGCTGCCTATGCGGCAGTGAACGCTGCATATGAAATTCGTATCTCCCAGTTACACTTCTAAGCTGCCTATGCGGCAGTGAACAAAGTCGTCAAGGTTTCGTTCAGTTTGGTAATACTTCTAAGCTGCCTATGCGGCAGTGAACATAGTTAAGTCTCTTCAAATGGCGGGCATGTCCTTCTAAGCTGCCTATGCGGCAGTGAACACCAGCTAATACTAGCGGTGGCGTAACTGAGTCTTCTAAGCTGCCTATGCGGCAGTGAACTAATGGGTGTATGGACAACGACAGCTCCAGATCTTCTAAGCTGCCTATGCGGCAGTGAACACGAATCACTGTATACAAGTAGGAAATGATAATCTTCTAAGCTGCCTATGCGGCAGTGAACAACTTCTATGGATGGTTGCTCCTAAAAAGAAACTTCTAAGCTGCCTATGCGGCAGTGAACAAATAGAACCACCAAGAGTATTAGAATCGTTACTTCTAAGCTGCCTATGCGGCAGTGAACATGAAGGCTTTAAGTCTGGGATATCTCTTTGCCTTCTAAGCTGCCTATGCGGCAGTGAACTGATTTTGGTCTAAAAAAACACCCCCCAGTGTGCTTCTAAGCTGCCTATGCGGCAGTGAACAGCGCTAGCCATGAGGAAAGCGGAACGTGTCTCTTCTAAGCTGCCTATGCGGCAGTGAACTAGATTCAATACCATTTCAGTTTGACTTTACACTTCTAAGCTGCCTATGCGGCAGTGAACTTTGAAACCTTTATATGCTTATAGTCCACGCTTCTAAGCTGCCTATGCGGCAGTGAACAGCTAGAAAGCTAAATATGAGCATCTAATACACTTCTAAGCTGCCTATGCGGCAGTGAACTAGTAGGAAAGATATACCTGACTCGTCTTGTTCTTCTAAGCTGCCTATGCGGCAGTGAACTATTTACTACAAACTATCTAATACCCTTTAAACTTCTAAGCTGCCTATGCGGCAGTGAACGATGTCCTGCAAGATCGTAGAGCCACGAGGAACTTCTAAGCTGCCTATGCGGCAGTGAACACCTTTATATGCTTATAGTCCACGACACATTTCTTCTAAGCTGCCTATGCGGCAGTGAACTATATGTCTCATAGTCTATATGCATCCAATGTCTTCTAAGCTGCCTATGCGGCAGTGAACAGAAGTGCATGTTGTTCAATCATCTGAAGAGTCTTCTAAGCTGCCTATGCGGCAGTGAACTAGATACAGTTGGGGAGTTCATGATGAACATTTCTTCTAAGCTGCCTATGCGGCAGTGAACACCAATGTAGCAGCAGCCGCTGTGACATTATCCGCTTCTAAGCTGCCTATGCGGCAGTGAACAGAAGATGATAGTTATCAATGATATACATGTACTTCTAAGCTGCCTATGCGGCAGTGAACTAGGAAAGATAGTTCTCTTTCTTCTTTCAATTCTTCTAAGCTGCCTATGCGGCAGTGAACCTTGTGGGTCTTTACTCTTCTTTGTATCAAATCTTCTAAGCTGCCTATGCGGCAGTGAACGTCTAAGTTGGATTCTTGTAACGTCTTTTAAACTTCTAAGCTGCCTATGCGGCAGTGAACCAATAGTAGTGCTATGAGCAATCGCATTAGCACTTCTAAGCTGCCTATGCGGCAGTGAACTTTCTAAATTCTTGAGTGTATTAATAGCCTTCCTTCTAAGCTGCCTATGCGGCAGTGAACGCTAAAGAAAAGTAAAAATCATCAGGGGGTTTCTTCTAAGCTGCCTATGCGGCAGTGAACAAAAAGAAGCTCCGAAATGGTTAAAGAAGACTCTTCTAAGCTGCCTATGCGGCAGTGAACTGTTGTATAAATTAACACATCCCACTATACATTAGCATGTTAGGTGATAGTCGCAAGGAATAACCTATTATTTTTAGCTAATCTTTATCTTACTCACTTTTAAACACTTAAAAAACATTAAAAAAAGGTTGCCCAAATCAAATTGCCAAAAGAGACCTATTTATACACCAGTTGCTAAATAATAATTAAAATTCAGGTACAGTCGCGATTGAACTTAAACCATATGTATTAAATCCTCCTGATTTTAATTCTGTCTCTTGTATTTTCTTTATGAATAGTCTAAACGATTGCTGATTCGACAAACTGATGAGTTGAACAAAAGGGAGGTTACTTCTAAATGGTTCAAAATCAGAATATTTTTTTAAGGCTTGATCAAAAGAAATCCCCTTGCGTTTTACATGTCTTCTGGCTTGACGCGCAAGATTTGTCTTTTTGCTTAACTTTTGATAGATAGCATAACCATCGACTTTAGTCGGAACGGATCTAATACCCGTGTAGTGAACAAAGTCTGTCAGCTTGCTGATCCATTTATCGATATTTAAGTGAGCTAATGTTGACTCATCCGACGCGAACAATCGACATTTACCTCCTAGGAAACCTATATTTGCGTTCGCGTTATAATGGTACTCGGGAAATGAAATACCAATTGGAATTTTTCCACCTGGATCTGCAGCCTCCACCAAGGCAAGGTGTAACTGAGTGTAAACACGTGACCAAAGTTTATATAAATTAAACACCTGATTTTCCATAAGTGTAATTTCAATATAGAATTTCATAGGACCACCTCAGTAAAGTGTATATCTTCTAAATAAGCCAAGCCCTTTTTCCCTAACTAGAAGCTGGAGACTCCAGCATATTCAATCATTTGTTTTAGCTCGCTAGCTTTCTCATTAGGTATGTCAATCTTGATATCCAATACGCCGCTTGATTTGGTTAGCATGGATGTTACCTCACCATGTCCTTTTAACTTTTCTTTTAAGATATAAGGATTCCCAAAAATTAATTTCTTTTTTCCGGTTGTATAGCGGTCCATAAAATCTTTTTTTGTGAAATTTTTTTTAGAAACGCCGCTAATTCCGCCTTTTTTAGTGAGAATTTCACTTAGGTCATGGTTCTCTTGTACCCTTTCAATTTGGAGATACAAGGCTGATAAGTAAAAGACGATCGGCTTAAATTGCCCCTTGTCATCCGTTTCGTACGTTTCTGAAGAAAATTTGCTCCTTAGTTTTTGAAGAATACCTTCTACTTGATTGTCAACGGTAATTTTCTTCATCTTACCAATCTTTTCGAATTGATGAACCAAAGTTAGCGGATCAAATTTATCTTGTTTGCTATTGACTTGAAAATTTCTATCTTGAATAAATTTAAACAGTTCCTCCAGCTCTAAGAAAAGGACTCCCCATAATTCTTTCGAAAAGTCAGAAGCAAAGGCTTTATCATCCCCCCTAATCATTCCAGTAAAAGAGTTTTGATCGGTACTACCGTTCATATTTCTAATAAAAACCAATTCATTGGTTTCGATTTTTTTTGAAGATATATCATCAAAATTAATTTTATCTTCTAAACCTGCGAAATAGTAGTTTTCTCCTTTTCTAGCTTGATAGAGCTTACGTTGATCTCCAATCAAGCGACACAAAATCCCCATGACGGTGTTTATAGTTATCGGCTGTCGTTTGAAGTTCCCAGCCTCCTTGAGACGTGTCATAGAGCCAACAAAGTTACGTCCTTTTTTGGGGAGTGGCTCATCGTTTGAGCCATCCAAAAAAGAGTTTTGCCAAGAGGCCTCATAGCTTATACAAATATACAACGGCATTATTCCCCCTATGATTTTCCATAAAAGTAAACAGCATAAGGTTGATTAGCCCCTTCTACTACATCACTCTCAGGATACTTAATCCGCATCATTTTGTGACTGTCATTATAATCTTTCTTGACATCTTCTACACACATATACCCTTTAGCTTGACGAATAGTAAGTTCTTCGATCATTCGTAGGGTCTCCTTGACAACAATATCGATAGCCTCATTGTCTAGTAATAGTCCGACTTCACCCTCTTCAAAAATTGTCCCTTTGCGCACATAATTTTCATGGAAAGTCACTTTTGGATTCCTGGTTGGATCAAGTCTTTGAATAAAGTCCTGAACGGCTTGAGAAATTTCCTTCCTTTGACTCACTTCAACATTCATAGCTGCTCGATCGAATTTGTTATCCAAGGAAATGAATTGAAGCTGCTCAATGCTTATAGAACCATAAGAAATATACTCTGTGTCGCCAAAGGTAGTTTTAGAAAACAAAGAGCTACTAACATCCTTACCTTTTTTATTTGTTTCCTTTTCCTTTGAACCAGAACGCCCCATCTGTTCAAAATTTCCTTTGTAAAGTTGATCAACAAAATCTTCAAGTAATAAGGGACTTGTTCGTTTACACTGAGTTTTTGGGACAACATAACCACGGACAAGGCCTGTAATCGAGGCCAATACAAGCCTTAAATTTTTATTTTCCGCTTTATGCAAATCAAAGGACTGATCTCGGAAAAGGTGATGCCGGATACAGTTTTGACTTATGTATAATGGAGTTTCTTTAAAATCTATATCGGTAGCTTGTTTTTTGTATTTGTAGCCATTTTCATCCTTTATTTTTCCCGATAAATTACTGTATCCACGCAGTTTAGGCAAAGTGTGATTGTCAACAGTTTTACCGTCGTCACCCATTAAGCTGGTGGGTCCATTCCAGTTTACCACGCCATAACCGCGGGCAACTATTTTAAAATCAACACTTTTAATTCCAGTTATTTTTTCCATGTTTTACTCCTTAGATCTTAATAGATGTTTAATTGACATTGATCCCACAGGCTGCTTCTCTGTGACCATATAGTAAATTGCTTCTGGATGGCGGGCAGAGTCGCCTCCGACTTTGGCTAAATCACTTGAGGTATAACTCAAATAGACAGGTGACTCTGGAGTTCTCGCTTCGTTGAGCAGAATCGTGTCTTTAAACGGTTTTTTCGCCCCTTCAATGATATTGTGATGTTTCCTTGCCATATAAGCCAGTAGGTTTTTATTACTATCGTGGATCCCAATCTCATCAATTGAAGCTGTTAAATTGTCTAGCGGTTCGTTTTCGATATAAGTATAGGCGTATTCTTCAACAAAATTAGGCAGGCTTTGCTCGTTCACTTCACATACAGCCATCTGTACAAATCGATTGTCTCCACGCAGTGAGTTTTTACTTATTTTCAGAGCCCCTTTTTCTTTAACTTTTTTAGGTGGAATCGTAATAGGAGCAACAACCTTGTCTTGAATCAATTTTACACTTTTCTTCAACGCTCCCAGTAAATCACCTTTGACCCTACTTAAGTTGTGTTCTAAACTGTAAAACTCTTCATACCATCGATATATTTCCTCTAACTTGTACACTTTCCCAGGTTTGGTCTTGGTCTGTAAAAACTCGAGCCATGCTCGCGTAGAATCAAAGATGTTCATTCGAGATAAAAATCTTGCTGAAGCTCCGTTTCTTTTACCAGAATCTATGCTCTCAGAAACAGCGATGTTTAAAACATTAGTGTTTTTATTCAATCCAAATCGGTCCAGACGTCCCAACCGTTGCAAACAACCTTCAGCATTGGTTAGTTCTGTAACCATATGATCACAACTAATATTCAAAGATGCCTGTACAATCGGCCCGCTACGCAGAACATCAAATTTACGCGTCCCACCATTCTTAAAGGAGTCAAATACCTCGTTAAACCAGTGCATTTTATCGCTTTTCTTATACTTCGAATGTAATAACACAGCGTTTTCTAAAGTATGGTTGCGAATAAAGCTTTTCTGAGCCGTTATTGCAGTATTACTGATTACAAAACTGCAACTTGGTTGCATCGCAAATAGTGGATTGGATTCATTCTCTTCTGCTTCGTCATATATAGTGAATTGGATTTTGTAATCACTTTCATTGAAAGATGGCATTTTTATAATGTTATATTTTTTTATATCTAAAAAACTTTCGGTAAAGCAGTAATTTGGAGTGGCAGATACTAATAACGTATTAGCATCTTTTCCCTGTTCTTTTTTGCACTGTACTAACTCTGCAAAAAATAAATTAAACGCCGACATGTTTATATATTCATGGTATTCATCAAATACTACATGAGCATTCAAATAATCGATAAACCCCGTCACTTTTGTATGAGTAATAATGTTGCCCAACACTTGATCAATTGTTGTGATAACAACATCACCTGAAAAATAATTTTCTTCGTTGGTTGGATTTTCCCAACTATTTGTAAATTTAAACTCGCCCGTGTTTATTTCAATTTGAGCATTGGCCAAATAGGCTTCAGAAGTAAGCTCATTAAAAATACCTTGACAAACCTGAACTCTGGGGCAAATCCAAATAATTTTATCGGCATTTTTTAACTTTGCCCACTCTAAAGCGATTTTGGTTTTACCGCAGCCAGCAGCCCCAGATAAAACAGCAACATCGCTAGCGGTTTTGAGTTTTTCTGCTATAGATGTTTGTTTTTGATTCCTTTCACTATTATGGTATTTATGATTAAAGTAGTTTAAACACTGTTGGATATGCTCTGATAGTGTTGATTCATTATTCAACTTTTCCTGAACAATTTTGTCTAAAGTTCTTTGTGATATATGTTCTGATAGTGACTGTGCAATTAGGGAAGAAATAAGACGATCAGCTGTAACTAAAGCAGCTCGTATTATATTATTTGTTGAGTTTTTCTTTATATCATCCGTGTATTTTTTGATATTTTCGTTTTGATTGTAGGCTTTATATTTTGGTAGAATAAGTTTATCTAAGGTATTTAACTTATCATCATCTAACACCAAATTGTTAGGAATGAACTTAGTTAAAAGTGAGAGTTCGGTCTGACGGTAATTGACATCTATTTTTGAAACTTCATGAATACACTTCGTTGCGCTATTCACAAAACTTCGCCAATCTTGTTTCTTTAGATTATTGCAAAACTTTGCATAGATATCATTGAGGCTGTTGTAGTCATCTTTGCGAAATGGCTTCGCATGATGCCAATAAATAGCATGCTCTATCGATCGCTTATTAAGCGAATTTACTGTTTTATTTTCAGGTTGTTCGAGTATGTTAAATAACAACAAAGAAAGCTCATTGTGCCTTGGATGCTTTTCAAAACTAAACTTCTTTTTATCAATATGCTCACCATCGTCAACGACCCGATCCTTTTTGGGGGGACCTGTGACCCAGTCTTGAAAATGTGAGTCAATTTTTCCAAGGTCATGTAAGCACCCGGCTATAAACGCTGCTTCGGCAAGCGCTTTTTTTTCAGGTATTAGAGCTTTGATTAGCAACTCAGCAATATAACCAACCGCAAAAAGATGCTCGGATAATGAATGCTTCTGTGTATTGGCATAAAGAAGGTTGTTATCTTTCATAGTAGGTTCATCCGTAAAAAGTTTTTTTTGAGTAATATTTACTGGAACAAAGCCTGCTGAATTAAATTCTGATTCACTCCCGACGATCCATGTTAACTCACTCCGTTTTCGAGACCTTATTCGATGACAGGCTACAGCAGTATTCTTTGAGGCTGTCGCTCTAAGAAGTTTTTTAACCGCAAGTAAACCATCTTCGGTGATAATGGTTTGCCAAGTGCGATCGCCAATTCGGTTAGCAAAAGCATCTAACACACGGCGTGTACGTCTAAGAGCTTTTTTTTTGCACTGACTGATGAAAGTAACAATCATAACTGCTGCTCCACTTTGAAAAAGCTGTTTAATGCCTGTTCTTTCACCTGATCAAACATAAAGTCAAGTGCATGGTAATCAGTAAACTTTTGTATAATCAGTTGGCGAAACTCTTGTTCTTCAATTTTTTCTTTGGCGCAAATAAAAGCCCAAGGCAAAACAATGGCATCTTTAATCAAATCTGCAACATCAAAAACTAAGGCACCACGTCTTGTTTTACCATGCATTACCGCGAAACTATGAGGAATACCCAAAACCCATAAAGTGCAAGCCGCCAATCCATATGCCAAGTAGTTCCCATGATTTAGGAATCCATTCGCCAAGTCTGAGCTATCGTGTTGTCGTCGAAATCCATCTAATTTCGTACATTTCGCAGAGTATTTATAAAGCTGTCTCGCAACTAATGCTTCACCCGATAACAAATCGCCAACTTTTTCAGACTTAGTTATGTGCTTATCGTATTTACTAAACGCAGTTTGTACTGTTACATCATCGCAGTTAAAGCCTTCTGATGCCAAATTTTGGTCATGTTTCCATACCTTTTTTAGAAACTCTATACGTTTTCTTTGAAAATGCTTCGCAACGGTCAATCTTGAATGCTCATCAAACCAAAATTTCAACCAACCTTGCACATATTCCGTAGGTCGATATTCGTTTTGCGGAGATAGCCACTCAATTTCATTCCCTGCAAATAGCGGCGTCCCCCCACCACCGCAAAATCCAACAAGAACACCGGCGCTTGCTAGCATTCGCATGGCAGCTTGAGTTAACGAAGTCCCTATTCCTAATAATATGACGGTCGTATTTGCTATGGGAATATTCCAATAGTAATTTTCCCCATTAATTTCATTGAGATACAACACTCGCCCATCTTTTTGCATTACACGACATTTTTCCAGGTAATAAATATTAGCTCTTTTAGAATGGAGAATTGCTTTTAAATTGGTGAGTTGCTTCATTTTCTCCCTTATACTATGGATATACTAACCACATGGTTCAGAACTATTATGATCCCAAATATCAGATTACATAATACATTATTGAATCCGAACACGTTTGGATTGAAATAAGAACACACATTCAACATTAAATAAAAATCAGGTAGCCGATCTACAGCTAGCCTAACCTCCCTATTCTCACTACCGCAATTGAACCGAATACCTGGCATTCCACGAAAGGTATGCTCAAAAGCACAGAATTCGAGTCTAGAGACATCATGAGTTGGCTAAAGTTTAGTCTGGCTGCCTCTTGGGCAAATTCGATCAGTGAGCTTAACCTTTTAAGTTCCATCTTTAATCCGCTTAGCTTATTAAAAAGCTTTATTTATTTTAATTTATTTACAAATAAACTTCAAGAAAAAATAGTAGTAAAGTAAAAACTAAAATTAGTTTAATATATAAACAAAAAATCAAAATTAGTTTACTACATAAGATAAAGATCCAACTACAAAAAAAGACTCAAAATAAGGTATATCGGTACTCCAAAAAATTTTAGAAATTGGCATAACCCATTTTTCCTTTTGGTACACTGGCGGTGCAATGCAGTGCAATATGCACCATCACGATTCAACACAAACCAATAGTAATAAATCTTTAACTCATTTATGATTATAATCATAGCGGTTGGATGGTGTTGGTTAAGTCGGCGTTCCCCCTCCCTCATAACCCGTGGGTCGTAGGTTCAAGTCCTACTTGCCCCATATTTTTAATTAACTCTGGTACAGTAATATTTAACCAGAGTTAATTATATCAAAATTTTTCTCCTCTTGCCTTCATTGAAAGATTATTCCACTCATCAACTAGATCGCATACTTCAGGCACAAGAGACCTCCTCAAAAGTTTCCATTCTTGAGATACAGCTAATATTGTTGAAAAAAATGACGGTTACTCAAAAATAAAAAAAAGTTTGACGGAGAAATGGAGCTATTGTCAGACCAAGTCTAGTCAATTACATTTTACTCCCATTCTATTTCCCAATTTGATCCTGAAAAATATTTTTTTAAATTTTCATAATTTTCAACCCAATCATCATAACCTAATTCCGAATCTTTAGAAGGTTTATATAAAATAAGATATCCTCCGATATTTTCTTTATCATCTTGAATATAAATAAGCCAATTCTTATGGTCTCCCTTTATTATTTTACCATACTTATTAATTTTAATATTTTCCATTTTTCACTCCAATAAAGTAATATGATTGTTTAACATTGGTTTTTGTGTCACTTGATCTATTATTTCTAAATGACAATGGGCTGTATATGGAGAATGTTTTCCAGCTAATGAATTCATATCAATTCTAAAATTGCTTTTCTATATTGATTAATCTACCTTGGAATTCCTTCAGGTTTTAGAAACATACATCCTTAATTAGTCGCCCCTGAAAAACTAAAAAAACTCTGTTTTTATAGAGAAAAAAGATGATTTTAAAGCAATTTTTTGATATAAAATTTGCAAGAAAATGATTATTAACCCTATAAAACCTTGCAAATTTTATTATGAAACCATCTAAAACAAACAATCAACAAAATCTTCTTTTCCGACAACGTTTATCTAATTTATTAAACCCAAGACATACTCTTGTTATTTTATCAGGACTTATCGATTGGGATGATT
>Ga0233447_1003191_pt1 | contig 10732 bp, 14 predicted proteins | sample SI_124_October20_3_FD_183014 | JGI IMG/M metagenome (GOLD analysis project Ga0233447, IMG submission 183014) | Seawater microbial communities from Saanich Inlet, British Columbia, Canada - SI_124_October2016_135_MG | ecosystem: Environmental > Aquatic > Marine > Inlet | place: Canada: British...
CAACATAATTTTATCTCTCACTCTCAGTCGACACAGTACGTACTGTACAGTCCAGATTGCTGACTGTCAATATTTAAGAATAAAAGCAAATTGACTCACAAATAATGTAACCGCAGCTACCCTTCTGCCCTCCAAACCTTACTGCCTTGGTGTAATGGATCTAATCTTCTGCCAAAGTAACGCTTTGGGTATTTCGATTGATAGTGCCTGCATACAACGCTCTATCCAGCCATCTTCTGTCTGTATACGGTCAACCGCCTTGTTGAGATCTTTTACAATAGACCCTCCATAGGCCCCTTCAGCTTTTGCTATTGCTGCTTGCATCTGCTTTTTTCCCGGCTCCATCATTGCCAAGTCGATGAGATCCCTGCTAAAAACTGCGTCATCCCTCCAACGATCTGAGTTTGCAAGCAGTTTGCTGGCAACCATATCTAGTGCTGTTAGCGTAGCGATACCACAAATTTCATTTTTTGGGGTCGGTTGTTCGAGCTGTATACGCCCCTCCAATACAATCTCAAATTTAATAGGTGTATCTTGCACCTGCAGCATAGTTCTGATGCCGTACTGATCGGCTCGAATCGGTCTAATCTGTTCAGGTGCTGCAACGCCTGAATGAAAAATGGTTGCTATTCCGCTGGGGCTGGTTAGCCTTTGTCGTAGTTCTCTGTAACACTGAATTTCTGAAATCAGAAAGTCGATATCAACGGATTCTCGATACTCCCCGTAACGAAGTGCGATTGCTGTCCCTCCACCAAACAGGCATTGGTTCTCTCGCAATAGTGGGCCATTCAGGGCTTCCAGTATTTGACTGATATGCTGATGGTGCAATCGATTAAACAAGCGGCTCTCCTTTACGGAAGGCTATACACAGCGCGTCAATCAGGTCACGCTCTTGAGAATCTACCTGCTGAAGATCTAGGTGTCGCCAGTTGCGCTCATAGAGGCTAAGCGTCTCAGTCGGGGTTAGCTCCGTTGTCGTGTGTAACTGCCATGCAAGCTGTTTAAGCTGTGGATAATCTGCAACCTGAATACGGGCGGGGATCCACCCTTTTCTCTCATTTTGACGCTCTTCCAGGGGTAGATCAGCCGGTAAGGCTAGAGTAAATTCCATACCCAACACTGCAATTACCTGAAGGTAAGCCGCCATAGCAACAGACGGTTCACCTTTTTCGATTCTATACAGGGTTACTCGTGATAACCCTGCCGCCTCGGAGGTTGCAATCGCGCTGATTTTTTGCTGTTTTCTATGCGCCTTAATCTGCTGACCGAGCAGGGTAAGTTTGTTTGCGGTTACAGCATCAATTTTTGGTAATCTTGCAGGCATTCGTTTCTCATTCTATACAAAATTATATTTTTGTCAATGATGAGAAACCTTTTACGGCTGTTCGGGGCAGATAGGGGGGGGTTAAGTGGCTGATTATACGTCTCACCCCCATCCCAGCCTTTCCCCTCAAATGGGGAAGGAGCCAAAAATAGAGCCATAAGGCGGATTCAACCCTGAAGTGCAATTTTTTCTGCCTCTTCGATCATCTCAACTACCTTTTGGTAGCTGTGGATAAAATATGCCTTGAATAGGCTATAGTCTCCAGTTTCGTAGTAACTGACTATAGCCCCTAAATAGGCTTTGACTTGCTCTTCATCAGGTATATAGATCATGCAGTTGGCCTGCTTGAGCACAACATTGAGCATGACTCGTGCCGTACGTTTATTGCAGTCTGTAAAATATTGCAGGTACGCGAGGTTGTTGTGGATATAGATGGCTTGGTCAAACGGGTTATCGATGGCTTCACTTATGGTAAATAGGTGGTTAAGTCCTTGATCCAGCCTTGCCTTTGTAGAGAGAGGTATGTAGTTACAACCGGTAATAGCGACCTCTTTATCCCTTGGTGTGGCACGCTCTGCATCTGCTACCATTTCAGCTGAGAGGATGTAGTGTAGGTCTTTGAGGGTCTGTTTGGTTGGCTGCAGCTCTTTGCTGATAATCTGATCATAAGCATCTCTCAAATTGAGGATCATTTTGGCATCACTGTATTTTTTCCCACCTGCTGTTCTTCCATATTCGATCAGAGCCTGGGTATCCAGCTTATCGTAGGTATTGCCCTCGATCAGGGCTGAGGTGTAGATAAAATCAAAACCAAACTTTTCAACGTAGCTTTGGTTGTTGAGAAATTTGTCCAGAGGTACTTTGCGACACAACTCTTCCAGCAAGCGAGTCTCATCTTTGGTGAAGATCTCTCTATGTGTCTAAAAAATCTGGTTGATATTTGATCATTCTTTGATTGGTTGATTAGGGAACAAGTTGGGAGTTGTCAGTTGTCAGTTGCCAGTTGCCAGTTGCCAGTTGTCAGTTGTCACAGCTTTGACAAAAGCAACTTTATCCTATCATCCGATCTGCAAATTTTTCCAGCTGAGGCTGGTATGCTTTGGCTCGGTTGAGTGCATCCGTCAGAATTTCGATTGACTCTATGTATTCATGCACCATCTGGTTTCTGAGCAGCCGTATTTCTACCCACTCTTCTGCTGATGGGATCATGTTCAACCTTTCTACCAGTGACAGGTTTTCATAAGCTGTTTTTATCTGCTCCCCATTAGCAAGTAACCATGCCGGTAGAAGTTTGTCTCCTACCGTATCCTGAAGTCGGCAGAAGCGGCTGGTAAAGGCCTCTAAGTTTGCTGCAAATTGTGGATCTCTAAGTTGTTCCTCCAGCATCTCTGGATGCAGCACACCATCAGCCTGCGAAAAAACTTGGCTAGATGAGTAGGCCAGGTGATCAATCTCTTTTTTGATGACACGAGCAAGGAATTGTAATCGCTCTTGTAAGTCCGATGGCGTCATAGAAGTACCCCCTGTTCTATTGCAACATCGTGAATAGGTTGCTTTTTTAGGTTTGGAGAAAGGAGCACAATATCAAACTTTAACCCATGGTTGGCTATCATCAATTTTGCAGCCAGTTTGGCTGGTAGTACTGCTGGGTGGTCAACTACTTCCTGCACCTCAATTAATAGATCAACATCCCCTCCTTTTATTTGATCATCAAGCCGTGATCCGAACAGACGAATGGCTATATTTTCACCGAACAGCTGTTTGGCCTCTTTTTTTATCTGATCAATTTGTGTTTTTTTCAATCTCATGTATCAAGAGTTCTTCCTTCAGTAAGTTTTCCAGGTCGCGGTTGGTGGACAGAATTTCCATCATGCTCAGGTATTCTCTAAACTGCTTTTCCTACCACTAACCACACGAAAAGCACGAACAAGGCTTTACTTGGTTATGAATCTTTTGGTTGTTGCTTTTAGGTGGCTGCCGATACCTTGTCAGTATGGAAAGAGTGAGCCAGGGATAAGGTGAACGGTGTCAGTCAACAAAATGCGTGTTTTCAGACATGCAATTATCACTGTTTTTCTGCCTCTTCAATCATCTCAACTACCTTTTGATAGCTGTGGATAAAATATGCCTTGAATAGGCTATAGTCTCCAGTTTCGTAGTAACTGACTATAGCCCCTAAATAGGCTTTGACTTGCTCTTCATCAGGTATATAGATCATGCAGTTGGCCTGCTTGAGCACAACATTGAGCATGACTCGTGCTGTACGTTTATTGCAGTCTGTAAAATATTGCAGGTACGCGAGGTTGTTGTGGATATAGATGGCTTGGTCAAACGGGTTATTGATCGTCTCACTTACGCTAAACAGGTGGTTAAGTTCTTGATCTAGTCTTGTCTTGGTTGCTAGTGGTATGTAGTTACAACCGGTAATAGCGACCTCTTTATCCCTTGGTGTGGCGCGCTCTGCGTCTGTTACCATTTCAGCTGAGAGGATGTAGTGTAGGTCTTTGAGGGTCTGTTTGGTTGGCTGTAGCTCTTTGCTGATGATCTGATGATAGGCATCTCGTAAATTGAGGATCATCTTGGCATCGCTGTATTTTTTCCCGCCTGCTGTTCTTCCGTACTCAATCAATGCCTGTGTATCCAGCTTGTCGTAGGTATTGCCCTCGATCAGGGCTGAGGTATAGATAAAATCAAAACCAAACTTTTCAACGTAGCTTTGGTTGTTGAGAAATTTATCTAGAGGTACTTTGCGACACAGCTCTTCCAGTAACCGAGTCTCATCTTTGGTGAAGATCTCTCTATTGTCTAAAAAATCTGGTTGATACTTGATCATTCTTTGTTTGGTTGATTAGGGAGCAAGTTGGGAGTTGAAAGGAAAACGCTCTTTGGGTCGAACCTGCGTTCTTTGTTTTTCTACCACTAACTGCACGAAAAGCACGAACAAGGGCTTTACTTGGTTATGAATCTTTTGATTGTTGCTTTTGGGTGGCTGCCGAAGTTTACCAAGAGTCCTAGTTTTAGGTTGGTGGCTTTCATGTAGTTTAGGATTTGGGCCTGATGCTCTGGTGCGATCTCTTTTACTGCTTTTAGTTCTATGATTATTTTGTTGTAGCAGATGAGGTCTGGCTTGTAGGTCTGTTTTAGAGGCTTACCTTTGTAGAGGATGGTGAGTGGTTGCTGGGCTTGGTATGGGATGCCTCTATTGTGCAGCTCTTGTTCTAGGCACTCTTGGTAGACTGCTTCAAGGAAGCCTGACCCGATTTCTTTGTTGACTTCGTAGATTGCGCCTTGAATTTTGTAGGTTTCTTCTTTGTAGAGTAGTTTCATTTTCTGCCATAAACTAACTTCTTTTCCTACCACTAACTGCACGAAAAGCACGAACACGGGCTTTTTTAGGTTATGGTAGACTTTGTGACTGGCTTTTTAGATGGGTAGATAAAGGTGGTGAGGATATTGAGATACCTTGATTTCTGTGCCTTCAGCTTTAACTGAATACCTCATCTAGTGTGTTTGCTTCGAGTATGTTGTCTCCCCAGATCTCTAGCTGTTCTATTGTTGCTTGGGTGATTTTCTCTTCAGCCCACTCTGGAAGGTCGCCAAATCTTTTTTGAATCAAACGTGCCAGCAGGTGCCCTTCTCCTTGTTGCATACCTTGTTGTATTCCGAATTCCGCCCCCAGCTGGTAGGAGGGTAGTTCACTCTGTTTGATTTGGCTGAGCATTTTCTCTTCCTCTTTTAGTATCTGTTGCAGATCCCGATTGGTGGATAGTATTTCCATCATGCTCAGGTATTCTCTGAACTGTTTTTCGTTGTCTGCTGTCAGTTCCTGTAGTCTTTGTATCAGGAAGTGTAGCATTTCACGGGCGGGCTTTCCTTTGAAATCGCAGAGGATTGCTAACACCAGGGCATCCGGGTTGTTTTGGGCGATCATGGTTTGGCAGTCGACTTTGTGCATGTCGATGATCTGGTAACGGTAGTCGAGTCCGGCTTGCTGTATGCCATGTTCCATGGTTAGCGGACGCTTTCCTATGTAGACGAGGTATTGCTGTATCTCTTCTTCTCTGTAGGCATGTATGATGTCTGTCCGGTAGCGCAGCATCCGCACTGGCATTGCCGGGTCGTTGCTGTTCTGGATTTCGATATGGAGGATGAAGGGGCCATCTTCTCCTTTCATGCGAGCTACGAGGTCTGCTCTACGCTCTTCTGTACGTTGGTATTCTGTCTCTAGAATCTCGGCTTCATCTACTTTTAGGTGAAACAGGATTTGGGCGATATCGACGGCTATCCGTTTGAGGATCTGTTTGGATACGATGTCTTTTTCGTTGGGCATATTTTTAGACGGGTGGGACTAAGCGTGTCTAGACGTTCGAAATAGCTTTTTTAGTGAGCTTTCGTGCCTTTCGTGGTTAATATGCTTTTTTGTAGCAAGGGGGAAACGGTTACTTGATTGCTGCATATGAATTTTGGCTTGTCTTCTTCAGTTTAGGCGTTCATTGCAAGTATGGAAGTGGAGCAACTCAAACAGCAGCGGTGTTTTTCGGATTTGTCTGTGGCTCGGCAGCCCTTTTCCTACCCGCTCGGTCTCTGCCAGCCCAAAGAACAGGGCAAAGCGCTCGATAGATCTGGTGGTGTAGACACTGTTAATAATCTCATCTGGCTCTCTGTAGGCACAGTCGTCAGGGTATACCTCTTGCATTATCATGGGGAAGGCCTGAATCATCCGCTCTGTGTAGAACTGCTCTGGTTTCCACTCACTTCCAAACTGTTGCAGTAGGTAGAGGGTAAACAGGAAAGAGTGTTGGATGATGTTGAACTCATCGTATCCATCACGGAAGCCCCAGTTGAGCTTTGTGGTGTAGGCCTTGAGGAGGGGGAGGTAGATACCCGCTATACCCTGCTGTTTGAGAAGTTTTTTGCACTTTGCTGTGGTTACAAAGCGCCCCTTATACTTTCGGATGAGGCCAGCCATTTTGCCGGTTAGGCGCAGCGCATGAAGCACATTGAAATCGGTTTCGCTGGTGAACTTGCGCATATAGGCGTGATCATCATCCCAGTATTGGTCTGCTAGATTACGACAGAGCTTAATTGGGAGGTTTCCTTTGGCGGTGGCTTTTGCCCCCTCTTCCCCTAGCGCCTCAACCAGTAGGTTAAAGAGGGTGAGGATGGGTGCTTCTGGTTGTTTGGAGAGCTGCTCTGTAAAGCTGATGTGGTGCGGTGAGTCGTATGGGGCATGGAGAAAACGATGTATCTGATCGGGACTGAGGCCCACGAAGTCATCTATTACTCTACTGTTTTGGAGATGGCTCTGTTGTGCCAGAAACTGGTTGGTCTCCTCCAGTGACTCAAACTGTTTGTCTTCAAGCACTTTCTGAATGGTGTTGCTTGTGGAGGTGGGTGTTTCTGGGCGCGCGCTCTGCATGCAGCATTTTTTGTATTTGAGGCCGCTGCCACAGGGGCAAGGATCATTTCTGCCGGTTTTCACTATCTGCTACCTTCCATCATACGAACCAGAGCAACCAGTTGCTGGTCTTTGCCCTCTGTTTTTAGTATTTGTGGGCTCAGCTCTGTTTTCAGTTGCCTGGGGCTCATTGTCATCATCTTGCTACCGAAGGTGATGAGTGTTCGAATGCCCATAGTACTATTGACTGGACTCATGATCTGCTGCGGCTCTCCCGGTTGCACCAGAAGAAAATCGGAGAAGATCGGTATTGTGCGATACCCTTGATGCTGCAGCTGTTGTTCTGCCGCATAAAGGGGATTGATATTATGATTGGGGATCGAATTCCCCACGCTACCGCCACACTGCACACGCTATCTTGTGTGGCTGTAGTCGTCTTTAGGCACCCACTACAATGGCTACCGCACGCCTGTGTCATTGAATAACCATGCGTTACCTCATTTACGGTTTAGGACTTTACATGGCATATTATCTAAGTCAAAAATTTTTTCGCTATCCCCTAAGATTGGCCATCTTGACTTGACCAGCCTGCGGCTGTTCGGGGCGGATAGGGTGGGGTTAAATGCTTGATTATGCATCTTACCCCCATCCTAGCCTTCCCCCTAAATGGGGAAGGAACTTCTGCATATTTCAATGCATTACCATCATACTAACTGACTGAGCTTTGTGGGTAATTCAGGAATAAGTATGCATAACCTCGTTTACAACCGAGAATTCTACAGGAGCCATACAGAAATTGCCAGGCAAAGAAAAAGGGGCTACCAGATTACTGAGGAGTGTACTACCGTCATACTTTTTGCTGATTACTGAAAAATATCTTCTAAGGTTTCTGCATCAAGAATTTTATCAATCCAATGGTTGAGCTCTGTTTCTGTGGCTTGGCTGATTTGTTCTTGTACTGGACTGGCTAGCTTTCCGAAACGGTGGGTTAGCAGTCGGCTGAGAACTCGAGCTGCTTCTTGCTGCATACCCTGTTGCATGCCCTGTTGCATGCCCTCTTCTGCCCCTAGCTGATAGGAGGGAAATGTTTTTATGTCTATTTGGCTTAGCATTCTCTTTTCCTCTTCCAGTAGTTGCTGTAAATCTCGATTGGTTGAGAGTATCTCCATCATGGTAACGTACTCTCTGAACTTGGCTTCGTTGTCTGCGGTTAACTTCTGCAGCCTATGCAGCAGGAAGTGTAACATTTCACGCTCTGGTTTGCCTTTGAAGTCGCATAGCACCGCTAATACGATGGCATCCGGGGTATCTTGGGCGATCATGGTTTGGCAATCGACCTGGTGCATATCGATGATGGTGTAGTTGTATTTGAGCCCTTTTTGATGGATGTGATCCACCATACTGAGATTCTTCTTGCCAATATAGACCAGGTATTGGTGTATCTCCTCTTTCGGGTAGTGGGCCATGATGCCTGTGCGGTATCGCAACATTCGCACTGGCATGGTTTTATCGTTGCCGTTCTGGATTTCGATGTGGAGTATGAAGCTCTCTCCTTCTCCTTTCATCCGTGCAACGATGTCTGCTCACCGATCTTCTATCGTTTGATATTCGGTTTCCAGGATTTCTGCATCATTCACTTCCAACTCAAATAGTATTCTGGCAATATCCAGTGCTAACCGTTTGAGCAGTTTTTTAGAAATAATGTCTTTGTTTCCCATTGGTTTTTATTGTACCACCAGAGCCGCTCTTTCTGCTCAGTATACCGAAGGGGCAGGCTGCCCTTGTTTCACTGAGCTACATCCCGAGACCTTTGACCTATCCCCTAAACGATCTACTCCAGCAGCTCTAATAAAGCTGGGTGCCAAATTGATTTTGGGATACTTCCCATTTTCTTGCTTAAGCGAACTTTATCAACACTACGAATCTGATCCAGTAAGATACGAGCTTGCTTACCATTAAATTTAGTTGTTGGACGACAACCTAATGGTTGGCCTTTGCTAGTGATTGGGGCTATTAAAACTCGTGGAAGAGAGCTATTCATGTCACTTGGGGAAATAATCAGACAAGGGCGTGTTTTACGAATTTCACTGCCGCGAGTTGGGTCAAGCTCTACCCAGTAAACCTCTCCTCGCTTCACCATTCCCACTCTTCCTCTTCTTCAGGAAGAACCACAAAATCTTCCCATGGGTCACTATCCAACTCAACTTGGTAGCCGTCGAACCAGCCCTTTCGTGGCTGTTCTTTAGAAGGAGATATTACGATTTCATGGTCTCTCATCGTCATTTCAACCTCCCCCTCAAGCCCAGTTTCAGCAAGAAAAGAAGCAGGAATAATGACCCCTTTTGAGTTCCCAATAGATCGTATTGCTGCTTTCATGGAACTTCTCCTGTCGGCTGAAATGCATGTTGCAACATAATTATAACATGCCGGAAAAAGAAATCGGCTATAAATCGGCTGACGTGAGGGTGAACTAATGCCTTGGAAACAGCTCTTCGAGGGTATTGGCTTCCAGGATGCTTGAGGCCCACTGCTCCAGTTGATCTGTTGTGGCATTTTCCAGCTTTTGGGTTGTCTGTAGATCAAGCGGGCCAAATTTTTTCTCGATCAGACGCACCAGGAGGGCGACTTCTCCCTGCTGTATGCCTTGTTGCATGCCCAGAGCCTGGGTATCCAGCTTATCGTAGGAATTGCCCTCGATCAGGACTGAGGTATAGATAAAATCAAAACCAAACTTTTCAACGTAGCTCTGGTTATTGAGAAATTTGTCCAGAGGCACTTTGCGACACAACTCTTCCACTAACTGAGTCTCATCTTTGGTGAAGATCTCTCTATTGTCTAAAAAATCTGGTTGATACTTGATCATTCTTTGTTTGGAGACGATGTCTTTTTTGTTCATGGTGACAGTGTAGCTTTACTGGTCATATCACCCATCAGATGCTTTGTAGTCCGTATTTTGAGCCAGCTCCGAGTTGATAAAGAATAAGGCGCGGACTCAACCCTGCAGTACAATTTTTTCTGGATTCAACTATAAACCTAGCACTTTGATTTCATCTACCTTAGAAAAACCTTGGTCATGGGTAATCAGCGCTGCGGATTGACTATAGATCGCGCTCGCCACTTGAATGGCATCAGGCAATTTTAGTTGGTAACGTACTCTGATTCTTGCGGCCATGAGTGAAAGCGCTGCGTTCATCTCTTGAAACTGCCAATTTGGACTGGCTGTTAATAACTGATAGTAGCGATCTGCCAGAATCTCATTACCATGTTTAATTGGCCCTGCAAGCACTTCTGCCAGAGTCACTACAGAGATGACCGCACAATACTCGCCAGAGTCGATCTTTTCAAACAGCGGACGAAAAGGATCGAGCAGTGTTTGGTGCCCCTCCAATAGATAGATAATGGGTGCCGTATCCATCATCACCTTTGCACCAACAGGCATTGTGGTTAGGTCAATCACTCCCATTCGTCCCGATATCCACGAATGGTTTGCTGAACGTCATCTCCCCATAACCCTGCACCCGTCCCACAAAGATCAAATAGCTTCAATCCTTTGCCGGTATCATCCACTCGCTGATCCAAAGGCACCAGCGCTGCATAGGGTATACCGCGCTTTTTGATGATGGATGCCTCACCTGCATAGGCACGGTCCAATAGTTCAGGAAACCTTCTTCTTGCAGCCTCTGACCCCATTTCCAACATAATTTTATCTCTCACTCTCAGTCGACACAGTACGTACTGTACAGTCCAGATTGCTGACTGTCAATATTTAAGAATAAAAGCAAATTGACTCACAAATAATGTAACCGCAGCGTAACTATTCAGAGGTGTTAACGGAAAATAACCCTTGACAGGGTTTTTCAGTAAAAACGTGATTTTCACCCTACTCCCGCACCTCTTGCTTATACTGTTCTCAGTCGCCCATAAACTGCCTGCACAGGCTATCATTTGATGGAGTAGTCCTGCGGGTCATCTCTGTAGCTTAAAGTCGCTTATATCGCTACTACAGGCGA
>Ga0233447_1003192_pt1 | contig 10728 bp, 25 predicted proteins | sample SI_124_October20_3_FD_183014 | JGI IMG/M metagenome (GOLD analysis project Ga0233447, IMG submission 183014) | Seawater microbial communities from Saanich Inlet, British Columbia, Canada - SI_124_October2016_135_MG | ecosystem: Environmental > Aquatic > Marine > Inlet | place: Canada: British...
CGTGTATTCTCATACACCAACGGTCTTGTCCTTTCTTCCAAAGTTTAACCACATCATCATCTAAGTCCCTTAGTTGGGATACATGATATTTTAAGTACGTATCGTCTTCAATTGACATCTTCATTCTCCTTTAATAAAATTACAGGTTTTTTAGACAGGACAGGTTTCCACTTGCCTTCTTCTTCATCGAACCACTCTGCTATTAATAAGTATTCTTCATTCATCTTCAGCCTCATCTAGTAACTCAATTTCTTTCCAAGTAATTAAAGTAGCACCAATAATCTCATCAAAGACTTTCATAGCATCTTCCTTAGATTCAAAGTCTTTTTCAAATTCTACATCATCGTCATTGTAAATAGTGACTTGGTAATCACCAGTATCATCATCATATTTGAAAACTTCAACACTGAGAAACTTCTTATCAGCCTCATTCTGGTCACCAAAGTCTAATTTAGTTTCTTTAATAATTTTATTCATCTTCATTCTCCTTAAATATCCATAAAACATTCGTGTTGACAATCAGAACAACATGTACATAACGTATCTGGCATGTTGTTAATTTCTTTTTGAAATGGGCAAGGGTGAGGTTTAGTAGCCTTATTGCGCATACAAGAAGTACATAAACCAGGCTTGTCCTTTTGTTTCTTATCGATGAATTCATTAACAACCAAAGCAATTGATAATGATAATGCTTCAAAGTCCTCCGTTGTTAAATCATATACTTCTTGGATATTTTTTTCAGTGTACATACTCTTACCTTTACTGTAATTGTACACTTCAAATCTATTCATAAACTTACCAGAGTCAAACTCTGCATTAGCCATTATATTTCCAACAACCATCATATTATTTCCCCTTCAATGAAAGTCCTAATGAAAGTCTTATCTCAGGAACAATTGATACTGTTGGCACAACATCCAAAGTGGCTACATTGTAAAACACACCATCGTTATCTAAGTATATCCCCAAAACTACACAAGATGTTGAATCCAATAGTACGGCATCACCACGTTCAAATTTAGGTTCTAACTTATTTAATTCTATTAATTCTGATTGACTAATCATATTATTTCTCCTTTTTTATTTTAAATCTTTTCAATAATTTTCATTCATGTACATTTCTCGAGTCTCACCTGGACCCATATTCATTTCACGTCCTAACCATTTTTCAAACTCTGTATAGAACTCAAACTCTTGTAGTTGTTTCTCTGATTCAAATTCATCACAGAAATAAGATAAGTTATCCCAATCCTCTCCAGTTAAAATTGGAGCAGATAGTTCTTGCCAAGGTTCATCGCCGAAGATATCAATTCGACCACCACAATAAGGTTCATATTCTTTAATCTTATCAGACTTACCGCCGAAGGCAAAGTGTTTCCAAGTGAATGGGATATTATGCTTCTCGTACCAATGATTCATCGGCCCCATCATATTTGTACTATAACTAAACATCTTTAAATGTATATCCTACGTTTTCTAATGACATTACACACGACACTAATGTCATTCCACAGCCATTTATTCGCGAAAGACCGTAATAGAGGTCTTCTTCGCCCCATACAATACCAAAGAACTCAAACTCGTTACCCGCTTCATCTACAGCAGTTTTGCCAATGGTATCCTCGTATTCTTCTACGAGTTGTTTAAATGTTGTTATACTCATTTCATTCTCTCTTTACGTATTTTAGTTATATTAACATATAATGTATATTGATAATACATTGCACCTCTTACAATTCCTTCATATCTGTTTAACTTTTTGTTATTGTTATGCGTATTATACTACGTAAAATTAAACAAAACAGCCTAATTACTTAAAATGGTGGTTATATGTTATCCCTTTTCCCACTTGTAAACACTACCCGATGCTGTCTCAAACACAACAGTTCTAATATCGTTTTTTGTACTATCAGAACGTATATTAGTCACAACATTTGTTCTGTACCATTCTTTTAGATTTTCAACTACTAGTACAGCACCAATAGTTGGTTCTTGTATTGATGTGAAATCTAATTCTACTTTATGTGATTGTTGTATCTTATCGAAGTTTGGGCTTAATGCTTGCGTATGTCTACCGTGTGATAATTTAACCCCTAGTGCATGTCTATCTTCACTACCTTCAATTTTAGTTAGTCTGTACATATAATCTCCTACACTTTTATGCGCTTAATAATGCAGATATTTACATTTTTATGCGCTTAATAAGGTGCATTACTTACTTTAGCATTCTTGTAGTTGAACCAATCAAAAACTTCGAATGGTGTTTTGCCTTTTACAGTTTCCATAGCAAAGTTGTGCATTAGTTTATTAAGATACTTTACTGCTGTGAGCCCAGTATCTGCGTTTGGTGTAGTCCACTCAAACATATCCTCGAATGCTCCTGAGTTGTACAATTTGTAATACGTTTTTTCCATTGCTTGTTGTACACTAGGCGATTGGAACACGCCGTACTGTCGCATTGCTATGTTAAACGCTATTATATGTGGCATTAGTGCACCGTTCCAAGTTACTACGTACTCGTCGTATTTTGGCAAGTACCGTACAACAGGTAATGGAGATATTAGACTCCATGCTTTATCTGCTAATAATTGTTCTTTTGAGTCTATATTAAAATGTGTATTCTTTTGCAAATTCGAAGTATTTTTCATTATCAAATCTCTCTATTAATCCACCAACAGGTCTGTATCCGTACGCCATGTACTTCAATAAACGTTTAACAGCACTTGGACGAATATCTCCTATCATTCGTAAGTTACGTTCTCTAATATCCCTTGCAGTAGTGTCGCCTAGTACCCATTCATTACCCGCAGTTGCTACTTGACATACACTAATATCAAATGCATCTACTATGTCCTGCATTGAATTATAGTACTTGTGTTTAATAATCTGTAGTTTCCATTGCTTCAATACAACAGGTGTAAGTGAAACCATTGTAAATGCAGTTGATTCTTCTGGCTTGTACTTTATAACGTCTAATGTAATTGCATTGTCTGTATCGTACACTACCGTACACTTATAATTAGAAACAGAGAGTTTAATGCGTTTAAGTAATGCTTTTGCTTGCTTTTCATTGGCACAGAATATATCAATATCCGATTGGACAGGTGTATCATTGTACCAATTAAGTACAGCACCACCAGCAATCCACGGGCCGTTATGTATGTTTAGTTGTAGTATATCGACTATTTCTTGGTCGTCTTTGTGTACAGTATTCATCCGTACCACCTCTTTTGCCATTTATACAATTCATAATCTCCGGTCTTCAACCCTATGTATGTCTGATACTTGTTCCAAAAGAAACTCCAAACAATATAAGGTAATTTAATTTCCATATCTGGGTCATCGTCATCCATAAACCGATTCCAGAATTTAAAGTTGGTAATATGCCACATTGTGTGACCCCAAAAGTACCAATAGTTTGACTTGAATCTATTCATTCTTTCGCCCGCAATATGTTTCACAATATATCATCAAACGAAACACCGTTTATATTCATTATTGAACTTAATTTTTCTCTAATGCGGTCAGTAGTATCGTACTCGTCTACTGATAAGTCATGGTGTTTTAGTTGGTCTCTTAGATGTTGGTCTAATTCCCACAGTGCTGACCAATAGTCATTCGAACTTAATGCTACTTTTGCTTCGCGTTCATTCTCAAATTCTTGTGTTATTTTAATCACTCTTCATCTGTATCCTTTTCAAAGAACTCATCCCAACTCTCACCAAAACGCTTAACACCTTTGTTCATACCGCGTGTTAGTGCATTACGTACACTTAACTCTAATAGCATCTGTGCTTCTTCATCTGACATTTCTATTGTCTTTGCTTCAATGGAAAAGTTTGCAGGTGGCTCAAATACACCAACTTTATCTTGCATTTTCATTTCTTCTATTAAGTCTTGGTATCCAGAACGAATTAATGTATTTTGTACATCGTCTGTCATTGTCATTTTGATAGTTGCAGTACCGTCTTCATTTTCTACAATTTCATCTACTGTTAATGTTTCCATGTAATCTTCATTTAACTTCTGTGTCATTTTCTTTCTCCTTTATTGGTTGGCGTGATACAGATTCTCCGTTTGCCCAATTGCAATTTTCCATTGCATCGCCTTCGTCGAAGTGCTCACTAATTGTTTGTCCGAACTCATTACATACATAATACTTAAACATATATATCCTTATAAAAATAACCTAACTATATTTTAACATAATGTTATAGCCAACGCAGTACAAAGAATGTTACTTCTTGTGGTGTTTTAAATGTTAAGTTGTACTGTCCATTCATATGTTCCATAATTACACCGTACTCTTTCTCGAAGTACTCGTACCTAGTAAGTTCATATTCATCTTCATGTAAAATACAAGGAGATTCAGTAAGTAATAAACGTTCATTAAAACGCTTGTCCGACGAAGCATTCCACGCAGATGTTATTTCCGCCCACGTTAATGTCAATGTATTCATGACCATTTTAGTAAGAACATTGTGTACGCTTCATCTGTTTCGAACTCAATGGTACTAGTGCGAATGCTTGTACCTAACATGAATTTGAATTTGTACCTATCTTCAACATCTTTCCACGACTTAAATTCACTTGTTTTTGTTAACCCACATTGCCTCCAACAATTCATAAACGAGGGAGTGTACTTAACTTCTTTTATGACCATTTTAATAAGAACATTGTATGCGCTGATTTAGAATCGAACGCTACGCTATCAAAACTGTACCAATAATGATGACCATTGTCTCGTTGTGTTAATTTGCAGTCGTACATTTTTTCAAACGCTTGCATTAGTTCATCTTCATTTCGTGTAACTACTGTGTTTTCAGGTGCTTTCCAATCTTTGCTAACATCAACTACGTGAGTGTCGTACATTTCCATCCATGCGTCTTCAAATCCATTAACAGCATCAATGTACAGTATATTAGACATTAACACCCTTTATGTACAGTGTACTATACATTGTATACTGTACACTCATGCCCATTTCAGCAAACACATCGTTTGATTCTCTGGTGTTTTGAAGTTAACTGTGTCAAATGAGAATACCATATCGCCAACAGAACTTTCATCATCTTGGGTTTTTATTAAATTTACATTGTACTTCTCTTGAAATGCTTCAACAACATCATGTGCTCTCATTAGAATAAATGAAGTGTCGCCTGTACCGTCTTTTTTAATACGTACTGATTCGTACACTTCTTCGTACGCTTCTACAAATCCATTTATATCGTTGACATGCTTGGTAATATCCATTGTGATATTATAACATATAATTTATCCCCAACGTAGGGTAAACAATAGCAAGTCTTGTTCGGTTTCAAACTCAACCGCAGTTATATAACCTACAACTATTTTGGCAAATAGGTTAAAGTTTTTAAATGTATGTGCGACTGAATTGTCTATAAGACTTATTCCTGTATTAAGGCTTTCTGGGTCCTCTATTGTTTTGATTACTTTGCACTTACACTGTTCTTGTAGTATATTGCATATGGTTTTATTGTGGTCTTTACTTGCTTCAGTTATTGCATGTTTAAGTGCATTATTGAAGCCTATTAAGTCACTTGGGTCTTTACGTATGGGCACATGGTATTTATTACGACCATCGTAAAATAAACATGGTAATGTCTTCTTTTGACTTAAATTGCAATGATTCCCAATATGTTATATCAGTGTACTTTGATGTTATGTAATGCTTCTGTGAGTATAATTTTAACACACTACAACCATGGTCATTTTCATACAAATGTTGGAATTTAATCAAATCATTATGTATCTCACAATTATATTTCTCTTGTGTATTACGCAGTGAGTTTCGTAGGGGGATTTGAATATCAACTAACTTAATTGAATTAGCCTCCATTATAACTTTTCTCCCTTATCAAACCCTCTGAAACGTTCAAATCTAGGGAACCGCAAACTGTAAACATCACTAGTTACATCTTGATTTTGTGTAACTGCATCTGCTTTAATTTCAACTACTTGCCCAATCATATTATCTCGCTCTGTCCAAAATTCTTCTCTATTTTTATCAGTTAGTCCCGAACCAACATTAACATGAATTAGTTTTCCTTGGTCAATGCCCTCACATACAAATGCACCTAATTTGCCAACATTCTTGCCTGTACCTTCCTCAACAGCAATGACAGTTAAATCAACTGTAATAACGGGTTTCCATTTCATCCACGTAGTGCTACGCTTACATTCATATACACCAAAGCGGTCTTTAATCATGATGCCTTCGTACCCATCGTTTACACATTCAGTGGCATAATCAGTCATATCGTCGTGACCTTCTTCTGTATCCAAATCAACTAACATAGGTGTTTCAAGAATATCAATATTATCTAAATCTTTTACCTTCTCCCTCACGCCGTCTAAAAACATACATCTATCTTCTTGTACTTGTGACCACTTGCCTGCTTGAAAATCTACATAAGGAATATAATCAAATACGTTGTACACACAATCTTCTGTTTGCACATTTTGCTTACGCTGTGCTTGACGCATTAAACTTTGGAAGTCCTCGCTCATTATTTCACCGTCAAGCACAATGGGGTCGTACATGTATGGTAATGCAGTGTAAAACACATCCCTGACTTTACGCAAACTACGTTCAATCGATTTAAAGTTCTCGAATAATTTACCATTCCTACTTCGTAATTCAATATGACTAGGATGTAGTATTGCTAATGTTCTAACACCATCAAGTTTCTTTTGTATGAACTTTTGTCCAACTAACTTCTTTTGGTGCTTTTTAGAATCAGTTGCTAACATACATTCAAATGTAGGTATTTCGTACTTAGTGCCTTTTAATATCTTATTGAATGTTTTTGCAGTAGCACCAACACGTAAGTCCTTTAATAACGTAGGACGTGCTAACTTATTCCAATTATCACTGTCGAACTCTTTACTTAATTCATGTACTTGCTGTATTGCTGTATTACCTGTAATCCGACGTGAACTTAAATCTTTAAGTAAGAATTGAAAGAAGTGCCAACTATTCTTTTTGTTAGTTAACCCCTCGGTTTCGGGTACTTGTTTTGTGTGAAATTTAGTAAATGGGTCGTACGCTTCTTGTGCATTTTCTAAGAAGATACATGCTTCTCTACTACCCAAAGTACACGCAGTATATGCTTCTCCGATTACTTCTTCTTTGTGTAAACGACTATTGCTTTCGTTTAGTTTATCTATCCATTGAAAAGGCATATTATCCGGCGAATACGTTTCCGCTACCTTGCGTTAATACAATACCACAACCGTACGGGTCGGTGATTCTTGCAACTTGTTTGTTGTTAACATATACTGAACTTGAGCCACTACTTAGTGCAGTAGCATGCGTTGGGCATCCTGCAGGAGGGGGGGCATACGGATGTGATGTATTAACATCACCTTGTCTGTGGGTTCGTATATTATTCGTGTACACATCACCCGACCCAACCGCCGCGGATGGAACCACACCACACTCATGAACTGATACTGTATCACCTACTCTGCTTACTTGTGTCATAACTATTATTTATTCAGTAAGAACTTGTTTAGTTTTCTCATTCTGCATCTCATCAATCGCTTGTTCGTAAGAGACTTTTATATGTTCTTCAACATGTGCAACTACTGCAATAGCAGATTTATTTAATTGCATTGGTTTTGACATATCACCAGCAATCATCCCAGGTAATGTATCAGGACCTTGTGCAGTTAATGTGATACTAAGAGGGTTCATGATATCAATACATGATTGATGTACATCATCTACATTAGCAATAAACTCTTCGCCACTAAGTAACTTAAAACTATATATATTTCCTTTGAATATTTGAATCATTTGCTTTCCATAATTTCATTAACCCGAGATACAATTAGTTCCTTTGGTATGGCATTCAATCCATCAAACCCACCTTCAACTAACAATGTCTTATTAACATACAATTGTGGAACTGTTCTATGACCCTCACCTACAACAAATGTCTTAGCATCGTCATCTTCATCAATCTTCACAACATTGCATTCAATATTGTACTCTTCCAATAAATCCTTTGCTTTTACGCAATATGGACATCCTTCTTTGCTATAAATTGTAATCATATTTTATTCTCCAATTTCCATCCTGCTGTTTTTCCATGTTTTGGTATAGCAGATTGTGTTTTTTGTATTTGTTTTTGTAATGTGGAGCAACTTAGGTTATTATCAATACAGAAGGTATTTAACTCGCCACCCCATAATTCAAATTTTTCACCATTTGGACTAGTCAATATATAACAATGACTACGTTTGTTGTTTTTTCCGGTGTGTTTCGCGTTTGCTTCCCCTATTAATCGTTTAGTAAGGTCAGAATGTGAACAATCGCGGTTGGCATGCGCCTTAATTACACTTTCACTTATTTTTTTCTTTGTTTCTTCTGTATGTGTATTTGGACCATATCCGCCACGTTCCTTTTGTAATTGTGCTCGATTGTCACGCTGTTTCCTTCCTTCATCTGCGCCATATATTTCTTCATACGTTTTGCCTTTGTGATTGGGTGGTCTGCGGTCAATACATACATTAGTTAAAATGCCATTATCGTCGTATCCTTTTCTCCCGTGTTTTTTTATTAGTGTCGATTCCATATCATATGCAAGGTTTTCATCAATTATATTTTCGGCAATGTATTCAATCAACGGCTCTGCTCCACTTCTTCTTATTGAAGCAATCTTATTTTCCTTATATTGATTTTTTGACGAAGAATGGTCGTACAAATGTGTTTGGGCACGGTTTCCTTGTCCCTTTCCTATATAAAATGGTAAATTTGTTCTTGGGTCAACTAATTGATATACGTAATACATAAACTCACTCTCTTGTTTAATGTATTTATCAAGAGAGTGAGAATAACAATTACTTATTGAATAATCGCTATTTTGTATTTTACTAATACCAAATATGATATGTTTTTTATAGAAGGGGTATGGGTTTATATCAATTAATTTATCTTTAACTGTTTCCCATACACTATGCCTAATTGCTTGTATAGTATTAAACCCTTCTAAAAAATAATACCCTACGACGCTATTTCCGCCATAAATCTCCACATGAGTGTTGGTATTATTATGGCAATTGTGCATATCATATGTCCAATCACTTTCCACATTTACGCCCATAATGTGATTGCAATTTAATTTTTTAGCAAATGACATTAACTCAGACGATATAGATGATGGGTCACACCACATTATAAAGAAAACCCCTTTAATGTATCGTCAGTAATGTCTTGCTTAACTCCGCCAATTATATAAGAAGTTATGGCGGTCTGCTGAGGCGCTACTTGTACTTCTGAACCTGAAATCCATTTTCCTGTCCACGGTAGTGGGTCTGAACCACCTTTAAATGGAGATACTAACCCAATCGCTTTCATACGCTTATTAGCAACGAACTCAACGTACTGACAAAGTAATTCTTCGTTCAGTCCAATGATAGAACCATCTTTGAACAAGTATTTAGCCCATTCCTTTTCCTGTTGTACTGCATCTAAGTACATAGCAGTTGCTTCTTCTTTTGTATCTTCTGCAATCTTTGCAAAGATTGGGTCGTCCTTTGGCATCATCTTAAGAACAGTTTGAGTAAATCCCAAATGCAAGTTCTCATCTCTACAAATTAACTTAATAATCTTAGCGTTACCTTCCATTGATTTAAGTTCTGCAAATGCCCAACTACAAGCAAACGATACGTAGAATCTAATTCCTTCAAGTACATTTACACTCAGCATTGCTAAGTAAATACGTTTCTTTAACTCGTACTCTGTGATTTCTACTTTCTTACCATTAACTGTGTGTGTGCCGTAGCCAAGTAACTGATAGTAATTGCTGTACTCAATTAAATTGTCGTAGTACTTACTTACATCAGCGCCACAGTCAATAATCTCTTGAATATCCATCATCTCATCGAATACAATACTTGGATTTGCGTAAATGTTACGAATGATATGTGTATAACTTCTGCTATGCACTGTTTCGTTGAATGACCACAGTGTAGTCCATGCTTCTAACTCAGGGATACTAATCAATGGCAAGAATCCTAAACTAGGACTTCTTCCTTGTACTGAATCTAATAAGATTTGACGTTTAAGGTTGGACGTGAATATATGCTTCTCATGTTCATCTAACCCTTTGAAGTCTTTAATGTCTTTGTTAAGTTCAACTTCTTCGGGTCTCCAAAAGAAACCCATTTGCTTATCAGTTAACTTATCGATTTTCTCGTACTTCAACGTTTCGTAACGTTGGATACCCATTGACCCATTTGGGTCTAAGAACATTGGACTATCTATGTGACTCTTTTTCTTATCAAAATTAATTACACTTCTACTCATTGTATTTCCTTATATAGTACAACTGTCGCAGTCCGCATCGTCTGTAACCTCAACTTCGCCTGCGCCGTCGTATGTTTGAAAATAGTACAATTGCTTTCCGCCGTATTTGTAAAATGTAATAATGTCTTCTAACATTTTACTCATTGGAATTTTTTCATCTTCGTACTGCGTAGGATTATAACTTGTATTGACGCTAATTCCTTGGTCAATGTACTTCTGCAAGACTGCCATTACTTTTAAGTATCCTGATGGACCTGGTTGGTCCCATAGTAATTCGTACTTGTTTTTTAAGTGTCTAAACTCAGGAACAACTTGTGACATTACACCATCTTTACTTTGTTTAATTGATACGTAACTTCTTGGTGGCTCAATGCCATTAGTAGCATTGCTAA
>Ga0233447_1003210_pt1 | contig 10666 bp, 6 predicted proteins | sample SI_124_October20_3_FD_183014 | JGI IMG/M metagenome (GOLD analysis project Ga0233447, IMG submission 183014) | Seawater microbial communities from Saanich Inlet, British Columbia, Canada - SI_124_October2016_135_MG | ecosystem: Environmental > Aquatic > Marine > Inlet | place: Canada: British...
AAAGCTTTCATTTTGAAAAAGTATCTTTCGATCAAACAATAAACCTTCATCTATTCCTTTTAAAACAAACTCTTCTGTTCCACCAAAACGGGATGCAGCTTCATGCCAACGCCATAAATCATAACCAGCACCTATTTCAAGCTCAGTGCCATCCTCTGCAGTAAATAGCAATACAAGCGGTATATGGCTAAATTTTATCTCTTTACCTACAAAATTAGATAAATCAAGTTCTTCTATACTGATTTCAGCACTATCAGAATTCAATTGAGAAAATATCAAAACCTTGCTCCATTGTCCAAACAACTTTAATGAATCAATACTAATGTGATCCACAGGCATGGTTGCGCGAATAATTATATCAGAAACTACCTTTATATGGTTTGCAGCCTGTTCCCATTTTCTTTTAACTACTGGCTCCGACCCGAATGGATGAAATGTTTCCGTTTCAACCCAACTCCATCCTGTTTTAGAAGAAGAATGAGAACGACATATTTTTTCTATTCCATGAGTTTCCTTCAACATTCCAAGCTCAATCCCTTCAGATTTCAGTAATGCGTTTCCTCTATAAGTAAAACACATATCTCCAGTGCCAAAAATATTGAATTCTGCATTCCAGACTTTTTCTTTTTCCCTATTATTTTGTATTTTTACTGTCATAATACTGCATTTCTAATTAAAAGTGAGAGAATCATACATGGAAGTTAGGTCATTATCTTCCTAAAATCAAGTGTTTTATACTCAAGCCGTCTCATTTTTCGAGTTTTTAATTTTAAAAACATATTGCTTTTTGTATTACAATCTTCTATAGTTTTTGAGTTCGCTTGAGTATGTATGTTATTTTTCCAAAATCAGAGATTTTTAAAAAATGGGAAAAATCCTTTCATCAAATTCCGAAGTCAAACATCTGAAGATATTGCATAAACTTGAACCTAATAGAACGATTATGGCGATTTTTCAAAGGAAAAATCTGCTCAAAGTATTATGAAAAGTTTAAACAATTTAGAGATGCGGCATTGGAATTTTTTGAGAACATAGATGAGTATAAAGACGAACTTTCATCTTTACTAGTTGCCAATTTTCAAATTATTGGGAATTGAGAACTTACTAATAATATACTTGCCGCCTGCATAATAGAATAGTGGTATAATTTTATATTTAGGATGCATTTCTAAATTTCGAAAAATCGAGTGTGCCGAGTATAGGCAGGCGTCCAGATTATATACAACAAAATTACGATCCCGACACACATACTTTTGAAGCTTTAAAACCATTCGTTGCTGGGATAAAACCTGGTATTATTATAGTTGAATGCGGCCATTACTATCATAAAGGCTGTTTGATTGCTGCTTTTAACGAAGAAGGATCAGGTAAACCAGCTGGGAGTCAAAAAAAATGAAAATAATTGAGTGTGTTCCCAATATATCCGAAGGCAGAAACAAACAGGACATTAATGCAATTGTTGAGGCTATAAAAAAATCATCAGACAAAATACAAATATTGGATGTAGATCCTGGCTTTGATACGAATAGAACAGTTATTACTTTAGTAGGCGAATCTGATGTGATTGCAGAAGCTGCTTTTCAATGTATCAAAAAAAGTCATGAACTAATAGATATGAGTGCACATAGTGGCGCACATCCGCGCCAGGGTTGTACCGATGTTTGTCCATTTGTTCCAATATCCAATGTTTCGATGGACGAATGTACTGAATTAGCAAGAGAACTCGGAAAAAGAGTCGGCACTGAATTAGGTATTCCTGTCTATCTTTATGGTTATGCAGCTGCTACGAAAGAAAGAGAAAACCTTCCATTTGTCAGAAAAGGCGAGTATGAAGGGTTAAAAGAAAAGCTTCCTACTTTAAAACCTGATTTCGGCCCTTGTAAATTAACAGGAACCGCCAAAAAATCAGGAGCGATTAATATTAGTGCTCGTGATTTCCTTATCGCTTACAACATAAACTTAAACACACGCAACCGTTCATTGGCACAAGAAATAGCTTTTAATATCAGTGAAACCGGGAGAGCAAAACGCGATGCCAACGGAAATATAATCAGAGATAAAAATGGCAAAGCAATCAAGCAACCAGGCCGTTTAAAAGCAGTAAAAGGAATCGGATGGTATATTGGTGAATACGGCATAGCCCAAGTTTCATTCAACCTAACAAACTATAAATTAACACCGTTACATCTGCTTTTTGAAACGTGTGCTGATGAAGCCAATAAACTTGACCTACAAGTTACGGGCAGCGAACTTGTCGGCCTTATACCCAAAGAAGCAATTTTAGAAGCAGGGAGGTATTTTCTCAGAAAAGCAAAACACTCAACCGGTGTACCTGAAAGAGAACTTATCCATATAGCAATAAAATCATTAGGCCTAGATGAATTAACACCCTTTGACATAGACAAAAAAGTAATAGAATACAAAATTGCTGGAGAAGCAAAACTCTGCAGCATGAAGCTTTAAATATGACAGTAAACAATACACCACTGGTATCAGTTGTTATTTCTGCATTGAATGCTGAAAAATATATAGGCACAGCTATTGATAGCATCCTCGCACAAACTTATACTAACTTCGAACTTATAATCATTAATGATGGTTCGACCGATAATACAGAAGACATTATCTTATCCTACAAAGACAGACGAATAAGACTTGTAAAGAATGAAACAAATCTTGGACTTGCCAAATCGCTTAATAAAGGGATAAAACTTGCCGATGGAAAGTATATTGCCCGTTTAGATGCAGATGACATCGCAGCTAAAGATAGATTTGAAGTACAGATAAAATATCTTGAATACAAACCTGAAATAGCAGTATGTGGTTCATATTATAGAGCTTTTTCAGAGGATAATTCAACAATAATACGCCAGCCACTCATCTCGGAACAAATAAAAATTCGACTTTTTTTTGAAAATCCTATGGGACACCCAACCGTAATGATGAGGAATCAAATATTTAAGAAGGACAACTACTCTTATAATGAATCGTTTAGAACTGCACAGGATTATGATCTGTGGTGCAGAATTTCCCATAAATATGACATTACAAACCTTCCGTTCGTTCTAACAGACTATAGGATACATTCTTCTCAAGTTTCAAGTACTCCTCTTGAACAGCTTCGGGCAGATCGAGTAATATTGATCAGACAAGCAGAATATTTATTAAAAAGAAAATTAACAAAAAAAGAACAGTTCACTCATTTTCAATTGATGAAAAGAACAAAAGGTTTAAATAGCCCCCATTTAAACCATACAAAAGTTATAGAATGGATAAAATTATTACTCGAAGCAAACAATAGAAATAACGTCTATGATCAGGAAGCCTTTAAGCGAGAAATGAGTAGGTGGTTTCAGATTACAGATACATCGGATAAAATGCTTATCAGTTTGAACTCAGAAGAAATAGAAAGAGAATTTATACGAAAAAGGTTTCTCAAAATTTACAAGCGAAATATGAACTTTGATTCTCCTCAAACTTGGAATGAAAAAATTCAGGTTTTAAAATTTTCTTATAAAAGAAATAAAAAAGAAGTGACTAAGTTAACTGATAAGTACCTAGTGAGAGAGTATGTTAAGAACATAGTAGGAGAAAAATATCTAAATAAATTATATGCCGTTTATGATAAAGTTGACAATATAGATTTTGATCGCCTACCGGATAAATTCGTAATCAAGTTAAATCATGGATCAGGCTATAATATTATATGTAAGGACAAAGTAAACTTAGACCTGTCGACCATAAAAACTAAATTAAAAAGATGGTATGAACAAAATTATTATTATTTAGGATATGAATGGAACTATAAAAACATAAGACCTCTAATAATTATTGAAAGATTATTGGAAGATAGCACAAAAGATATATTGATAGATTATAAATTTCACGTATTTAATGGTCGTCCTTTATACATTCAAGTAGATGTTGACCGATTCTTAAATCAAAAGAGATGTTTTTACAACACTAAATGGAAAAAACAGCCTTTTACTTTGGGATATCCTTATTATGAGGGTAAAATTGAGGAGCCTAATAATTTAGATGAAATGATTGATATTGCGAAGAAATTAGCAGCACATTATGAATCAGTAAGGATTGATCTATATAATATTGCGGGTAAAATTTATTTTGGTGAAATCACCTTTTTCCCTGGAAACGGTTTTGAGAGTTTCTATCCGTATAAGCATGATTTCATTTGGGGAAATAAGCTCCAAATTTAAAAAATCGGTTTCTCCAAAAATAACTTTATGTAGGTTTTATGCTTTTGAAAAATCTGTTCTTTTATTTTGCATTTTTACATCTAGGATATTATTACCTTTTTAATGTACCTCTCTTCTTTTCTCTATTTGAAAAATTGATAAAAGTTAATAGATTTATTCGTGCGGAAAAACTTCCGTCAAATCAACTCTAAAAGCTGCATAACCGCACTTGTCAAAACGTGACTTGCAGAGCGAAAACTGAACCAATGGGTAGCACCAACCCCAAAGAACCCAGGCTATATTTTATGATAAAAGTTGAGAATATTACAAAAAGATTTGGCTCGTTAACAGCAGTTGATAATATATCTTTCGAAGTAAAAAGAGGTGAAATTCTCGGATTCCTTGGCCCAAACGGTGCTGGAAAAAGCACTACCATGAGAATGATTACCGGATTTTTCCCTCCCTCAGAAGGCAAAATAACTGTTTCCGAGTACGATGTCCAAAACGAACCACAAAAAATAAAATCACTGATTGGTTATTTACCCGAATGTTCTCCCGTTTATAAGGATATGACTCCTTACAGCTTTTTGAAGTTTGTCGCAACAGCCCGTGATATCACCCAGCGGAAGGCGCTAAAACTAGCTTTAGAGAAAACTATTGAGCTATGCGGCTTGGATAATGTATTGTTCCAGCCAATAGTGACACTATCAAAAGGATATTTACAAAGAGTATGTCTGGCGCAAGCAATTATACACGACCCGCCAATCCTCATCCTTGACGAACCTACGGACGGACTTGACCCCAATCAAAAACATCAGACAAGAGAATTAATAAAGGAAATGGGAATAAATAAAACCATTATTATTTCAACACATATTTTAGAAGAAATTGATGCCTGTTGTACCAGAACAATGATAATATCTAAGGGAAAAATTGTTGCAGACAATTCTCCTACTGAACTCATGGCGCGTTCAGACACAGCAAATACCCTGTTAGTAGAAATTTTAAAGTTCGAATCAGAAAATGTTGTTAAAGAGTGTTTAAAGACACTTCCACACCTATCCAGAACGTCAATACTTGCTGAATCTAAACATAAAATCAAATTTAGACTATACCCTGACGACACCTCAAATATCACTTTATTAACAGCAAAAACCACAAAACTAATAAAAAAAAACAATTGGAAAATAAACGATATAAGAATCGACAAAGGAAACCTAGGAGATGTTTTCCGTAAAATTACTGAATAAGATTTTTCGACTTGTTGTTCTAATTAGAATAGCTTGCTACAACGCTAATATAATCAGTATTGCAACGATATTAACAATTTTAATTAGTGGGTTTATTGCCGGTCCAGCCGTGTCTTTGTATGGATCACCTACGGTATCACCGATAATTGCTGCTTTGTGAGCATCGCTTCCTTTGCCACCCAAATTACCGTCTTCTATATATTTTTTAGCATTATCCCATGCTCCCCCTCCGACAGTCATAGATATTGCTACGAATAGGCCTGTAATAATCGTTCCCAATAATAATCCGCCTAAGGCTTTCGGACCAAGGACGATTCCCACTAAAATGGGAATTAAAATTGGCAATAGAGACGGAATGATCATTTCACGTATAGCTGCTTTTGTTAATAAACTAACAGCATGCGAATATTCAGGTTTACTCTCTCCTGTCATTATGCCTTTAATCTCTTTGAATTGTCTACGTACTTCTGTTACAATAGAGCCTGCTGCGCGCCCAACAGCCTCCATTGCCAACGCACTGAATAGGTAAGGTATAAGAGCGCCAATAAACAAGCCTACGATTATTAATGGATCTGAAAGTTCAAAAGACACTATCATATGAGCTGCTGCCAAATCATGAACATAGTCACCAAAAAGAACTAATGCAGCTAATGCTGCTGAACATATAGCATATCCTTTGGTTATAGCTTTGGTTGTATTGCCTACAGCATCAAGAGAATCAGTGATACTGCGTATTTTTGTGGGCAATTTTGCCATTTCTGCAATTCCTCCAGCATTATCCGTTATCGGACCATAAGCATCCAGTGCTACTATAATACCTGTCATGGAAAGCATTGCAGTTGCGGCAATAGCTATACCGTATAATCCTGCTAAATGGTAGGTTGTTAATATGCTGCCGCAAACTACAATAACCGGCAGTGTAGTTGATTTCATGGAAATTCCCAAGCCAGAAATAATATTAGTAGCGGCTCCTGTTACAGATGATTTGGCAATGGTTTGTACTGGAGCGTGTTCTGTTGATGTGTAATATTCCGTTATAATGACCATTAGAAAGGTTAACACAAGCCCTACTAGTGCAGAACAATAAAAATTTATGACACTTATTTGTGGTGTGACATGTTTCATTAACCATAGAGTAATAGGATAATAGAAAATAGCTGATAAAATTACAGCAATTATCAGTCCCTTATATAAAGCTCTCATTATTTTTTTACCGGGAGTTACTTTTACAAAAAAACATCCGATTAAAGAAGCTATAATTGAACTTCCACCGAGTGCCAATGGGTATACCGTCGCTTGCGCAACACCTGTTTTGAATGTCAGAGCTCCCAAAAGCATTGTTGCAACGATTGTAACAGCATATGTTTCAAATAAATCTGCAGCCATCCCTGCACAGTCTCCAACATTGTCTCCAACGTTATCAGCTATTACAGCAGGATTACGGGGATCGTCTTCAGGTATCCCTGCTTCAATTTTCCCTACTAAATCTGCTCCAACATCTGCTCCTTTAGTAAAAATGCCTCCTCCAAGACGAGCGAATATTGAAATAAGGGAACCTCCAAATGCAAGCCCTATTAGAGGTCTTATGGTTGCAGAAAAATCTGAATGAGGATTGAAGTACAAAAGGCAAACATAATAGATTGTAATGCCAAGCAACCCCAATCCAACAACCAACATGCCTGTAATAGCTCCACCATGAAATGCTATTTTTAGCGCTTTATTCAGTCCTGATCTGGCGGCTTCTGCTGTGCGTACATTTGCTCTTACAGAAATATTCATTCCTATATATCCTGCAGATCCAGAGAGGATAGCACCAATGGCAAATGCAATAGCTGTATACCAACCAAGGTGCGGCACAAACCCAATTATTAAAAATATGATTACTCCAACAATTGAAATAACGGTATATTGACGATTAAGATATGCAGAAGCACCCTGTTGTATAGCCTTGGCTATAGCATGCATTTCACTATTACCCGCAGGTTGTTTTAAAATCCATCTGCAAGAAACAACACCATAGATCAATGCTATTACTCCACACAATATTGCTAAAATTAAAGCATTAGTCATAACCCATTCCCTTTCTGTTTTTTTTGAACTATTAATTTTGTAAATTATATAACTTTATAATCTGAGAAGATAAAAAGTTCAAGGGATGTAGATATAAAAAAAGCTTATTTATTCAGTTTTTACGGATAATGTAAAAATGTCAAATCAAGTTAAACTTGTTTTATCTTTTTATTTTGATTAGCAATGCAATCTCTTTCTATATCAATAAGTTAAAGAGCAAATTCCTATACTCTATATTTAAACAGATCCATTTTTCGAAATTGGACCGAAAGCCTCCTTGCCATGACGTAGTTTTACGAAATCAGGAATCGGAACATCGTGCCTCTCAAAATAAGAATAGGCTTGCCTATACACAGTTTTTGATAACTATTTTAAAAATCCACAATCAAAATACGTTGCAAATAAAAAGATTATATGATACAATAGGATAATGTAGACAAGCTCCGCCGCTACCATAAAGCTTTAGTGTTAGGTTAACATAAGTTTGTTTTGCTTATTTATTTTATGAGCGCATTGAGTATAGCTTCAGGAAAGGATGTTTCTTATGAGAATATTTTTGTGGAAACAGAAAGATGAGAGAAAAATTATGCCGATTCAGTTCAGATGGGGTACTATTGTTGTTCTTTCCACTTTGGTGATACTTGTTTCAACTTTGTGCTTTGCTGCTAGTAAGATCATGTGGGAAACGAATGGAGTGCTCATATGCTCGGCAAACGGCGATGCTTATTTTCCACAGATAATATCTGACGGGAACGGGGGTACCTTCATAGCCTGGAATGACGATCGTGATGGATGGCTAACCGGTATATATGCACAGAAGGTGGATTCAAACGGGAATGTTAAGTGGATGAAAAATGGGGTACAGGTGCGGAACTTGAAAGACAGTCATGCCTCCAGCCAACAATTGGTATCCGACGGGACTGGTGGAGTGATAATAACCTGGGAGGATGAGCGTGACAGTGAAAAAGAAATGTATCCCAATATTTACGCCCAGAGAATTGACTCTAAAGGGAGCGTAAAATGGACAAAAAATGGGGTCGCTGTATGTAATGCGAAAGGGCACTCTGCTCAGTTACCCCAGATTATATCGGACGGAAAAGGAGGTGCTATTATTTCCTGGGAGGATGACCGTAATGGAGGGATTTATGCCCAAAGGCTGGGAGCGGATAGACCGGATGGGCATCCATTATGGCAGGCAAATGGAGTTTCTGTTTGGAATGTGAGTTCGGCCTCTGAGCCAGCGATGGTGTCCGATGGTGCTGGAGGCGCAATAATAACATGGTCAGGTACTCATAGCATATACGCCAACAGGATTGATCCTAACGGTTTAGGTCAGTGGCCCACGAAAGGATCAACCAGTGGTGTGGCAGTTCGAGGAGCGAATCAAGTCGGCGAAGCCAGGCTGCCCCAGATTGTTTCGGATGGCACTGGAGGCGCGGTGATAACCTGGAATGATTGCCGTAGCAGTTCCTTCGAGTATTGCAGCATTTATGCGAACAAGGTGAATTCGGTCGGAAAGACCCAGTGGCCTATGGCGGGATCGATAAGCGGGATACAAGTCTGCAACAACAATTTTATTGAAGTGCTGGAAAGATACCCACTGATATCAGATGGATCCGGGGGTGCAATAATAACCTGGTCGACCTGGTCGGACAAATGTAGCGAAAATTCAGGTATCTACGCCCAGAGAATTGACTTTAATGAAAACACAAAATGGACGCCAAATGAAATCGTTGTACGCACGCCGCTAGGAAGCGTCGCCCAATCCCCCCAGCTGACAACCGATGGATCCGGGGGTGCAATAATAACCTGGGCAGACTACAGACGCGAGGGACCCATATCCAACTGCCAAGATATTTATGCGCAAAGGGTAACATGGACTGGAGACATGACATGGACCAGTAATGGAGTCGTAGTGCGGGGCGCACCGTGCCAGAATAAGGCAGTCGCACCACAAATAACCACAGATGGTGCTGGAGGCGCAATAATAACCTGGCATGATGATCGTGGTGGTGAGTTTTCGCGAATCTATGCACAGAGGATTGCCGTAGATCCTCCTCCACCAAAACCAACCAAAACTCCGAAGCGATACAAAGAAAATGAAGACTCAGAGCAGTTATAAACATAAACATTCCGGTAATTAAATTATCACAACGAATTTTTAGATTATCGGGAACTATAATCCAGATTTGTTGGTGGAAGTTCTTCATCACCTCTTTTCTCAATTTGAAAAATCGAGAAAAGTCTATAGGTTTATTTGTGCGGGAAGACTTTCGCCGAGCAAATCTAGGTATATTCTCCATGAAAAAATATGATGATATTATTGTTGGTTCAGGAATTAGCGGACTTACTGCCGCGCTGATGTTGGCACAAAACGGCAGGAAAGTTCTACTTATCGAAAAATCTTCTGCAATAGGCGGAAGTATGTCCAGATTCTACAAAAAGAATATTCCTTTTGATGTGGGATTTCATTTTACCGGAGCTCTATCTAAAAATGAAATTCTTAATTCAATGTTATCAGTTCTAGGAATAAAAGACAGTATTAAATCATTTCTTATTGATGGCTACAAAGCAAACTCTATCGTGTTTGAAAAAAGTATGTCCAATAAGAATAAATCCGGTCATGTAAAATTTGATATCCCTTCTGGAATTCAAAATTTTAGGGTTGAACTTAAAAAAAGATTTCAGGATGAAACAAATGCAATAGATTCTTATATGGACTTTATTCAAAAAGTTTATGATGAAACTGTTACCATTGATTTAAAAAACATAAATCGCCTGACCACTAGGATCGAAGAAGATTATATTACCTTATATGAAGTATTGAATAAGTTAACGGATAATAAATACTTAAAATGTATTCTTGCTTCTTATTGTCTATGCCACGGCACCCAACCATCTGAAATTTCGTATGCGAACCATGCTAGAATTTGTGCAGCATTTTATGAGTCGATTGCTCGCGTTGTTAATGGTGGGAGTGCATTTGTGGATGCTTTTAAAGATCAGTTCTTGCATTTGAATATAGACGTTTGCGTAAACACTTATATAGATAAATTTACTAATGTTAATAAAAAACAGGCAAATGAATGTGTATTGAATACAGGAGAAACTGTTTTTGCTGATAATTATATTTTTGCCATACATCCCAGA
>Ga0233447_1003242_pt1 | contig 10576 bp, 10 predicted proteins | sample SI_124_October20_3_FD_183014 | JGI IMG/M metagenome (GOLD analysis project Ga0233447, IMG submission 183014) | Seawater microbial communities from Saanich Inlet, British Columbia, Canada - SI_124_October2016_135_MG | ecosystem: Environmental > Aquatic > Marine > Inlet | place: Canada: British...
TGTTGATATACGCAAGTCTAGCCCTACTTTTGGCCAGCATGTCGCTGTAGAGCTAACAGCACAGAACAAGCATCAGTTATTTGTGCCGCACGGCTTTGCACATGGCTTCATTGTATTAAGTGATAGTGCCACCTTTGCTTATAAAGTAGATAATTATTATGCACACCAGCATGATCGAGGTATTGCGTTTGATGATAAAGATTTGGCCATTGATTGGCAATTACCACTAGAAATACTGCAACTCTCAGAGAAAGATAAATCACACTCAACTTTGGTGAATGCTAAAGATTTATTTGAATAGCCTAGAACTATGAGAATACTTGTTACTGGTAAAAATGGCCAATTAGGAAAATCTATTCACAAGGTTGTCAATTCTGAAGTTAAAACAAACAATAACTTAAGCTCTAATAACTTTGCTTTTGTTGGTAGAGAAGAGTTAGACTTAAACAGTGAAAGTAGTATTAGTCACTACTTTGATAGTAACGATAAGTTTGATATTATCATTAACTGTGCAGCTTATACCCAAGTAGATAAAGCAGAACAAGAAGTAGAGTTAGCAAACCAGATTAATCATCTAGCCGTAAAACAACTAGCAAGTATTGCTAACAAACAGCAGGCAAGGTTAATACACATCTCTACTGATTATGTATTCGATGGGGAGAGTAATAAGCCTTACACGGAAACTGATGAAACTAACCCAATCAATGTCTATGGCAAAACAAAGCTGGCTGGAGAGAAAGCGCTACAAAAGGCTATGTCAACTGATGCTATTATCATTAGAACCAGTTGGGTGTATTCAGAATATGGCAATAACTTTGTTAAGATCATGCTTAGACTTGGAAAAGAAAGGGAAAAGTTAAATGTAGTAAGTGACCAAATAGGATCACCTACTTATGCAACTGATTTGGCAAATGTCATTTTAAATATTGTGAAAAATAAAGCATTTAAAGAGGCGGGACATGCAACACAAGTTTATCATTATTCAAATGAAGGTGAGATCAGTTGGTATGAATTTGCTAAAGAGATTTTTAAATTAGCAGAAATAGAGTGTAAAGTTAGTCCAATAATAACAGAGCAGTATCCGACGCCTGCCAAAAGGCCGAAAAATACCTTGATGAATAAAGATAAAATAACCAAAGTATTTAGTATGGATACTCCTGATTGGAAAGAATCTATTGTAATTTTTATTACTACTTTAAGAGGGGCATTATGAAAATAGCAACAATTGGCAGAGTAGTATAATTGTTAGGGTGTTTTAGAATAAAAAAAATGAGCGCTACACCTGATTCTGCACTTCTTTCTTGCAGGGTAGATAAAAAATTGACTTGAAATTATACTTTGGATTAGCAAGATATAGAGCTATCCAAATAGAGTTAGTCAGTATGTGAGCCGCTATAAAAAGCCATATGAGATTTTGAGAAAATAGTAAAATATGAAAAATATGAAAAATATGAAAAATAATAAAATATGTATTGTGGGGCTTGGATATGTTGGATTACCTCTAGCACATGCGTTTTCCTTAGCAGGCTTTAAAGTGGTTGGATTTGACACAAGTCAATCGCGAGTTAATGAATTAAATACTGGGTATGATAGGACTTTAGAGTTAAGTGATGCTCAAATGTCAGAAATAAAAGATACACTGAAATGTTCATCAAATCTTGACGATATTAAAGATTGTAATATCTATATTGTTACAGTTCCTACCCCTATTGATTCTTCAAATAGACCAGATCTAACTCCTCTCATAAAATCATCTCGAACTATTGGAAAGGTATTATCTAAAGATAATATTGTTATTTATGAATCTACAGTTTATCCAGGTGTTACAGAAGAGGTGTGCGTGCCAGAGCTGGAAGAGGTATCTGGAATGAAATTTAATAAAGACTTTTTCTGCGGATATTCTCCTGAGAGAATTAATCCAGGAGATAAAGAGCATACAGTGACAAAAATACTCAAAGTAACGGCAGGGAGTACGCCTGAGATAGCTACAAAAGTAGATAATCTTTATAAGTCAATTATCACTGCAGGCACTCACCTAGCGCCTTCTATCAAAGTAGCGGAAGCCTCTAAAGTAATTGAAAACACCCAAAGAGATGTGAATATAGCGCTTATAAATGAATTGGCGCTTATTTTCGATACAATGAATATAGATACAAGAGATGTTATAGAGGCAGCCGCAACTAAATGGAATTTCATTGAGCTAACCCCCGGGCTTGTCGGCGGGCATTGTATTGGCGTTGACCCATATTATTTAACTCATAAAGCGGAGGAGTTGGGTTACAAGCCAAACTTAATACTTGGTGCAAGGCAAATAAATAATGGAATGGGTAAATATATAGCAGAAAAAACCATAAAACTCATGATTACTAAAGGCAAGATTATTAAAGGTTCGAATGTATTAATAATGGGGCTTACTTTTAAAGAAAATTGCCCAGATATTAGAAATACAAAAGTAGTTGATATTATTTCAGAACTTGAAGAGTATAAAGTGGTTATAGATGTGCATGAACCGTGGATAGATGCTAAAGATAAAGATTATTATGATTATAATTTTATATCAAGTCCACTAGGAGGCGCTAAAAAATATGAAGCAATTATTGTTGCTGTTGGCCATGACGAATTTAAGGCTATGTCTAATAAACAGTTTGATAGTCTAATGAATGGTGAAAAAATACTAATTGATGTTAAAGGTATATTGGAAAATCCAACTTGGCGATTATAAGAAAAATGAAAACATTTATAATGGCGGAAATTGGCCAGGCACATGAAGGTAGTTTGGGTATTTTACACTCATATATAGATGCTTTATCAGATACAGGTATTGATGCTATAAAGTTTCAAACACATATAGCAGAAGCCGAAAGCTCTGAGTATGAGCCTTTTAGAGTTGAGTTTAGTTATGAAGATAAAACTAGATTTGATTATTGGAAAAGAATGGAATTTAGTCTAAGCCAGTGGACGGGTATAAGAGAGCATTGCGATGAAGTGGGATTGGAATTTATAAGTTCACCTTTTTCAAATATGGCAGTAGATTGGCTTGAGGAAATAGGTGTGCAAAAGTATAAAATTGGCTCAGGTGAAGTGAGTAATTATTTAATGTTAGAAAAGATAGCAAAAACTGGAAAAGATATAATCTTATCTAGTGGCATGAGTAGTTTTGATGAATTAGATGAAACAATAAGATTTTTAAAGCAATTTAACTCTAAAGTATCAATTCTCCAATGTACAACGATGTATCCTACTGGCGCTAAAGATATAGGGCTTAATGTAATAAGTGAATTAAAAGAAAGGTATGGCTTGCCAATAGGGCTGTCTGATCACTCTAGCTATATATATCCATCTTTATCAGCTGTGAGTTTGGGAGCAAAACTAATTGAATTTCATGCTGTATTTGATAAAAATATATTTGGTCCAGATAGCAAATCGTCATTGAATATTGATGAAATAAGACAATTAGTCGAAGGCGTAAGATTTATTGAAACCTCACTAAATAATAAAATTGATAAAACAGATAATAGTAAATTTAAAGAATTAAAAAATATTTTTGAAAAATCATTAGCTGTTAATAAAAACTTGAACACGGGAGATGTTATTACCTTTAATGATTTAGAGGCTAAAAAACCTTTTGGACATGGTATTTCTACTAAAGAATACAAAGCTATAATTGGTAGAAGAATTAATAAAAATATATCCCAGTGGGATTTTATAAATTATAAAGATCTTTATGAATAAGAGAAAAATTTGCGTAGTAATTACTGCAAGGCCAAGTTATGCAAGAGTTAAAACTGCACTGCAAGCAATCAAGAATCATCCTGGACTTGAATTACAACTTGTGGTTGCAGGTTCGGCATTATTAGATCGTTATGGAAGCGCCGTTGAAGTGATTGAGAGCGATGGTTTTAGGATTATTGAGAAAGTGTACAATGTGCTAGAGGGTGAAACACCGACTGCAATGGCAAAGACAACGGGTATTGCGCTAATAGAGCTTTCAAACGTCTTTTTCAACATAAAGCCAGATGTTGTAATAAGTATTGCTGATCGATTTGAAACTATTGCCACTACTATAGCTGCAACATATCAGAACATTCCCCTTGCGCATATTCAAGGTGGAGAGGTGACCGGAAATATTGATGAAAAAGTACGACATGCTAATACAAAGCTAGCAGATATTCATTTGGTCGCATCGGAAGAGGCTGCAGAGCGTGTTGTCAGAATGGGAGAAGATAGAAGTTATGTAATTAATACAGGCTGCCCATCAATAGACCTTGCAAAGGAAGTGTTAGATAATCCGCATTTAAACTTTGACCCTGTAAAAAAATATGGCGGAGTTGGAGTGATAGGAGATTGGAAGAAAGATGATTATATAGTTGTAATGCAGCATCCTGTTACTACAGAGTTTTCAAAATCTAAGCAACAAATCAAAGAAACATTAAAAGCAATACATGATTTGAATATCCCTACATTTTGGTTCTGGCCAAATGTTGATGCGGGTGCAGATGGAACGTCTGCAGGGATACGTAGCTACCGGGAGCAGTATAATTTAGAAAATGTTCGTTTTTTTAAAAATATGGAGCCGATTGATTTTTTACGCCTTATTAAAAACTCAAAAGTTTTAATTGGAAATTCAAGTGTGGGTATACGTGAATGTTCTTACTTAGGCATACCTGTAGTAAACATTGGCTCTCGTCAACGCGGTCGTCAAAGAGGTAAAAATGTAATTGATTGCAATTATCAGCATAAGGAAATAAAAGAAGTAATAATGAAGCAACTAGAGCATGGTTATTATGAGTCAGAATTCATCTATGGGGATGGGTGTTCAGGCAAAAATATAGCGGACGCTTTGAGCAGTTTAGTGTTACGCTCACATAAAACAATAAATTATTAATCTGTAAGTTACAATTAAAAGAACTAGAGGTAAAATTTTTTTTAAATAAATTCAATTCTGAAAAAAATAACCGTTATACATTCCTTAATAGAGAAGAAGATTTGAAAATACTTACCATAATTCCCGCAAGGTGTGGATCTAAGGGAATAGAAAACAAAAATATAATCGATGTATGTGGAAAGCCATTGATAGCTTATTCAATTGAACAAGCATTGTTATTAAAAAAAAATAATCTTGTGGATACGGTGATTGTATCTACTGATTGTGAAAAGATAGCATCAGTCTCTAGTCAACATGGCGCTGATGTTCCATTTTTAAGACCCAAGCAGATAGCATCTGATAGCTCTAAATCTATAGATTACTATACACACACTATAGAGTTTTTTGAAAATAAAGGGATATCTTTTGATGCAATATTATTGCTTCAACCAACTTCACCTATTAGAGACTATAAAACCCTACTCAAAGCTATCGAAATTTTTAATAATAACAATAACAATAGCTTGATAAGCGTTTATAAAGAAGAATATATAAGCGACTTAGTTATGTATAATTCGATTAATTTAAATGAACTAACACCACTTAATAAACTACATAATCAAGGCGTGAGAAGACAGGATCATGGCAGTGTGTATGTTAGAAATGGTGCAATATACTTAACAAAAATATCTTATGTAAAAAAGAATAAGATGATCGTTTCGGATTTTCCGTTATACATAGAAATGAAAAAAAGTGATTCAATCAATGTCGACACTATGGATGATCTTATCATGCTAAGGAAAAGATGTGAGAATCTCGGAAATTGATTCCTTAAGAGGTATTGCTGTGATATTTGTTATGTTATATCACTACACTAGTTTTGTTTCTACACTTAACGATAGTGAGTTTGTTTTTCATTTAGGTTTTTACGGGGTAAATCTTTTTTTTACAATTAGTGGCTTTGTTATCTACATGACATTGTCAAACGTCAAATCAATAAAACAGTTCCTAATAAATAGAGTTTCTCGAATTTTCCCTGCCTACCTGGGCGCTTTATTTGTAACCTATGGCGTATTGCTTTTTTTTAGTGATAGAAATATACCATTTTCAATGTTTATGATTAATCTAAGTATGATGCAAGAGTTTTTTAATGTTGGACATGTAGACGGCGTATATTGGACTTTGACAAGAGAATTGATTTTTTATTTTTTCATTACAATGACTATATTGTTTCGTGTAGTGAAGATTGAAGTTGTAATTATTGCATTTATGATATATACAATTGTAATTAAAATTATAACATCTAAATTTTTAGTAGAAAGCTCAGCTTATGCCGACTACTTACTTTTTCTAAATAACTACACTTGGTATTTCTTTCAGGGAATTGCCCTATTTCTACTGTATAGAGACGAGAGATTTGATTATAAAAGGATTGCTATTATTTTGTTGTCTATAGTGCTCACTTATGGAAGTGGGCACACCTTATCATTAATAACTAACCTTATTTTTATCCTGCTTTTTATTTTAATGTATTATAAAAAGTTGAACCTTATTAACCATGTATCTCTACGATATATAGGCACTATTTCTTACTCTTTGTATCTCCTACATAATGAAATAGGAATGATAATGATATATGCCTTATATCCATATGTCGACTGGTGGAGTATTTTGATAACCTGTATAGCAATGATTATAATCTCTATATTTTTTTATAATTATGTAGAGCGCCCCCTTGGAAAGAAATGTAAAAATTATTTGAGCAACAATAATGATAATAGGAATATTAGAGTCTAAAGATTTTTCAATTAAAGCTCAAAATGATCTAAAAAAAATAGGCATTTTAGAGCTTAATGAAAAGACCGCATTACGAGAATTTTTGAATGATAAGGAGGTAATCTTTATTAGACTATCTTATCAAATCAATTTTTATTTTTTAGATCAGGCCAAGGAGTTAAAATTTATATGCACACCAACTACCGGGCTTAACCATATTGATTTAGAAGAGTGTAAAAAAAGAGGAATTGAAATTATATCTCTCAAAGGGGAAACGGAGTTTTTGTCAACAATAAGAGCGACTCCGGAGCACACAATAGGACTATTATTATCGTTATTACGCAATTACAATAAAGCTTTTTTAAATACAAAAAATAATAAATGGGATAGAGATTTATATAAAGGCCATGAAATATATGGTAAAAAAATTGGAATAATTGGTTTGGGGCGTGTTGGAAAAATCCTTAATCAGTATTTTCAGGCATTTGGCGCTAGTGTGTTGTATACAGACACACGTAATTTACAAGCGCCAGAAAATTGCACAGAAATAAAGAGAAAAAGCGAACTAATCGAACGAAGTGATATTATTTTTTTAACAGCTTCTTATTCTAAGGAGAATGAAAAGATGATTACAAAAGAAGATATCGATAAAATGAAAGATAAATATTTTATTAATACAGCTAGAGGTGAGCTAGTTGAAGAAAATTATTTATTTAAGAAGATCTCTGAAGACCACTTTAAAGGTGTTGGAATGGATGTTATTACAGATGAAACACAATTGAATGGCGACACCCTAATGGCGATGTTGAAGTTATCTGATGACAAAAATTTCATACTTACATCGCATATTGCAGGCGCAACTTATGAGTCAATGTGGAGAACGGAAGAGTTTGTAGTGCAAAAGTTATTATTAAGAGTTTTAAGTGAATAATAAAATTGTAATATTTACAATATTTAAATATATTGCTACAATAATAAATTCAATAAAGGGTTTTTTTATTGCGGCTATATTAGAGCCTGTAACGTTTGGCTTTTGGACGATAACAATGTCTATTATCGGTTATTTTCGATATTCTAATTTTGGAGTATCGGCTTTTATATATTACCGTGCAAATCTCAGTAATTATACAAATAAATATAAAGACTACCTGTACTTATCCTTTGTTAGAATTACAATACCAATATCAATAATTTTTACGATATATTATTATTTCCTGATTGGTGTATTTATAGAAGAATCAAAATTTTTATATTTATCTATCTTTTCTTTTTCGATAGTCTTACAACAAGTTTATATAACAAATATAACAAGGCTGAAAATAGAAAGAAAAATGTCAGAAGTTGCTAGTCTGGATGTTAAGTATTCGTTATTGAGCTTTGTATTGTATGTTTTATTCACGTATTATTTTGATATTCAAGGATTATTTGTCGCTTTTATTTTTAGCCTGATCATTGTCAATTTTATTGTTTTCAAAAGGTTGAATCCTAAAATTCTCCATCGAAATGTTGATTTTCATTCCAAAAAGTTCAGAACATTTATTAAGAATAGCGTTGTAACAATATTTCCAAGTGTTGTATACTATTTATTTATCTATTTAGACTTATGGCTTATTTCGTATTATTACGGCTTGGAATATGCGGGTTATTTTGGTATATATTTGTCTTTCATGAATTTGGTAATTTTGGCGCCATCATCGATTAGTACTTATATGTATTCTATGTTTTCTAGGGAAATAAAAAGTAATATAAACTCTGCATTGAAAGTGGCAACAGTTAATTTCATAGTTTCATTGATTATTGCTATTATTGGGTACCAGATGCTTGAATTTTTAGTCAGTAATTACTTGGAAAAATATATTGAATCGCTATTATTAATTAACATTCTATTGTTTAGCTTGCCATTTTTATCTATAAGAAATATTTTAGGAAATTTTTTTATAGCCAATAAAAAAACATTGTTTCATAATATGGGAACTATATTATTTATACTTATAAAATTCTTTGTATTTTTGATTTTATCTAACTATACGAACTATATTAATGCGTTATTCTATATCAATGTAGCGTACGGATTTTTGACACTTGTTACTGCACTTTACATAAAAAGGAATATATTGAATGAAACTTATTGCCGCAATTAGAATGAAAAATGAAGAATGGATTTTGCATTATTTACTTAGCGCCCTGAGTGAATTTGTTGACGGCATAGTTATAGTAGATGATGGCTCTACTGATGACAGTATTAAAATAGCAAGATCATATTCAAAAGTGATAGACATTCATATTAACAAACCATCAGATGAAAATGATATTGATGAGCCAAGGGACTGGAATAAATTGACCAGACTTGCAAAAAAGAATAATGCTGACTGGATATTGTATACAGATGCTGATGAAATGGTTGAGCCAAAAATAAAAGATTTGATTCGAGGAATGTTAAAGTGTACAGATGTCGATGTTTATAGATTTAGAAAAGTTTCACCGTGGATGGGTATAGAGAGGTATAGAGTTGACAAGCCAAGATACAATCATCCAGCGAAAAATGTACTGAATCCAATTTTGGTTCGATCTACTAAAAAACTTAGATGGACTAATGGCAGAGGGGGGTGGTTTAAAAAGATTGTAAAGCGGGTAGTTAGAGGTGACAAGTTAAAGCCTAATTACGGTAGAGTTTTTCCGCGTGGTGTAAATAAATCGGTCAAAGATTTAGATGATTTAGTGAGTATTCATTTTAACCATGTAGATTTTGATAGACTTTTACGAAAGCAGGTATTTTATGCGCTTAGAGAGAAGGAGGTTAGGCCTGATAAGTCAAGAGATGAGTTGATTTCTTGGGTGGCCAAAGGGTGGAGCGAGCAAGGCGCTAAATTTGCCAAAGTTAATCCTGAGTGGATTTGGAAAAATTACATAGATAAAATTAAATACAATGGGTGACAGAATATAAATATGAAAAAAATATCTATAGTTGTATCGGTCTTTAATGAAGAAGGCAATATTACCAAATTATTGAAAGAGATTGGCAATGCGCAAACACAAGATTATGAATACGAGATAATTTTTGTCAACGATTGTAGTACAGATCAGAGCGAGACAATTATTAAAAAAGCTTGCAAATTTGACTCGTCAATCAAACTCATAACTTTTACAAGAAATTATGGCCATGAGATTGCGATGAGTGCTGGTATGGATATAGCTACAGGAGATGCAGTGATATTTATGGATGCAGATCTACAACATCCACCTCATATAATGCGAGATATGATTGAAAAATGGGAGCAAGGCAAGAAAATTGTATTAACCAATAGAACGGATAACCAAGAAAATTCTATTTCCTACAAGATTATGTCTACAATTTACTATAAAGTATTAAATAGCCTGTCAGATTTTAATATGAAGGCAAATTCTCCAGACTTTAGACTGGTAGACAAGTATTACATAGATCTTCTAAAGAAATTTAAAGAAAATTCAAGATTATTCCGAGGCCTTCTTTATCTTATAGATGCCAAGCATGATACATACACTATTGATTTTATTGCACCAAGGCGATTTTCGGGCGAAACTAAATATAATTTTTCAAAACTTTTTAATCTTGCTATCGATAGTATTATTGCATTCTCAGTTAAACCATTAAGGATTTCTTTAATCTTGTCATCGATAGTATTTGCTTTGTCAATTTTTTACGGTATTTTTATTTTTCTTTACTGGGTGATTGCAGACACGACTATTGCCGGGTTAACTACGCAAATCCTTTCAACCATTATCCTCGGGTCGGCTAATTTACTAGTGTTAAGTATAGTTGGCGAATATGTGGGAAGGATACATTTAGAGTCAAAAAATAGACCCTTGTACACAGTAAGGGATGCTGTTAATTGTGAAAAATAAAATCTATATCAATGCTGACGATTATTGTTATGATGTCTATAGAACTAAAGCTAT